>Ga0160429_1002258_pt1 | contig 10261 bp, 7 predicted proteins | sample SolpanmetagenomR_FD_108199 | JGI IMG/M metagenome (GOLD analysis project Ga0160429, IMG submission 108199) | Solar panel surface microbial communities from Lawrence Berkeley National Laboratory, California, USA - R | ecosystem: Engineered > Built environment > Solar panel > Unclassified ... | reverse complement strand
CGGATAGCTCTCGTTGCCGCCGAGGCCGAGCCCGGCCGCGATGTTCAGCGACATCTGGTGACCGCCGTGCGGGATGCAGCGCTTGGGCGACCAGCCGAACTGCTCCAGCACGTCGAGGGTGCGCAGGTACTCGACGAGGCCGTAGGAGAGGGCGCAGTCGAACTGCAGCCAGTCGCGGTCCGGGCGCATGCCGCCGTAGCGCAGAAGGTTGCGGGCGTCCTGGTGCGAGAACAGGTTCTCGCCCGTGGCCATCGGGCCCGGATAGAATTCCGACATCGCCGCCTGCAGGGCGTAGTCGAGGGGATCGCCGATCTCTTCGTACCAGAACAACGGGTACTGGCGCAGCATCTTGGCATAAGCGATGGCGGTCTCGAGGTCGAAGCGTCCGTTCACGTCGACGGCGAGTTGCGCCGCCGAGCCGATCTCCGAGAGCACGGCCTCGATGCGGCGCTGGTCCTCCGCGATCGGGACGCCGCCGATCTTCATCTTCACGACGGTGTAGCCGCGGTCGAGGTAGCTGCGCATCTCGGCACGCAACTGGGTGTCGTCCTTGCCCGGATAGTAGTAGCCGCCGGCCGCGTAGACGAAGACCCGCGGATCGGCCTCGATGCCCTTCTGCTCGGCGAGCATCCGGAACAGCGGCTTGCCGGAGATCTTAGCGGCCGCGTCCCAGATCGCCATGTCGAGGGTGCCCACCGCCACCGAGCGCTCGCCGTGGCCGCCCGGCTTCTCGTTGGTCATCATCGCCGCCCAGAGCTTGTGCGGATCGAGGTTGTCGCCGGCCTCGTTCAGGACGCTCTTCGGCTCAGCCTCCAGGAGGCGGTTGAGGAAGCGTTCGCGGATGAGGCCGCCCTGGCCGTAGCGGCCGTTCGAGTTGAAGCCGTAACCCACCACCCGACGGCCGTCGCGTTCGACGTCGGTGACGACAGCCACGAGGCTGGCGGTCATCTTCGAGAAGTCGATGTAGGCGTTGCGGATGGGCGAGGCGATCGGCTTGGTGACCTCGCAGACGTCGACGATGCGCATGTGTGCTTTCCTTCAGCCGATGAGTGGCTTCGGACGAGTGTGAGAGTACCTACTTAGATGCACTTCGATGTATTGCGCGTGAGGCAGGACTTGGAAAGTGCCATACACCTGGACACCACTTTCGGGCCAGTGCCATGTTTTGCCTGCCCTACACCCAAACGGCATGGAGGATCTTCCCCGCGAGCTCGGTCATCTGACGGGTGCGGATCAGCAGCACGGCATGGAGGATCTTCCCCGCGAGCTCGGTCATCTGACGGGTGCGGATCAGCAGCATTGTGATAAAACCTTAACCTTGGCAAAGACAGTGTCGCGCGGACCAGCAAAAGCTTGGCCTTAGGAAATGCTGTTGTTCGCCGCTCGCAAACTGCGTCTAAATCCTTGCTTGTGCGCACAAAAACGTCTCGGTAGCCGCACTTGAGCGGTTCTTGGTCAGATCAGCGGCTCCTTCCTCGCTCGTGCCCCGTACGTCGGGCACCTCGTCCGCGGGCACGTCCAGTGCGAGGAGATGGTCCGGCGTGCGAGTCGAGAACAGAAGGGGGCGCGTCCGCTCGTGGTTCAAAGACGGAGGGTACCTCGTAGAATCCGCGGGGGGCTGATGCGAGTGCTCAAACACCAGCTTCCGCACCTCGACGATCTCGATAACACCGGTGTTGGGATGGCTCTCGATCTTACGACGCTCGGCCCAAATAGGTATTCAATTAAGACGTGGGCAGGAGAAGAACACCCTTGAACACTGCGCCGGAATGTCCGGCAGTGCAGTGAACGGAATCGCACTAAGGTCGTTTTTCGCTCGGACCGAACATCGAAGGCCGCTGCCTTATCCGCTGACCGTAGCGGCGCGGTAGTTCTGCATAAGCGCTCTTCTAGGCGTCAGAACAACAGGCCGTGAGGCGTCGGTACCGAGAGGAGGCGAACGAAAATGAGGTAGCACATGCCTACTACGGCGACGCCTGCACCCCCGTACTGGAACGCGCGCCGCCGATTCCACCCGTCATAATTTGCAACCACAAGGAGAGCGAAAAACGCCAGGAGGCTCGAGGCGAAGAAGCCGAGGACGGACAAGAGTAGCACCCAGATGCCCATGATCAGGATAAGTGCCACCCGGCGGAACGTCGACCCGTCGGCTGTAGCCCCGCGCGCCTTGAAATGCAGCCATTGCCTCACAACGAGCGCAAGTGAGCAGAGGATCATGACGGCCGCGATGGTGCGCGGGAAGACCGCACCGAGCGCTGACATGTCGGCGCTCTCCCAAATCATCCAAAGACCAAGCAGGACGAACAGCACCGCCAGGACGATCCCGCCAGCGTCGCGGGTAGGCTGGACTTTGGTGCCGCTCACGCGAGTGTCAGCCTTCATGAGGCATCTCCTGGGTACTAGTCTTCCGCTTGCCTATCGCTCCAACGATCAGCGGATAGACGAGAGTCAGAAGCGCCAAGGCGGCGATAGTCGCGCTGATCGGACGTCCGAAGAACATGCCGAGGAGATTGTTCTGCGCCGAGCCAATGAGCCAGGCTTGCACGAAGCCCTGCTCAGCAATTGGCCCTAGGATGATCCCAAGAACGATCGGTGACGGAGCGAATCCGAACCGGTTAAGAATCCATCCTATAACTCCTAGAGCGAACATCATGGTGACGTCGTCGGGGTTGTTGTGAACGGCGAAGCTGCCGATCACCGTCAAGAAGGCGACGCTCGGCACCAAAACGGCCTTCGGTACTGCAATAATGGCTTGGTAGGCATAGCGACCGATCAGAAGACCTACAGGCAGCATCAGCAAAGTCGCAACGAGAAGTCCAAAAATAAACGTATAAACAATATCGCCCTGGCCGGTGAACAGCCCCGGTCCGGTGCGGATGCCCTGCACCAGCAGAGCCCCGAGGATGACGGCATCAGGCGGAGTCCCGGGAATGCCGAGCACGAGGGTCGGGATAAAGCCACCGCCTACCGTGGCGTTGTTCGCGCTCTCAGTCGCGAGGACGCCGTCGGGCTCGCCCGTACCAAAGCGCTCTGGATGACGTGCGCTGCGCCGTGCCTCCGAGTAGGCGACGAGGCTCGCGATGGAGCCGCCGGCGCCAGGTAGGATACCGACCAAGGTCCCGATCACCGAGCTGCGCAGAAGGTTAAACCAGCTGCGCCGACACAAGGCCGCGGCCTCGCCAAGGCGAAACCCCCCATCCTGCAGGGCAACGCGCAGATGCGGGTCAGGTGTGGCCACAAGATCAATGATGACAGGGATGCAGTACAGGCCGATGAGCGCAGCGATGACGTCAACGCCGCCCAGCAAAAATGGGCTGTCGAGGGTGAAGCGTGTGTCGCCTCCAACAATCGCGACGCCGATCGTTGCGAGGAATAGCCCGAAACAGGCTCCGATCAGACCCTTCAGGAGATTGCCAACAGAGAGCGCTGAGATCAGAGTCAGCCCGAACACAGCGAGCCAGAAATATTCCGGCGGGCCGAAGGCGAGGGCGACCATCGACAGGGGCGGCGAGAGGAAGAGCAAAAACAGCGCTCCGACTATCCCCCCAATGACAGAGGCGAGCGTGGCTAGGGTAACGGCGAGATTCCCGTCCCCGCGCCGCGCCATCGGAAAGCCGTCAAAGGTGGTGGCGATCGAGGAAGGTGTTCCCGGCGTGTTCACGAGGATGGCCGAGAACGACCCACCATAGATGGCGCCGGTATAAATGGCGCCGAGCGCAATCAGCCCCGATGCCGGGTTCATGCCAAAGGTGAACGGCACAAGCACCGCAACCGCCATGGTGGCCGAGAGACCGGGTAAGGCCCCAATGATGGTCCCAATTACAACGCCGGCCAGGGCGAGGCCAAGATTTGCCGGGCTCAAGGCTTGCAGGATGTAGGGTAGCAGGTCCACGGGGTCGCACCTCTCCGGTTGCGCGTCGGTCGGGTACGTTGGCTGAGGCTGGTCCGCGAGCTTGAGCGGACCAACCAATAAGCGCGGACCGAAGGGTCTGCAGGACGCGCGTTACTTCTTCTTAATTCCCATATCCTGGGCGGTTTCACTGATCTCCTGTTTACGCTTGGCCATGAACTCGCCCATCTTCTCGTAGGGCACGTTGATGACCACGAAACCGCCGTCGTTCATGGTCTTGATTAACTTCGGATCGGAGTTGATCTTTCCGAACGCGTCCGAGACCTGCTTGCGGGTGTCCTCAGGTGTCCCCTTCGGTACGCCGACGCCGCGATAGGCTCCACCGACGAGATCAATCCCGTTTTCCTTGAAAGTCGGCACGTCCGGGAAGGACGGCAGGCGCTCGTCACTTGCCACCGCCAGCATCCGCACTTTGTCACCCTGGGTGCTCGCCACCGTTGAGTAGCCGAAGGACGCCTTCACTTGGTTGCCGAGAATAGCTGTGACCGAGGGCGCTGTGCCGCCGAATGGCACGTAGGTCGTCTTAACACCCGCAAGCTTGTCGAAGCGCTGGTGGGCGAGGTGGTTCGCTGAGTTGGAGCCCGATCCCGAGAACGTGAGTGCGCCAGGATTTTTCCTGGCGAACTCGATAAGGTCCTTAAGTGTCTTAAGCTCGCTATTCACCGGCACGAGTATGGCGTCGGGGGTGTAGTGGAACCAGAAGACGGGAGTTAGGTCGTCGGTCTCGTAGCCTACGTTGCCCTGCATGGGCTGCAGAATGATATGGGGCAGGTTCACGCCCACGATGGTATGGCCATCGGCCGGCATCTTGTTGAGCTGCGACCAGGCCTGCGCGCCGCCGGCCCCAGCTTGGTACTTCACAATCAGCTGCTTGCCCGTCTGATCGTGGAAAATCGGCTGCTGCAGACGCGCCGCGATGTCCGACTCACCGCCGGGCGCAAACGGGATGATGTAGTCGACGTCCTTGGTTGGGAAGGCTGCGGCTGGGCTGGCCAGGACGGCGAGCACGACGGCGATGGCCGTAAGTCTCATGGTGGGCGTCCTCCTGCGCCGGCAGCTGCGTGGCAGCCGGATCTGTTTTACTCTCATAGACGAGCCGCGTTCTCGCGCCAGCTACTCATGCCGCTTTCGAGCGAACGGCTGCCTCCAGTCTAAGGAGATCCTGCAAAGCTCGTCAACCAAGTCTTATATCAGACCTGGACATGTCAACCTCCAACGCTGATGCACTCCGACATTAGACTCGTCAGGCCATCGGGAGATCGGCCGCCGGGCGCCGGTCGTTGGCGACGAAGGTCTTGGCGGAGGGTGAATTTGAGCCACAGCGCATTATCATGCTTGTTTTCTGAGGAATTGCATTCTTAACTCATCCTAGCTGCTCCGATAAGACATCGGGCAAAAAGGCCGAAACAGGCTACCCGCAGAAGGTTGGAGGAAGCGCAGTGATCATTCTAAAGTCCGTGCTGCTTGCGGCAGCATTAGTACTCGGAGCTGACTCCGTCCGAGCGGAGACCGAGATCAAGCTCGGGCACGTCGGCGAGCCCGGGTCGCTTTTCGATCAAACCAGCCAGGAGTTCGCCAAGCGCGCAAATGAGAAGCTAGCCGGTAAGGCCAAAGTCATTGTGTTCGGGTCAAGCCAACTCGGCGGTGACGACGAGATGCTCAAGAAGCTCAAACTTGGCACAATCGACCTCGCACTGCCTTCGACTGTGATGACAACCGTCGCCCCAGAGTTCGGCGTCTTCGAGATGCCTTACCTCGTCAAGGACCGCAAGCACGCCGCAAAGATCCGCGATGCGCTCATCAAACCGGTGCTCGCGCCAGTCGCTGCAAAAGCAGGCTATACGATTGTTGCGACTTGGGAGAACGGGTTCCGGCACATCACCAACAGCAAGCGGCCGATTGCGAAGCCGGAAGACCTAAAGGGTATCAAATTGCGGGTGCCTAAGGGCATTTGGCGCGTGAAGATGTTTCAGGCCTACGGTGCGACGCCGAGCCCAATGGCCCTTTCAGAAGTCTTCGTCGCTCTACAGACCGGCGTGATGGATGGTCAGGAAAATCCCTTGGCGCAGATCTATCCGTCGCGATTCCAAGAAGTTCAGAAATACCTCTCGCTTACGGGGCATGTCTACACGCCCGCTTACCTCGTGGCCGGACGTAAATGGAAGGGGACACCGGAGGATATCCGGAAAGCCTTGGAGGAAACAGCTACAGAAATGGAGCCCATAGCCCTTACCATCGCAGCAACGCTCGACGATGAGCTCCTCGGCAAGCTGAAGGCTGCGGGCATGGAAGTGAACGATGCTGACAAGCAGGCCTTCATTGCAGCGTCCAAGCCAGTTTATGACGAGTTTGCCAAAGAGGTTCCAGGTGGCCAGGACCTCATTGATAAGTCACTTGCGCTCGGCAAAGAGCCCTAAGCCGAAGGAATGTTCGAGTGCGGGCCTACGGCACCGCCTTACCTCGTCCCCATTTGCAGCGCGGGAACAAAGTCTCACATGCAGGCATTTCGCTACTGGTATGATCGCTTCCTAGAGGTTATTGCCGCAGCTTTGATGGCTGCCCTAACGATCATCCTCGTCCTTGGCTTCGTCTACCGCTTCTTCGGCATGTCACTCGTTTGGTACGACGAAGTTGCCTCAATTGGGCTTGCCTGGCTGACCTACTACGGCAGCGCTCTGGCAGCGCACCGCGGGGCCCATATCGGCTTTCCTGGCATCGTTAACGCGTTTCCTCCTGGTTTACGCGTTGTAGTCACGATGATCACGGAGGCAATTACCATCGGCTTCTTCCTCCTGCTCGCGATCTACGGCAGCGAGGTGGTCATGGTCCTTCAGGGCTCGTCCCTGGTCTCCCTGCCAGGCGTGTCACAGATGTTCACGCAATCCGTAATCCCGGTGGCCTCGGCTATGTTCATCATTGCCGAGCTCCTGCGCCTGCCTGAGGTTCTAGAGGCAGCGCAGAATGAGGGCTTCGAGGACCACGAACTCAAGGAGGCGCTTGGAGGCGTTGCTCCAGCAACGAATGAAGGAAGGCATCCCTCATGACGTCGACGCTTGGCTATATGCTCGTCGGCCTATTCGCGATGGTGCTGCTGAACGTGCCCATCGCAGTGGCCCTCGCGGTTGTCGCGGTCACGGCGATGTGGATCACTCAAGGGGCCGACGCTCTGCCCAACGTCGCGCTTGTCATGTTTGAGGGAGCGACGAGTTTTCCCCTGCTGGCGATTCCGCTGTTCATCTTCGCTGGCGGCATCATGAATTCCTCGTCGATCTCTCGACGCCTGGTGAACCTCGCCTCCGCCATGTTAGGCTTCGTCCGCGGCGGCTTGGCCATGGTGACGGTTGGTGCCTCGATGTTCTTCGCTGAGATCTCCGGCTCGGCCGTGGCGGGTGTCGCCGCGCTTGGCACTCTCCTCATCCCGGCAATGAAGAGCCGCGGCTACTCGAAGGAGTTCGCCGCTGCGGTATCCTCCTCCTCGGCAAGCCTAGCGATCATCCTGCCGCCATCCATTCCAATGATCCTCTATGCGGTGATGGCTCAGGTTTCGGTGGTAAAGATGTTTATCTCAGGCCTGCTGCCGGGGCTGTTGGGTGGATTCGGCTTGGCAGTAGCGAGCTATGTCTACGCTCGAAAGTACAACTTTCCGGTCGAGCAGCGCTTTTCTCCGGCCGCACTTGGCACTGCATTCCGTGAGTCTCTTTGGGCCTTGATGCTCCCGGTGATTATCTTAGGCGGCATTTTTGGGGGGTTTGTTACTGCGACAGAGGGTGCCGCAGTTGCGGTCGTCGCTGCACTCTTTATCTCCACCGTGATTTATCGCGAGCTAAGCCTAAAAGACCTCTACAAGGCGCTTGTGGACGCAGCCCTGCAGACTGCGGTTGTTATGCTGCTGGTGGCAGCATCGGCGCTGATCGGTGTGTACCTGACAGAGGCTCAGGTACCCCAGGCACTGGCCGGGTCGATTTTGCACTACACCACGAACCCGTACCTCGTGCTACTTCTCCTGAACGTCCTATTCTTAATCCTCGGCATGTTCCTGCATTCGGCTGCGGCAATTATTCTCACGGTGCCGATTGTGTTGCCGCTAATACAGCAGGTCGGCATCGACCCAGTTCACTTTGGGCTGGTGCTAACCTTAAACCTAGCTATAGGCCAGCAGACGCCTCCGGTGGCCTCTGTCTTGATTGCTGCCTGTGCTATTGCCAAGTCTGACATCTGGGAGACGACCAAGGCAAACCTAGGTTACATTGCAGTTCTGCTTATCGTCCTGATGATCTGCACCTATGTGCCCTGGCTTGCCCTGGCTCCAACGCGATGGTTCTATGGGGATGCGACAGGAGGTTGATCGTCCCGCCTGAGACGACGATGAGCTCGCCTGCGAAGAACCTCAACGAAAATCGCTTAGGCCAACTGCGAGGTGCTGATCCGAAGAATAGATGGCAGCTGATTTATCGTCCGAAAGTCCCTTGTCCAAACACTACGTAGCCTGCTTCCGTATTTACAGATCGAAGGCCTACCGACGCAATATAGAGTGGGACAACTCCCAAGAATTTCGACACCTGTTTCACCCGCTCTTTATCTATTGAAGGATTCTTCGCCGGCGTGTTCAGTAAGATTCCGATCATCTTATCCTAGTGACGTGGACGCGATGAAGAATTAGAAGTCTCCATGTCGTCCGTTGGTCATACTATAATTTAGCAGCGGTGCAATCGGCCTACTTAGTGCTGCCGGGGCACTTTGTTCCATGAAATAGCTTCCAAGTCTCCTCGGCCGACGTCATGGTGCGTGCCCTTGTGCATCAGTTCAACAGTTTTCGTCGAGAGTGGGGTGGCACGAGGCTGTTCATGCCTCAACTACATGGCCCAGAAAATGCGGGCCAAAATACATATCTTTGTTCTTATCCGGCGAAACTTACTTGCTGATAATATTAGAAGGTCTAATCCGTGACTGAGCCCTTTGATTTAAGGGAGACAATGATTAAGCAAAATCGAAGTGATGCATGGCGAAAGCGGTTTGTTTCTGTTCTTGCGCTGGCGGTCGGATCAGCCCCCGCTCCGGCATTTGCGATCGAGATCGGCGATAGCACATCCTTCGGAATAGTTTGGACTCTTCCATTCGCCGGTGTTCTACTCTCGATCGCGCTGTTTCCGCTTCTAGCACCCCACTTTTGGGAACGTCACCAAGGTAAAATTGCTGCATTTTGGGCCTCGGCCGTCTTAGTGCCTCTTGCCGTCACGCAAGGGCTGGTGATTGCGGCCGATACCGTGCTCCACACCCTTGTCGTCGAATACATCCCTTTCATCCTGCTGCTGCTCGCCCTCTACACGATCGCCAGCGGAATTGTGGTGGCAGGCAACATCCACGGCTCACCAGCTATGAACACGGCGCTGCTGGCGCTTGGGGCCGGACTCGCCAGCCTGATCGGCACCACTGGGGCTTCCATGGTGATGATCCGGCCTATCATTCGCGCCAACGACAACCGCCGCCGCAATACGCATATCGTGGTGTTCTTTATCTTCCTGGTCTCGAACGTCGGCGGATCGCTGACCCCGCTCGGCGACCCACCGCTGTTCCTCGGCTTCCTACGCGGCGTCGACTTTTTCTGGACAATAACCCACTTGTTTCCCCGAACCCTGTTCGTCACCGTCCTGCTGCTCGGCACGTTCTACCTGCTCGACATGACACTCTATCGTAAGGACGAGCCGCTGCTCCCAGACCCGACGCCGGACAAAAAGATCCGGTTACGCGGTTTGGTGAACCTGGGTCTGATTGGGATAGTAATTGCTGCCATCCTCATAAGCGCCTCTTGGAAGCCGATGGTCAGATTCTCCATCCATGGCGTCACGATCGAGTTGCAGACCGCTCTGCGTGACCTGACCTTCGTTCTCGCCACTCTCGCGTCGCTGGCGCTGACGCGGCGAGAGTACCGCGAAGCGAATGGGTTTTCCTGGGGACCGATCAAGGAAGTGGCTAAGCTCTTCGCGGGCATTTTCCTCTGCATGGTGCCGGTGCTCGCCATGCTGCGCGCCGGCGTTCAAGGCCCTTTCGCTCCGCTGCTCGCGCTGGTCAGCAACCCAGACGGGTCCCCCAACAACGCCGCCTATTTCTGGCTCACCGGTGCATTATCGTCCTTCCTCGACAATGCTCCAACGTATCTGGTGTTCTTCGAACTGGCCGGCGGTGATCCGCAGCATTTGATGACTGCTGGCAACCAGACGCTGGCAGCGATCTCGTCGGCTGCGGTCTTTATGGGAGCCAACTCCTACATCGGCAATGCCCCGAACTTCATGGTCTACGCCATTGCTAAAAATTCAGGCATAAGAATGCCGAGTTTTTTCGGGTATATGCTTT
>Ga0160429_1002257_pt1 | contig 10261 bp, 11 predicted proteins | sample SolpanmetagenomR_FD_108199 | JGI IMG/M metagenome (GOLD analysis project Ga0160429, IMG submission 108199) | Solar panel surface microbial communities from Lawrence Berkeley National Laboratory, California, USA - R | ecosystem: Engineered > Built environment > Solar panel > Unclassified ... | reverse complement strand
TTTTTTTTTATCAATGCTCGCTGGCAGATAATTTGATGGGTTTCCTTGTGACCTGGTGTTTTCGGCGCAGATCGGAGAGCGGATCGACGGTTTCGCGGGTGCTTCCACTTCGCTTTCTCCGACGCTTTTCAAGCATTGCATGGCGTGACGGCGGCTTTTGGATAGATGTCTTTAACTTTTTTAGATACCCATTAGATAGTTAATCAAAATACTCCTCGTTAAACGATACGTTCACTGCGGTGCAAGAAGGTCCCGAATGTTAGACCATCCCAAACATTGTGCTGAGTTCTTTGTTACACTCCGCTTCTTTGATGCATGTACTCTAGATAGCTTTCACTCCATAAATAGAACACAGAACAGTGCATTACAGGACAAGTTCAGCAAACAGTGTCGGCAAACAGCTTCATTCAAGGATCAATTCTTACCAAAGCACCCTTCACGGTATTTAAGTATGGTGTAAGTGACATTCCAATTTTTTCAATATTCCTACCCATATCAATCGTTCCCTCTCATTTCACGTCTACATTAAAATTTCCACACTCACAATGAGCGATCAGAACCAGAATAGGTCAGTGCAGCACATGCACGAAGGCACTGATGAAATCATGCGTCAATACATGAATCTCCAAGCAATGGCTCCCCCGAGCACCTCTGGAAGGGCGCCGGAGCCTGTAAACATGGGGATTGTAGACATGCAGGATTTCGATTTCTCTGACAATGCCACGCCAACTCCTCCTCCTCATGATGATGCCAATGCCAGAGTCGGAGCTCGTCAAGAGTCTCTGCATCCAGAGACCGAGGGAGAATGGCGGCCGCAGAAGACGCGCGACACTTTGGGTCGTAGTTCTTATCGACACAGTCAGCAACCAAATCCAGTGCATCCATTTTATCCTCTAGTCGTCATTGACAATCTTCCGGGGCACGTCTATCTCCACCAAAACTGCGTTGGTGATCTGGCGGTTTTTCGTGCCTTGTATCCCCCAGCTACTGAACCTGCTGATCCGACTCGCTTGCGTGATGTAAATTCCGTCCTGGGCCAACACACCGTCGATGATGACGCTAACATGGTCTTAGATGAATGCGCTTTGGTTCAGCGTAGCTCCTTTGTCAATGGACTAGATTCTGACGATGGTAACCATTCAAACGACGATTTCGACGAACTAGACGAACTCAATGGTGGGGACGAAATGTACTCAGATAAAGCCATTGTCGATGAGGATGCCTCCGAAATCAACGAGGTGAGTTCTGAGGAGGGCATAGACCCAAACGATGAAGGATCGAGCTCGAGCGACGAAGGCAGCGACTCGAGCGACTCAAACGCATCCAGTGACGAAGCTGGCAATTCAAGCGACGATAAAGATGGCGATTCCAACGGCCAAGCAGATCATGCCAATTCGGGAAATGCATCCGATATGAATGAGCCCATGCCCGACGCCGACGAACCAGACTCTCCCTTGACTGAACTTGACTCCGATATAGATCACGATATGGAGGTCATTCTACCACAAAATATTCAGCAAGTGGTAGACGACATAAAAAGTTCTGCAACAGCCAGCAGTCGGGGTCTTCCCAACAAGATGGAGCTGGCTCGTCGTTGGGGTCCGGCCTATTTCGGGAGTCGTGGCGACTTGTTGAAGAGAGGAGCTGGCGGGTTGAGAGAATATACCAGGGAGCAACTCGACATCCCCCTGCCAATCTGGGACTATCTAGTTAGCAAAGATCGCAAGTAAGTTATGTCTAGAAAACCTCGTTGTTGGCGAATGCTCGGATGACTTTGATGGATGAAAGACGATGACCTTACTTTAATATTTATATATCATAATGAAGCTACGAGTAAAGGAGTCCGGACTGGTCCGTAACTCTTCTTCTATTTTTCCACGATAATAATATCAAAGTACACAGTGATTATGCAAACGCGTCGTTAGTGTTCAGTGTAACCGTTGCGTGTGTCTTGCTTGTGAACAGGCCCGCTTGGTTTGTTGAGCCTTTTCCACAATTCTATGATGCCTACCCGGCGAGAAGGTAGCATGCTATATTGCAAGCCATAAAGGCTTTTGCGATGTAGAGGAGGAACAAAGCCACCAGTGGCGAGAGACAGTAGTACGCCAGGTGAGAGATAATGTTTCCGGATACGATCTCCAAGCTGGAAATACTCATTAAACATCGCTTGCAGCGAGAGTGGAATGGGCTGATAGCATTAGCTAATAGTGGTCTTGCACCACTTTCATGACATTACCTTGAGCAAAATATATGATACATAACAAGCGTCCGGGCGCCGTTCTGAAGAACTTGAAGGCGGCTCTTGAAGCTCGAATCGTATTCCACCTGTGAGAGTATTAGCGCCACCGAAAGCAGCTCAGCCATGTAATATGTACCCGGCAAGCGTGCAGAGTCCTTGAAACGAAGCATTAGTGCGAAAATTGGAAAATGATTGAGACAAGCTAGAAGGCTATCCAGAATGGCTTTAATTAGTATTATGCCCATTCGGGCGAGTGCAAAGGTAAGGTAAAATACAGCCACTGTGGGCAGAAGGAAAAACAGAAGTGTAAATAGTATGGTACCCAGTAGAAGCTGATCCAGTTCATAATCGCAAGAATCAATTCGATTTCGCAAAACATTGCGTTTCTTTCCACGGAAAAGGTGGAATAGCGACGTGATGATAGTGAGTTGCCAGCTGTATATTCGAGCTGATGCAATGTAAAAGCAATGGATATGCAAGGTGAACAGAGATACAAGATCTGAAACAAGAGAAAGGCTCATAGTAGCGCCAGCAAATGAGGCGAATCCAATGAATCGTACAATATGGGGAAATGCAGGTCGTAAGGTTTCCATACAGCCTGCGAACGTTAGTCCTCATTGGGGAAAATCCGTTGAAAGACTGTCGGAGGACTGACCGGCCCAACAATCAATAACCCAAAGGAACAGATCACCAAGAAACTTAGCCAGATCGTTGTTTAACTTAAGTCCAGCTGGATAGTCCATGAGCCACGAAATCATACCTTGGAGGCCTTCGAGAGACCATGCGCGGAGCATGTAATCAGCTTGAGCGGTAACAAAATCGGCGTTTTCGATGATATATGTCCCGACGGCGATCCCGATTATTACATCGTTCGCCACAAGCCAAAGGCTGTTATAGAACCTGATGTATTCAGGATGGCTGTTGGTGATGCTTTCCCAGTTGTCCTTCCTCTGCCTTAAGGTAAGATACTGCATAGGCCAGTAGCAAAATTGCTGCAGCCTTAAGTCTACTTGTTGTGCAGTCGCTACCAGGTCTCGCAAAGCAGCTCCTTGGGTGGTTATTCGCCAATCAACCAACAGAACAATGAGCTCTCCAGCAACGCGATGGGATATGAGACCAAATACAAAGAGTTTTGTCGCAATCGGGTATAACCACTCGAACACAACATACCACGCAACAAGTCCAAGATAGTACCACAGATCTGTGGCCGACTCGACAACTCGCTCACTGACACTAACAGCGCGCTTACTTCGGGCTCGAACAAATCCGATATTGCTCTGCATCAATTGATCAAGCTCCCAGCAACAGTTGATCTGGTTGATAATGGTTGGTAACGAAACTTCCGTAGCGCGGAGGGTGTGCCTTGTGACCGTATGGAGTTTGAGCTTATCAACCAATTCTTGTTTTTCCTTCCTTAAGGCTCTAACTTTCCCTTCCGCTTCCTCATCCGGCGCAAGATCAGAAGCGCGGGGACTTATCTTGTCCGCAAGTGTCAAAGAAATTGATTCCAATGAGATATACTGCATTTTCCCCGGGTTCGGTCGCATGAATAGAATGATTTGGACGCTTAGTGCTTCGCCTCCTTCGACATATATATCCGGTAACAATGAGCCTGAGGACATACTGGCAACGATGTATCCGGGTGTCGCTAGCGTTGGAGTATGGTGTGGATCTATCATCCCCAAAACCTCGAGTGGGGCATGCCCACATTTTTCTAAAATGTGCTGTACAGGATGAGGACTGTTCCGAAGAAGCAGCCCCTCGTGTAAGGCATGATCGACCGACCAGTCCTGGATTTCATTAGGATATAGGCAGAGCGGGGCATCTATGGTCAACGAACCTGAGTATCTTCTAAAATCGCGGCTACAAAGACGTCGCTCTTCGAATTGCGCCAACCGACTAATGTTCCAGTCTTGGGTGATGTAAGTGTTTCTGACGGCCAAAATATCCGCAACAACCCTTTCTGGTTGTTCATATCAACATGCTGATCCTCTTTAGCACGAACCCCTGCGCTTGAGTTGCTCTCTGGCCGAGATTCCGCCTTCAGTGGATCGTGGATGCTAACACCGTCAATGAGTAACGATATACCAGAGAGTATGCTGGACCAACCAGGGCAGCTTCCCGAGCAGCAATTTGTGCAACCGGGAATACTATCAAGAGGAATGCGAACGAGAGTACTGCAAAGCCTTTCGCAGCTCGTGTCTAGGTAGCGCAAGACGTGTTAGAGAAGCGCGTGAAGGTGTTGGAGGGAGACGACGACACACAATGACTCCGTAGTCCCAGGCAAAGATAGCAAGTTCGTATAAGCGAGTGACCAGGTCCCAGCGCGCAGTGATGTAACCCGCAACGAAGATACCGAGAGTGAGGATGGAGAAAGGGTGCATAAACTGCGAGCAAGTTCCTCCTTCAATGTGGTGTAAAGGAGGAAGCTTACGTTATTGAGAATCTGAAACGACAGTGAGCGCCAACTATGGAGTGTCGCCTTGAACCATAAATGCGCGACAACAGGCCTGTAACTTATGTTTGTCAAAGAAAGGCTAGGGGAAGTGTAGCGCGACTGTTGTTACGATGGAGGGAAGGATTAGCCTAATAGTACCTGACATATAGAATGATCTATGAATTCATTACTGCAGACCATTTTTATGTAGCTTACTTTCGCTCTTTTACAGCCATTATCTCGAGAATAATTCAAGTATTATCATATCTGCTTAGTGACAACCTTTGCCAGCCGCTAGACCATCTGCCCTCAAGCGGAGAAAAACACAGCCGTAAATGGGCTTATAGTGTATATGATATTGCAAGCATTTACTCTCTCGTGATCCCATATATTCAGTCATCTCCTAGAAGAGGTATCGATTCAAAACGCTAGTTAAGTTGGAAAAAGGGTTGAAAATGGTTGTATGCAAGTTTTTCAAGCAAGGGACTTGTCGATTCGGAGGTATCTTTCTACTTGTCTTTCGACAACATCCCCAAGCGGCTCATGTTTCGTAGGTGCATGCAAGTTTGAACATCCAGCAAATCTAGCGCCTCAAACTCAGCACCAAGGCCAACACCATACCCAAAACCGGAATAATTCTCAAAACTTCAGCAACAACAATGGCAGCAATCGGAATCAGGGTAACTACAACAGCAATAACAATCGCAATCAGTTTCAAAGCCAATCCCAACCTCAAAACAATCGCTTCGGTGCGATCCAAGGGGCTAACAACGAGTATCCGTCTGGTAGACCACGTAGTAACAACAATACTAGCAGTAAGTCATGGCCCGAGGAAATCCAAGCACTGTAAACAAATACAGCACCCGCATCGATCCGCGGAAAAGGGTAACATGAGTTTTAGGAGGACCCAATTCGCAACAAAAGCGAGACCAACAGGCGTAAGAGTAATCTGTCAATTCTCTCTTTCTCAGACTAATGTAAGCTAGATTCGGTGTTACACATAAGACTTTGGAGGAGGATCTTCGTTACGAGCGGCCACAATGGATAATGTCTGCGTATGGTCCCGGCAAAGATGCCCCTATTCAGCTATTTGGAGGTTACCCGCTCGAACAAAGCTTTGAGGAAGTGCGTATTATGCACTATCTTGCTCTTGCGGCGGGTAATCCACAACAGTCAGTAAGTAATAAATGATGACAGTTGCATTTCCATAAGCTGACTATAATCAGGCACAGAATGAACTGGAGCTTGCAAGTCAATCAAATCATCAGGTCGATAGGGTGCTGCAAGACCTTGATGGTGCTCTCAAGTACTTGAATGACGGCATGAATACACATCCCAACCGACTAGACATACTTGCTTCATCTACTGCGCCTGATCATCGGCAGCCAAGTGGCGCTTTCAGTCAGCCTATAACCTTTAGAGCAACGCCAGAAATCCACCAGCCTGCCCCTTTCGGTCAACCGGCTCCTCCACCAACCCCATTTGGGCAGCCCAGTACATTTCACCAGACCAATGCCGATCCAGGCTTTGCTGCATCGCCATTCGGACAATCAACCGCTCCTCAGCAGTCTGGCACTTTTAGTCAATCTCCAATTGCAGCTTCAGCTTCAGGTCTTAGTTCCTTTGGCCGGCAGCCCTCAATTGCTCCATTTGGATCCAATACACAACCACATAATCAATCCACTTTTGGGCAAGTGCAGACATCGACAAATCAATTGCAACAACCACAGCAACATCCACCAACATTTGGTCAACCATCTCCTTTTGCTCAAGCGCCTGCGGCTCAGGTTTTTGGACAGCCGTCAACAGCCACCTTTGGTAATGCCACTAGCCAAATTGTGCCAGGTATATCTCATCAAGCCCGACACGCCACTAATGGTGAGTTCGGTGGTGCTCAAAGTTCATTCCAAAGCGAACCACTTTCTGGTCAGGCGCAGCCACAACAAAGCGGTAGCCTTCCATTTGGTGTAGCGCCGACAACGACAAGCGGATTCAGTCAGTTTTCTGGATCGATCAAAAGTCGACCTGATCTGATGCAAGCAAGCTCGTTGGGTGCAACACCCTCCGCACCGGCGATTGTTGCAAATCCAGGATTTGGCGTTGAAGCTCCAAGCACTACTTCGAACCGATTCAGCAATGGCGATAACCCTGAAGCTGCAAATCAGCCGTTGCCATTGCCTAATGGTGCAGCAACGGCTACGCTTGAGCCGCTAACTCCAGCAGACGTTCGAACTTACACGACTCGAGATGCAAGCAACAGATTGATGACTTGGCGCGGGCAGCCGGTTATTTATAATCAAGCGGGAGACCCCTGTATCAGTGTTGCTGGAGGACTTGAGCGACTCTGGTTTCCAGATGGCGCTCCAACAGCGAGCGCCAACAATAATGATCCAAGTTTGCAATATACATCAGAGCTAAAAGCGGCTTATGGCTACTTAAGCCATAATGGAATGTTCAAAGATGGGATAATGCCAGAAATTGCGCCACAACCAGAATGGTGTCGATGGGATATTTGACAATTTGCATGACACCGCAAATAAGAACATCTAGCAGAAGAAGATCTGATGGCTATGACAAGCCGGATATCGATTTGCTTCATTCGTCGGTCATATGTCGACTGTTGGCTCTTATTGATATCGCAAGGACAAGTAAGTGTCGAGATGTGATTTTCGAGAACAGCTTAGAAGAACTGTTTCTGCGGTAATGGAAACTGAGGACCTTCTACACTCAACCTCGGATGGTTGCACAGTTTATTACGAGCAGCAATTGGATTAACCGACATTGATGGACCTTGAATTCGTCATTGCTGCAAGGTCGGTATCGTGCCTTTCCACGACGCTACATTGAAACGTGACCACACACAACTCCTGCGGCAAATTACAGCAGGTCCATTGACACCTGTGCCTAAAGTTGGAACAGTTGGATAGAGAGATAACTTCTCCATATGAACAATAGTGTAGAGTATGTAAGGAGCAGTATAAAGAGTGTCCGTCAAGTGAGTCTTATCTTTGAAACTATTAAAAGTCTCTCCTTAAAAATATACAAATAAATCTAATAATCTAACTATTATAAGCGCTGTAGTATAGAATTACATAGACTTAAGTATATGTAGTAACTTGTAATCAAAAATAATCTAAGGGTAGGGTCAAGCAAGTTGGAAGGAGCGGCAAGTTTAGACGGGTTTTGCTGTACGAGTAACGAGATGTCACTTAAATTTTTTGTATACCTTTTCAAATGCAGCAATAATGCGCCAGGAACTCACATCTATTCTACAGTCTTTAAAAAGTCACAATCTGCCGCGAGGCATTGACATGGTGCTATGCTGGCCCGCTCATCCGGACTTATCCACTTGCTAAGAGTGGATAGTTCTACGGCACTAAGAGGGGTAACAAGGCATTATGCCTCACAACGGAGCATTGCGAAGCTCCTTCAGAGCACATCCGCCGACAGTGACGTTACTTGCGAAGTAAATCTCAATGGTTTCGTGCACTCGGTCAGGAAGCAGAAGCGCGTCGCATTTGCTGCTGTGGCCGATGGCTCTTCCTTGCAACATGTTCAGGTGGTTATGAACCCAACTCAAGCAGAAAAGTTCGTCGATGTCTCAAGCTCAGGCGGCACCAAGAAGTGCTGACCAGCCTTGGGTTCAGTCTTAGTACCGGTGTGGCTATATCTGTGGCTGGAAATTGGAAGCGGTGTCCGCCTGGAAAAGAGCAAAGCCACGAACTCCATGCAAATGAAGTGCAGGTTCTTGGCCAAAACGATGCGGCAGTTGGTCTTCAACCCCCATCTTCACTCATACATATCCTTACCACCATTCTGCAGAACTATCCAATCCAGAAGAAATATCACACTCCTGAATACCTTCGAAGCCTCCCTCATCTACGATCACGTACTTCTCACAATGCCCTCCTCCTCCGGCTTCGATCACAAGTAATTGCAAATGTCACGACCTTTTTCTCAGACCATGGATTCATTCAATCTCACACACCAATCATCACATCGTCTGACTGCGAAGGGGCAGGCGAGGTGTTTACGGTCGCGTCCAATACAGCGCACGAATTGCCTCAAACTAGTGGTGATAAGGACTCGGAGAGACACTTCTTTCGGTCACCAAAGTATTTGACGGTTTCTTCACAGCTTCACCTTGAAGCTCTTGCGCAGTCTGTCGGAAATGTCTGGACGTTATCGCCGACATTTCGCGCGGAAAAAAGCGACACATCTCGTCACCTGAGTGAGTTTTACATGCTCGAAGCAGAAATAGCCTTCGTAGATAAACACGAGGAGGTGATGGATGTTGTCGAGAGAATGCTTCGATACGTCGCAACCAAGCTGAAGACCTCCCTTCTCGGGAAAGAGCTAGTATCAGAGCAATTAGGCGCTAAGGAGAGTCATGAAGGAGATGCAAGAATGACCATGGATTTGCAACAAAGGTGGGACAGCTTAATCAGTGGACCTTGGCCGCGCATTACATACCATGAAGCAATTGCGCGACTAAAAGATGCGGTGAAAGATGGGCGGGTAGATTTCGAGTTTCCCCCAGATGCTACGGATGGTCTGCAAGCGGAACACGAACGATTCCTCGCAGAAGATGTCGGTCAAATGGGACCAGTATTCGTAACTGATTATCCGCGAGCCATGAAGCCTTTCTACATGGCACCATCACAAGAAAGCATGGGGAGTGAAAAGCTGTCGCAAACAGTAGCTTGTTTCGATCTCCTGCTTCCGGATGTCTGTGAAGTTGTTGGTGGTTCTATGCGTGAACACCGCCTCGAGAACCTGTTGCAAGCGATGCGCGAAAAAGGACGCTTCAAATACACAAAAAAAGAATCCGCAGCAGACGAGCAATGTGAGGAGCATACTGGCCTCGAGTGGTATCTAGACCTGAGGAGATATGGCAGTGTGCCACATGGCGGCTTCGGACTTGGTTTTGATAGGCTTTTGGCATACCTGGGGGGAATCTCTAATATACGAGATATTGTTGCGTTTCCTCGATGGTATGGTCGATGCGTTTGCTAGAGAATGCCGCTGATCCGGTATTTGGTGATAGCAGCATGAGCTTACAGAGAAGGCAGGAACTATGCGTATGATAGTTACCACATCCACCTATCGACGAGCGATTTAACATATCCTAATTGCAATTACTCCAAATAACGTACGAGTGAACGTAATACTGTTAATGTATAGTACAGTCATGAGTGGTGGAAATAGAATCAATGCGATTAGTAAGGCAAACGGACCATGACGAAGGGATCCAGCCCTTTTCATCATCGAAGGATACAGATGCGATAAAGTAACTTTTTGAATAATTGCGCCCACACATTACGTTACCACTCCCATATTGTTTGCGTTTGTGCTTCATACATCGGTGCTATATCTGTCATTACTTGCAACATAATAGCAAAACGCCAGACACGACTAACAGACTTTCCCCGCCACGACTTCGGCGCTCTCCATGGCCGCTCACAACCAGGCTGTGGTAGAGGACACCGACTACGAGTGAGCCACTTAATCGCTACTTATTCCGGCATGGAACTAACGTAGTCTGCTCAGCTATGAAGGACTCCCGCCGAATTTCTCGCTAGCGG
>Ga0160429_1002256_pt1 | contig 10262 bp, 7 predicted proteins | sample SolpanmetagenomR_FD_108199 | JGI IMG/M metagenome (GOLD analysis project Ga0160429, IMG submission 108199) | Solar panel surface microbial communities from Lawrence Berkeley National Laboratory, California, USA - R | ecosystem: Engineered > Built environment > Solar panel > Unclassified ... | reverse complement strand
CATCGCACATTCGATCGAATTCGAAGATTTGACGGTGATTCCGAATCTGTTGAATACGAAATTAGGCGATCTCGATTCGAGACTCATAAGTCTGCGCTTATGTTGCAGAAGGCCTCCTTTCACATCATATGCGGTGTAATCGGGTAAATATTTGTCTGCAATCAGCTCCTCCATATTTCTGGTGCTCCCGGATACTTCTCCTTGTCATTCTCTCCCCTTGATGTATGATATGCTCAAAAATGATTCGAAATTTCATCTGCTGCCAATTTTTATTCTCTACATTCCAATATTGATATTTAATCGTGGGATCTGTCCCTTGTATTTTTCCGCACAAAGTGTGAAGAAGCATGATTGCCGTTAATGAGTCTAGTTCCTGCTTATCAGCTTGCACTACTATCGTATGAACATGAGAATCTGATGATGTTATGAGCGTGGGAAACTCTCTGTAGGGTGACTTGCAAGCACTGAACAATTCCTCAACAACCCTGTTGTGCCAACTCTCGCTCAATCGTATAAAACCATTGCGTGTTTCTATAAAATATCGTGGGCATGGTGTTAGCCAGCTATCAAGCTGTACCGCCAGACGAACTTCGTGTATCCCTCCAATAGCAGTATGGAGAATCTGTGCAAAAACTGACACCGCTCCACATGGGATCTTTACGTCGCCTAGGAAATTACTCAAGATTTCGTCTTGGAGGGGCTGTACCAGGACCGTGAGGACATCATTTGAGTGGTTTGGTCTTTCGTATTTGAAGATGTCACCGAACAAGTGCTTGTTTCAGTCTAACCCCTCTTCCTTGGAGACGAGTAGTACAGGAGTCCCAGGATATCGGCATGCTGTTTTCGTCAAAGCATCTAATATCTTTCTCCGAGAGCACTTCTTCTTTGCGAGTCACCATCGTATCGGTCATAATAAATATCATCTTTCCAAAACTTTTGAGCTGAATATGCCATCCTTGTGTTTTCTGCGAACTCGTATGCAGGATCATGAGCGCTACATTTGGTGTTGATAATTTGTGTGGAGTGTATAATTCTATTTCCACTTTTTTGGCTTTGTGAACGGTGATAATGTATTCGCATGCGTATGGAGCTATGTATTGTTTGATTATATCGTATGTGAGTTAATAGTGTTGTGCGGCTTCGAGAGGTGATATTAGTTCTCCGTATGTGAGGAGTGCGAGAGCGAGGTGTATGAGTGTGAGTGTAAGGAGGAGGATATGGTGGTGATGCATGTTCAAGTTTTGATAGTTGGTTGTACGCGTAAAATACGGGCAGTTGACTAACGATAGAGGTCCGGTGTGGCGATATGTACAGTCTCAGCAGAACGGAGAGGACAGAGACACGCGTCAGTTTTATGGTGGTAAGATGGAGGAAGAGTCGATATATCGCCGTGTGGTTTCTGTGATTTCGAGTTGTTGAAAACCGCTGAAAGAAAAATTATACAGGGTTCCAGTTAATTTCACGAGACCCGACGCGAGACTGTAGGTCTTGATAGTCTTAGCCTGGACATGACATGAGAACTCAAATATCCATAATAAGGCACGAGGCCCCGTGGTATGGAAGCGAGATACGAGCTTGTATGGTGGATGCAAGGTTGACAGGTCGCTTTAGGAAGATGACAGAGCTCAACGTACAGGAGCAGTGTAGGTATGAGACACAAGACAAATAAAGTGAGCTGTTCTCATACGCCAATTTGATTAAACAGAGCACCGTAAAGGTTCATTCTGTGAAATGACCACTATCCGCAGTCTACAAGTGGGAGAAATACGCCACAGGATCCAATAGTTTTACTTCTCGAAAATCTATGCTGCCATTATGCGTTGTAACCTCCAAAGCAAAAGCACCAGTAGTTGCCTCCACTCGCATGTGGACCAAGTAGTTCGTTCCGATCGCAGCATGTATGATCTGAGCAAAGGTCGCCAAAGCACCCATCGGGATCGTTGTAGGTCTCCGCTTCAATGTATCGTCATCAACCATAAAGATTTGCCAGACCAAGATGAGGACACGCTCAGCCGAATGGTTCAGAAAGTGATAATTGAATAAGTGACCGCATACTTGGAAGAAATTTGCAGCTGCCCTGTCGACATGTTGCTTCAACTGCTCCCTGTTAGCTGATCTGAGATTTTGAAGTTGAGGGACAGAGTTGATATTCCTCTCATCCAGAAGGCCTAGGAGATAATTGGTATAGTATTCCTCCACGGGTAATCGTCCATTGAAGAGATAAATTTTGAGGTACTTTCTTGCGAAGAGCTCATTATCTTGTTGTTTCTGCACAGGGATACATTGGAACTGCATATTTCCCATATTACGAGCTTCGATAACCCATTTGTCGGCTCGCTCAGACATAGCGTGCAGCGCCTGCAAGGCAATGAAAGGATGCACAGTGGAATGAGAGGTAAGAGCGGCATTGTGCATAGGAACGTTAAGACTGACCTCGAGGTCGTTGGAGTAGTGTGTTTTGACGGAAGCGAGCACTTCATAGATAATTTCGTGGTGCTCACTTTCAGTAAGAACGATCGAACCGTCTAGCATACTTTCAATCTCGAGGTTATAACAACCACCCTGCGTCTCAATCTCAAACTCCAAAGTGTATGTGCCGCGGATCGCAGCGTGCATACTCTGCGCAAATGTGGCGACTGCTCCGAAGGGGATTTCTCTGGACTTGAGTCCGGTGGGCGTGTGGTCCTTTCGGAGGCTGATGGAGATTCCTATTGTACTATGTGGTCTGTTTGAGATACAATATTCGAAAAGGTCTCCAAAAGTCGCGAAGAAATCGGTTGCAGCAGCTTTGATGCACTTCAACACTTGCCCGCTATCTAGCGTTTCTGAATTCTCGTCCTGCCAATGCTGGAAGTCGGGATGGTAAAAACAGTCCTGAATCATTTGGTGTGTATGGTCAAAGATTGTGAGTGTTCGTTGTGAGAACCTCTCATCCCGGTACATGATGGTCTTCTCGTTTATTTCAAAGTATAGCTGGTCTGCGCTGTTGAGTTTAACGTTCCATTCGCCTCCCTGTGTTTTCTGTGATATAGCATTCACGTGCATGAGTGCGACTAATGGTGGCATTTGGTCTTCAGACTCATGCACTGTGATTTTCACGTGGTTCGTGTATGGGATTTCGATATCGACTTTAGCTTTGTAGTGGTCATTGTAGTATTCAACTACTTCAGCTACAATCTGGTGTTGGTGGTAACGGGTCATTGGTGTCGGTCGGTGTTTTGCTGCTACCATGAAGGGGAGGAGATTGAGGAGGATATATTGAACTGTGTGTTTCATTTTCGCGAGTATAGATTTGAGAGTGTTGGATTTGTGCACTGACACGTGATTTTCAAGAGGGGCGAGATCGGATGGTCGAAGAAGAGAAGGTCGGATAATTGATGAATTGATACGATTGAATTAAAGGGTGCGGCGCGTGAGGAAGCGTGAAAGTGCTGATGACTTTGTATATCAAGGTTGGTAGTTGAGGTTTGGGGGTACGTGGGTTCAGGGGGTGTGTCTGTTAGAGTTTAAGGAATATAAGGAGTTGTATGTTTGATGACTCGATGCAGCCTGATGTCAGAGTACAGTGAGAGCAGAGTGTTGATGTGGTTGGTGTTGTATGGATGTTTGAGTTGTAGGAAGGGAGGAGCGGAGACGAGATTTTCGAGACACCGCGAAATGACTATACAACGCAACATAACGGCTGCGAGAGACGCTGAGCTGTATAGTAAAGGAGAACATTACAAGTGAGTTAATAGCTGAATGGTGGATCTTCACAATACCTGTACAATTTTGCAGTCAGTTTACGGTATTATAGCAAATATATATTGAAGCATTATGTGAAAGGGTGATTGTAGTTAGTTCTGAACATTCTAACGGGGCTAATTATACAAAGTTGTGATGTATCAATTTACTCGTTCACACAGTCAACGAGGCTTCTTGGAATAAAGTATCGTCCTCCGCTTGCTCAACTGTAAATGCATACTTGTTGAAGACGTTGATGTAAAGAGTCGATGCGCCATTGATCGAAGAGTGCGCCATATGAGCAAACGCTTCTGGTGCTCCGATGGTATTCTGAACAATGGCACTTGTGGGAATATCTTCGAGGGGCCGCTCAAGTATGATTGAGATCACATCGGCTGTGGTTTCGGCATAACGGTACTCAAATAAATCCTCACCGAATATGTCCAGAAATTCCTTTGCAACACGATCAATACACTCTTTCAAGTCATCGATAAGTATCGTTGTAGTCTCATCGCGTATGAGCCAATCTTGTATGTATGGGCTACTATAGAAGCCGCTTGGAAATGGAAATCCTGTATAATCCAAGGCTCTAACGTATCGTTTGCTATAAGGCCATTCTCCGCCTTTGTCAAAGACGGTAGTTGAGCTAAATCGTAGTTTCTCCATGTAATCTATGTCGACGTGCCATCCTTGGGTTTGCGCTGGTAATGCGTGGAGTATCATAACTGCAAAGAATGGGTGCATGCTTTGAATACCCTCTTCATTGGGGATTGTGATTGAACAGTGGTTGATATCGATTATTTGGATCACTGACTTAATGACGCAACGATTCTCGTAGGAAGCGAGTTCGTCATGTACTATATTGCGTTGCAGCATCTTGCTCATAGGTGTTGTTACCGGAAAATCATGATCGGCGGCGAGAACAAGTTTTGCTAAAAAGAGGAGGTTGAGATGGATGTGCATGTGTATGATATGAGTTGTTTGTGTGCTGAGCTGTTTGTGTCTTGAATTGGTTGTATGTTAAGTTGCTAGTGAAGAGGCAGTGTTGCGATAAGTCACAAGAAGACGGACGGTCGTGTTTTGTCAACGACGCGTTTCAAGAGAAAAGAGAAAAGAGAAAATAGCTTGAACGATGATGTCTCATTTGTGCTAGGAAGTAATAGTATGAGGTGACTTACAAGGTGAGACCGACCAAGACATCCTACTCTCCGAGCAAGTGGTGTCCAGGGAGTATCATTTTAACCTTCCATCATTTGTATTTGTATTTTACTTTATATATTGCGAGCTATCATGAGCCGGGGAACGTCTGGATAGGTAAGAGATGTCATTGCCAACATGAAAAGAGTAAGAATATGGCAAATAAAGAGGAAATTTACGAAGGTGACCTCACCCAAACTGGCATTATGTAAGGATCCCGGTGAGGTATAGTTCAGTATTCAAAGGCAGAAAACAAGGTTTGGAATAATCATTTAACAGGTCCCATAATGAGAATTGCAGATTTCAGATGCAGATATTGGGATCGAAGTAATTAGGTAAAGCAAGCAAGACAGGTATGGTACGTGACTTCAATCAAACATCTGTCCATCATGTGATCATTGAATAGATATATATTGACACATTATGTGGACAAGTTGTGCGGTTATCTGGAACTTCTGACTGGGCTAATACAATTTTGCATAGGTTGACCTTTCTAGATGGCTAATGATGCTTCTTGGTATTTCGTTTCTCCTAAGGTTGTCTCACCTGGCACCTGCTCAACTGTGAACGCATATTTGTGGAGTACATTGATGTGAAGAGGGCGTACACCATTGATGGAGGCGTGTAGAATATGAGCAAAAGTCTCCGCTGCTCCGATGGGGACTACATAGACGCTATCTATAGGGAGATCGGGGGGGCGCTCGATGATGATTGCAATCATATCCGTTACAGTCTCAGAATAACTGTACCTGAAGAGTGGTCCGAAATAGTGCATAAACTCCTGTGCAGCTTTGTCAGTACGGGCTTGCAGGTCTCCGAAGGGCAGCAGCTCTGGATTCATCAGTATTTCCCACTCGAACCAATTCTGAAAAAGATGGCTATAATCAATGTCCCCGTCTAAGGCTTGAACATATCGTTTCGAGCAAACCTCGCCGGCTTCAGGTGCTTTGGTAGTTGTGCGAAAATGAAGATTAGTCGACCAGTTTATCTCTACAGTCCATCCTTGGGTTCGTGCTGGTAATGCATGGAGTATTCTCAACGCAATGAATGGATGCATAGAGCCCGGTGAATTGTCTCCCTTGATAAGTATTGAACATTCCTTCGCAGAGTGTATCTTCACCTCTGCTTCGACAATGCATAGATTCCTATAACGAGCAATTTCATTATGTACTACACCGCTTTGATAATATAGGCTCATAGCGGTCATTTCCGGAAGACCATTCATTTCTGGAACACCGTTGATAACATGAATAAGTTTCGCTAGGAGAAGAACAATGAGATGAATTTGCATCTTTGTTTGTTCACTTATTTCTGTGTTGAGGTGTTCGTGCCTTGAGTTGTTTGTGTGTTGGGTTGTCTGTGTGTTGTGTTATATGTGCGCTCAGTTATTTGTATATTGAGTTGTTTGTGTATCGAAATGTTTGTGTAGAGGTAGTGTGCTGTAGGAGAGCACAAGGAAATAGACAGACGTGTTTTGTCACTACGTGTTGTTAGAGAAAGAAACTAAAAAAAGAGAAGCCAGAAACTAGCGTAGGAAGAGTCGATAGATCGTCCTCTGCGAACGAGATATATCCTGAGAGACCCATGGTTCGTCATCCTCGAATGGATTCTAGTTTACTTTTGGACGACCATCCAAAGAGGACAGACTGGTATAGAGGCAAGAACATTGAAGGAGACAAAGCTTAATCGAGACTAATCCACAATCGCTAAAGCATCGCAGATTCGATCAGATTCAATCGGATTCGAAGATTCGAGATTGCACTCGACGGTGATTTTGAGAAAATTCGACGAATTGTTCGAATCTTTCAAAGCCGAGACTAGGCGGTCTCAATCTCAGACTCACTAGTCCACGCTTATATTCTCACCCTCCGATGTACTAATTAAGCATGAGTGGGGAGGTACTCATCCAATCGATTGATGACATAACATAATTACGGCACTTTGCATGCAATGTTGTTCGTTTGAAGATTCGGTATATTCGAGATTTGTCGAATATTCGACGTCGAACCTCATTTCGAAGATTCGAGTCGAATCCTCGACGATTTGTCATATTCGACTCCGAATATTCGACGCTTTTGGAGGTCTGCGAGTGTTCGATTTGCGATGCTTTAAAACTCGCTGTGGGAGCGAAGGTGGGTAATTATTGTCCCGCTTTGCTGAATCAAAATTCTTTATATAGTATAGCCGAGACCGGTCTGAGATCACGCAGCCATCACAGGCGGAAAAGGGTGCAGAGCAATGTGAAGAAGCTACTCCTCGGAACTTCATAATAATGATCAAATGTACAAAGGCTGTATAGAGGTCTATTACTCCTTATCTGAACTGATGGAAACTGACCGTGATGTTCTTCGAGATCTAACAGGGAAACGTAAAGACACTTCTTGTATCGCGACGTTGTCAGAACCGTCTTTCTTCTCAATCAAGTATGCATATCGATGGCGTAATTCAGCTTGTACTTTCAGATGACCTCCAATCCGTGCATGAACCACCTGTGCAAATGCCAAGAACACTCCAGCAGGCACATTATCCCATTCATGCTCAGATACAGCTGGCCTCACTAGAATGTCAACATATTCTCGTCGTAGTTTGCACAGTGGTCTTAGTTTTGGTATTCTGATCGGAAAGTACCAGTGGTCTTGGAAATGCTCCATAGTTTCTATCAGGATTGTTTCAAATGCGTGTCGCTTGCTTGCAATAGTTTTCAGGGTGCTGGGTGAGTATCTAAATTTCGTGTGGTGTGACATGAGTGATCTTCTAGCAAAAGTCTGCATAATATCAAACTTCATGTTCGAGATCATCTCGTGAATGGGCTTCTTGGGAAACATTCGCTCCCTTGCTCCGAATATCGTTGTACTGGACTTTGTCTGACTTTTATCGTGTAGATTGTACTCCCTGGCGTTGATGGCTTCGATACTCCTGTCCATATCATCTGGTTGCTCTTCTGTCCTGAGCTCAATTGCAGCTTGTGCATCAAAAAGAAGTGCGATAGGGTATTGTGCAATGTATGCTCGTATGGTGTGAATGATTGTGAGTACCACCGCGCTTGGTATGCATTTGTAACGCTTTGGTGTATCAACTTCCTCTCGAGTTTGGTATATATGAATCCAGATGACGTCTCTCTGTTTATTGAGTTCTATAGCTGCTTGTAATTGCACGTTGTGTGTTTTGCTGATACAGTCGTCTACAGCCCATCTTGCCATTTGTATTGCGTGCGGAGCGTATCCTGGCTCTGTATTCATGAGGGCGAACGCGAAAGTCGTGAAGAACAGGATGAGAAGATGCATAGATGGGTGAAGTGATCTGTATAGTTGTGTATATAGGATGTTGTGTGATTACAGGGGGTAATTTCAGGGTGTTCGAGTAGGGGGTAAAGTGGTGAAGTGGAAGGAAGAGTGGAGGGAAAAATACAGATCACGCGAGAATGCACGCAGATAGAAAAGTAAGAATGTAGAATGCGTTATTCCTCAACTGGGCAGTTATAGACCGAGCTAAGACCTAATCTGCTGGAGCCACTGCTGATTACGATAGTGTACGTGTTATGGCGGTGCAACGATGAAAAAGATTGAGGGGGGTGAGGGGGTATCACGATGGGCCGTATATGCTGGAGCTGATTAGATCTTTAAGAAGGGCAACAACGCATATGACTTCGTCTTAACGTGCATTACTCATCCTGGTTGAGCACGTCTGAGCGGCTGTCAATCGAGCATCAGAGTTGTCAGATATCTAATTGCGTTTCCTCAACGCAGATATTGTCAGGGTCGACATCGATCTGGATGAGACATTTACAGCATGGTGGCAATATTGCTTACACTTGATCTGGTAATTGATATGAGCATGGAATACCTGCAGGAATACCAAGATTATTCCTGCGGCACCATCCCCCACTCATCGTCAGACACATCTGGCTTTATACCAAGGGCAACCAGGTCACTACTTCGGTGCTTAGTTGCTTGTACAATGATCGTCCATCCTGTAAGTTAGGCATGTACTGTATGTATGCAGGCATCGTGAGTATGATGGCGCTACGTATATCTAGCTGTGATTCTGAGTTCCTTGTGAGATATATTTCCGGATCGTTGGTCACCAGCAAATGTCTTGTGGATTCATAGATGTTTTCAGTCGATCAAGTTCGTAATACAGGTGCTGTGGAAGGTTGGGTATACAAGTAATGGCAAACCTGTAGCGGCCTCTTATATTACGGATCGTATTTGACGTGTGACAATTAGGTGAGAATGAGGAGTAAAGTATGAATTCGCATGGCTACTGATGTGATGGGTCTTGTATGATCGAGTCTTTGCTTTCGTCAAGTAGATGGTTAGGTGTGAAGGAGAACAGCTAGTCTAGGTCGATGATGTTACGCGAAAATTGAGAGTTCACGTAAATTAGAAGAAGAGTAAAAGACAACGCTCGATGGATAACGTATGTATGTGAGAACACCACACTACTCTACTTGACAGGAAATAACGAAGCAAAGAAGCTATATATTGGTGAATTCACATTAGGATCTCAAACACAGTATGCCATACGTGATACTCTGGGAAGTTTCACATTCCGTCGTTTCTCCTCGAATATTCAGTTCCAATTGATGGCTCTTTTGCCCATCTGAACTATCGAGCTTACAAGTGCGTTTCCTCAATAGTGATTCTATCAGGATTGAGTTCAGTCTGGATCAAATAGATGCACCGCCCTGGCAATTCTGCTTGCACTTTGATCTGACCATTCAAACGGGCATGATATATCTGCAGAAAGGCCAAAATCATCCCAGCGGGCACTTTCTTCCATAACTCGTTATCTACTGGCTCTATAGTCATTAGGGCAAGATCGCTCTCTTCTGCGGTAAACGGTATCAAAAACAGGAATGCGACAGGAAATTTGCAAAACCCCTTGAAGTCACGAAGTGTCCTTTGCAAGACTTTATCACACTCGCAGTACTTCTCTCTGAGCTCCGTTGGAAGCACGGCTTGTGCTTCTTTGCCGTGGCTTGCTCTATCTGAGATCTCATTCGTGAGATCAGCCAGTGTGCGCGAGGTATCTTGGTAGAAATAGTCCAGTTCGGCCTCTCGGTGCTCAGTTGATAGAAGGTTTCTTTCCACTGGCTGTATCGCCATGATCGTCGGGACGGTCTTGGCAGGATTACTGTCGCTTGTTTTTGTATTCATCTCGATGGCAAGATGCGAGTCGAATTGCACAACAAAAATATGGTAGTAACGTGTGTACTGTGTTAGAATATATATGTGGAACACTGTGACACACTTTAGTAGTTATTCGAGAGACTCTATTATGACGTTACCTGTGACACACTTTAGTAGTTATTCGAGAGACGAAGAACAGCTAGAAGTGTG
>Ga0160429_1002254_pt1 | contig 10270 bp, 11 predicted proteins | sample SolpanmetagenomR_FD_108199 | JGI IMG/M metagenome (GOLD analysis project Ga0160429, IMG submission 108199) | Solar panel surface microbial communities from Lawrence Berkeley National Laboratory, California, USA - R | ecosystem: Engineered > Built environment > Solar panel > Unclassified ... | reverse complement strand
TTCAGATTCCAGATATTAAATGCCATCTAGACCGTTTTCTATACCCAGCATACCAGCAAATATCCAAGATCCTATCGCAAGAGGGTATCATATCCTTTTCGACTCCATGACTGCCGCGTCTTAATCGAAAACCATCACTCCAAAGCCCACATTCTCATGCCACGCTCCAACCCGCACGAGGCGGTTCCGGCCCGTGAACCCGCGTCAGCACTCTGATGTTGTTCAAAAACACATTGACCAGCTCCTCGTAGCGATTCTCCATCCCCTGATGCGCCGCGATACCCTGATCCCTCAACTGCTGCGCATCAACCTCGACCTCCAGCTCGTGCGTCTTATTCGTAACCTTTGAAGGATTCATCGGAGTCACCTGCGTGAGGTCAATCTGGCAGCACTGGTGGGAGTAGCTGACGCGATCCTTCTTGCGACCACTCTCCATGACGTCGAGCTGCTCGCCCAGGTCGCCGGTGTATGGTATTTCGAGGTTGACGCTGATGCGGTAATCGAAGGCGCGGGCGGGGCAGTAGACGTTGAGGTCGGCGATGCGAGTCTTGACGATGCGGGCGAGGGGTTTGCCGGTCACCTGGTCGGTAGTGACGCGGACGCGCTCTTTGCGGCTGTTCTGCATAATGAGCTCGCGCGCGATCTCTGGTAGGGTGAATATGCCGGATTGCGGTAGTTCGTAGAAGCTATCATCTTCGCGTTTGTGTTTATAGACGATGTTTGCGCGGTACTTGGTCTTGAGGGACTTTTCGGTTTCGGAGTTAAGAAAGGTATTCATGAGGCGGTGCTGCTGCATGGTCATGAAGCTCTGGAAGGCAACGTTGACGTGTGGGTGGAGGATGGTCTCGGTCGTGACTGGTAGTTGTACGCGCTGGTTTGTTGAACGGTCAACCAACGTGCCGATTTTGCCCTCGATCTCGACCGGACCAGTGGAGCCGTGACCGAGGACGATGTTACTGAACAGAAAGTCCATGATGCTCCGTGTAAGCTCGTTGAACGGCTCGATCGTTGTCATGCTAGGCTCGAGGGATGGGTAATCGGGGTGACCCTGTAGGCCCTGTGGAGGGGGGGAGCTGTGAGCGGCGCCGTTCTGCATCCCTTCAGCGGCTGGAGGTGGCGCACGCTGCGGTCGAGGCGCATGCTTTGCCTCCAAGACGGATCTGCGCTGTGCCCAGACTGGTGGTGGATCGTGCCTATTGCGCCGTGGTCTTGAAGGTATCTGCTGTGAAGGCTGTGTAGGCTGCAATATTTCGGGTGTCTGGCTTGGCCTGTGTTGCGTGGGGGAATCGCCGTTGACTATGCTTCCAATACTGCTCATCCTACTCGCAGACGGAGTACGTCGTTTCGGAGGAGGCTGGAGGTGTTGATCTGTGCCGTCGACCTCTGAATGACTTCGTTTACGAAGTGTCGGGGAGTCGCCATTGATGATTGTATTAGACTTGCTCGAGGGGGTCTCGCTGAAAGGTGTTGACTTCCGAGATATCGGAGAAGGATTAAGTAGAGAGCCGAGATCCATGTTGATCGCCGTAGCGCTGCGTGAAGTGATATCCTCTGTGAAAGTGCCAGTCTGGGGGGACGTTTAATGGTATGGCAACCTCGCCGGAAGCGGATGGACGGGACACGTTGTTCAAGACCTAGGTGAAGGCATTCGACGGGAGAGCATGGATGGGGCAATGAAGACGAGATGCAGTAGATATAGAGAAGGGCGACTCCCCAGCGATGGGGGCTGTAGATGTGGTGGTCAAGGGCTTTGCAGACATGTGGAGGTGCAAGGTATCGATCAAAGGGAGCGAGAGCACGTGATTGTAGCTTGGCGGGTGATGACTAATGATTGATAACTGATAATTGATGACTGAGGTGATGCTGCAGGCGACGCGCATCGTTGGTACTGTACTGTACCTACTGTACTGTACCTTACCTACTGTACTGTACTGCCCGTTCGGAGCTGCTCTACAAACAGTCAAGACGCTCTACTACCTCATCCACGACACACGACACCAACTCATCCCACAACCACCACATCATCTACTATCACCCCTGGAACTCCGTCTCTGTCGGTACATCAAGCCATCTCCCGTCGGTCATTCCCTGCTGCAAAAGCTGTCCCTGACCCTCTCCATCGCCGTACCTTTCGACTCGCCATCTCCTGCGTCACCGTAACGCCAACACAGCTCTTCGGAGCCAACGTTCGGAAGCAACATGTCTGTCGCCAGCTTGCTTCAACCTCAAGATGCCTTCGCAAAGAAGTCTGCCATGGCATCAGACAGCTACTCCATGGAATCTATGTCGTCAGCCTCCGGCCTGGTCGGCTTCCTGTATGAGGACGACCCGTCGCTTCAGAGCTTCGCGCTACAGAGCTTGAACGAGGGCATGGAGACCTTCTGGCCCGAAGTCTCTGCTTCGATACCTCAGATGTAAGTCTTCCTTCTTCTTCTCCAACGAGCCTCAGTGAGGCGGACTTGCGCCAGCGCCACTGTTCGGCGTTCTACACTGAGTAGCGGACTGTATCGTCAAGCTTTTCTGGATCAGTGCTCATCGATGTTTACCGTCACAGTGAGACCCTGTACGAGGACGATAAATTCCCCGATCGCGAGCTCGCCGCGTTGGTTCTAGCAAAGGTATACTATCAGCTTGGAGAATACAACGAAAGCATGGTATTCGCGCTCGGAGCAGGCAAGCACTTAGACTTGGAGCGTCCTGGCGAGTTTGAGGACACAATAATCGCCAAGTGTGTGGATTCGTACATTGCCATCTCCTCTTTGCACAATCCTGCCGTGCCCGCCAGCGTAGCAGGCCAGGCTCCTCCGCAGCTGACGACCGCTTTCCCCACTGCTACCAACGGGAGCACCTCGACGTCCGCTGGCCTCACATCCCCTACGACGCCTTTCTCACAGTCTACGCTCCCATCAAAGTCTCTTCTTTCTCGCCAAGATTCATCGACCTTCGACCCTTCAGTGCCCGGAGGTGGGAATGCTGGTATTCCAGGTGCACATCCATCGCCAATGACGCTGAACCGCAACGTGCAGAAGAATTTGCATGCAGTGATCAGGCGACTATTTGAGACTTGCTATCAAAACGGTGTCTATTCTCAGGTTGTCGGTATCGCCATCGAGGCCCGCAACCTGGAAGTGCTTCGCGAGACGATCATTCGCGCTAGCCAAGATGAAAAGAAGCAAGGCAAGAAGGCCGCTACTGGAGCTCCTGGTAAGGGAGAAGAGCTTATTGAGTACGTTCTGGACATATGTATGAACATTGTGCAGGAACGTTCTCTGCGCAATGATGTAGGGAGTTATGCATCCACACTAGTACGATCATATGCTGACTCGTCGTAACCAGATTCTCCGCCTCATCCTTGACCTCCTTCACGACATCCCAAACCCAGACTACTTCTCGATAGCGAAATGCGTGGTATATCTGGATCAACATTCCATGGCCGCCAGCTTACTGCGCCAGCTTATTGAGCGAGGAGACCCACGTTCGGTTGCGACCGCGTACCAAATCTCTTTCGACCTGTATGAGAACAGCACGCAAGAGTTCTTGGGAAAAGTCATGGCCGAGCTTCCTGCGACTGAGGAGAAGAAGGATGAGGAGCAGCCAGCTATGAACGGCGACATCAACCAATCCCGTAATGAGGAGCCGAAAGAGACAGACCAACTGCTTGCCGACCAGGATAGCAGCTCCGGGCCTGCCACTGTACTTGCGTCACGGACGAAGGAAAAGTCCCTTAGCGAGGAAGAGAAGAAAGCTTTCACATCAGTCCGAGAGATTCTCCACGGCACAAAGTCAATAGGATTGAATCTTGAATTTCTCTACAGAAGCAACCACGCGGACAAGGCTGTCCTCAACAAGATTCGAGACAGTTTGGAGGCCAGAAATTCTATCTTCCATACGGGTGTGACTTTCGCGAACGCTTTCATGAACGCGGGAACGACAAATGACAACTTCTTCCGTGAGAATCTGGAGTGGCTTGGGAAGGCGGTCAACTGGTCCAAATTTACAGCTACTGCCGCGCTCGGCTCTATTCATCGTGGCAACATCAACAACGGTCACAAGCTTCTCGAGCCGTATCTTCCAAAAGACACTCCAATGCCGAACTCTTCATACAGCCAGGGCGGTTCGTTGTATGCTCTTGGTCTCATCTACACCAATCACGGCAGCCAGGTACTGGACTATCTCCGGACTCAGTTCAACAAGGCCACAGAAGAAGTGGTTCAGCACGGTGGCGCTCTTGGTCTTGGCTTGGCTGGCATGGCGACGGGTTCTGATGACATCTACGAAGAACTCAAGCAAGTCCTTTACACCGACTCTGCCATTAACGGTGAAGCCGTTGGGTTGTCGATGGGTCTTATTATGCTCGGCACTGGCAACATTAAGGCCCTTGAAGACATGATCACCTACGCACATGAGACACAGCACGAGAAGATTGTCCGCGGACTTGCATTGGGCATGGCACTCATCATGTACGCGCGCCAAGAAGCTGCCGATGAGCTGATCAACGGCCTACTCGACGACCCAGACCCAACCCTCAGGTACGGTGGTATCATGACGTTGGCTCTGGCGTACTGCGGCACCGGCAGCAACAAGGCTGTCCGAAAGCTCCTCCATGTTGCAGTCAGCGACGTCAGTGACGACGTTCGACGTGTTGCCGTGATGAGTCTGGGCTTCGTTCTTTTCAGGAAGCCTAATAGCGTGCCGCGCATGGTGGAGCTTCTGTCGGAATCGTACAACCCTCACGTACGGTACGGTGCCACTATGGCTCTTGGCATTGCATGTGCAGGTACTGGACTGGACGAAGCCATTGATCTGCTGGAGCCGATGATGAAGGACTCCACAGACTTTGTGCGACAAGGAGCTCTTATTTCGCTTTCCATGATTATGATTCAGCAGAATGAGGCAATGAACCCGAAAGTCGCCACCATCCGTAAGACGCTCCAGAAGGTCATTGGCGACAGGCACGAGGACGCCATGGCCAAATTCGGTTGCGCACTTGCGCTCGGTATAATCGATGCTGGTGGTCGTAATTGCACGATCGGACTGCAAACCCAGACTGGCAACCTTAACATGGCTGCGATCGTGGGAATGGCTGTGTTCACGCAATACTGGTACTGGTTTCCTCTCACTCACTTCCTCTCGCTCAGCTTCACGCCCACCGCGATCATCGGCATCGACCAAGATCTGGACATTCCCAATTTCAAGTTCCACAGCAATACGCGCCCCAGCATGTTCGATTACCCTCCAGAGCAAGAAGTCAAGACCACGGAAGAGCCTGAGAAAATCAAGACGGCCGTGCTGTCAACGACAGCGCAAGCCAAGAGGAGAAAGCAGGCGAAGGAGCGACAGCAGAGACGGGAGAGCATGGACAGGGGTATGGAAGTCGACCAAGCCCCAGCCACTCCTAAGATCTCTGCGGATGATGATAAGATGGACGTGGACGAGCAGGCCATCAAAGACGACGACAAGAAGGATGCGGTTGACGGGGAGAAGGAGGAAGAGACACCTTCAGCTGAATCGACGAGAAAGAAGGTGGAGAAGGAGAAGGTCGGCTATGAGTTGGACAACATGGCCCGGGTGCTACCGGCACAGCTCAAGTATGTGTCCTTCCCAGAAGATCGCTACAAGCCGGTAAAGAAGGTTAGTCATTCATGCTCGATGCTCGATTTCAACACACTGACTTCGTTATAGCCCACGGGAGGTGTTATTCTTCTCATAGACGAGAAGCCTTCGGAAGACAAATCGCTTCTCGAGTTGAAGATGAAGAAGCCTCAACCAGCGCCTACAACAGGTGGTGGGCGGACAATGACTGACGTCGTAAATGATGTCTTTGGCGGTGCTAATGCTCGTGGTTTGCAACAGCAGCAGCAAACGACGGGCGCCGCAGAAGCAGCTGGAGTGCTTACGGCAGTCGACGAGGACGAGGAGGGTGGCGAAGAAGCAGAACCTCCTCGGGATTTTGATTATCATACGGATTACGAGGGAGACGACGCCGAGTGAGGAGGAGGAGAAGTTGCGAGCGAAGGCTTTTCTTGTATCATCACCGGTCTTTCTGGTTTGGCCCTCTGTGGTGGCCAGCCTGTGGATTACTACAACGTCTTTGCATGGGTTGGGCGCTATAGCTGCCTCTCTGGCATGGCAGCCGGGCATGCCATCCATTTGCTTGATTGTATAGTATAACCTAGAACTCTACCAACATCTTGCATCGATTGTCTGCATTGTCCGTGATGTGCCATGTACGCCAAGCAGCCTTGATGCCCCAGGCCGCCCGTGGACACTGCTCGCACCCTTTGCAACTGCACCAGAACCTCCAAGTCGAGCCCGTAAGACTTTCTCGAGCGCAATGCGTGAGCGATGCTTCTCCAAAGGTCGTTACTAAGACCACAGCTACTAGCTGATACCGAATCGATATGTCTGCGATGTCTTACCAAGATGTCTGCACCGCCGCGGGCTCGAAAGCGGACAATATCTACCACTCTCGCGGCCAAGCAAGCAACGGCCGCGGCTGGCCAGCAGCGTGACACATTCGCGCGCGAGTACTTCTGGCCCAACAGCATACTACGAGAAGTCTTGGGCACCCGAGAGAAGAGTTCAGGAACGCGGGTGGTGTCGCAGAATGGGAGACAGAAGGAGGCACCATTCGCAACCAAGACTCTCCAGAGCTCAAGTCTACACACTTCGACAGAGACGAACACAATATCGACAGCAACGGAAGAGCTCGTCAAGGAAGAATTGCCACATCGGCGCAGGAAACGACTTCGCGCTGAAGCAGAAGCAGCAGCTCAAAATAGCGAGCCAACCTCCACAGCGGACATCCCTCACGACGCATCCTCACGCCTCTCCACTGCCGCATCCTCCCTTCCAACAACGTCCCTCCGCCGGCTTCTGACAACCTACCTCTCCCTCTCGAAACCCCGCCTCACCTTCCTCATCGTCCTCACCGCCACCGCAGCCTATACCCTCTACCCAGTCCCGGCCCTCCTCTCCCCAACTACCACGGCCGCCCCGTCCCTCTCGACCCTCACCCTCCTCTACCTCACCTCGGGCACCTTCCTCGCCTCCTCCTCCGCCAACGCCCTCAACATGCTCCTCGAACCCTCCCACGACGCCAAAATGTCCCGCACCCGCAACCGGCCTCTCGTCCGGGGCCTCATCTCCCCCCGCGGCGCCCTCCTCTTCGCCCTCGCCACGGGCATCACAGGCGTAGCAGCCCTCTACGTCGGCGTCAACCCCACCACCGCCGCCCTCGGCGCCTTCAACATCTTCCTCTACGCAGGCGTCTACACGCCGCTCAAACGCCTCCACGTCGCCAACACATGGGTCGGCGCCGTAGTCGGCGGCATCCCACCACTCATGGGCTGGACCGCCGCCGCGGGCCAGTGCGCACAAGCCGGCGCCGATGGATGGCGGGATCTGCTGTTCGGCCAAGGCGCCGCTGGGGGCTGGCTGCTCGCCGCTTTGCTCTTCGCATGGCAGTTTCCCCATTTCAACGCGCTGAGCTGGACGATTAGGGAGGAGTACAAGCGCGCCGGTTATAAGATGCTAGCGTGGACGAATCCGGCGAGGAACGCGAGGGTCGCGGTCAGGTATAGTGTCGTGATGTTTCCGGTCTGCTATGGGCTTTGGTATGTGGGCGTTGTCGGGCCGGCGTTTTTGCCGCTGAGTACGGGGGTGAATGCTTGGATGGCGTGGGAGGCGGCGAGGTTTTGGAGGGATGGTGGCGGCAAGGGGAGCGCGAGGAGGTTGTTTTGGGCTAGTGTGTGGCATTTGCCTGTGTTGCTTGTGGGGGCTATGGTGTTGAAGACGGGGCTTTGGGAGAGGGTGTGGAGGGGGGTGAGGGGGGAGGTGGAGGGGTTGGAGGGGGATGACGAGGGGTGGGAGGAGGAGGAGGAGGAGGAAGATGAGGATGGAGTTGGCGGTGTGTCATAGCCTGTACAATGTATCTACATGGCATCATTTGGCGAGGGAAACTATAGAGCTCAAGCTTCTTGAATCATACCAAAGGCGTTGTACGAATACCAATGCTATCGTCTTCATATCGCCTTGTCCGTTCTATCTACAGACCATTCACATGTTCGATCTCCCTCATCAACGGCTCGCAAGTCTCATCGCTCTCCATATCTTCACCTCTTTCCTTTTCCCAAAGACCGCCTCGCTCTGCGAACTCGTCTTCCACTCAGTCCTTGGCAAACTCACGCATCGTCTTGTGAGGAGTCGTGAGCCCGAGAGACATCAAATGTACTGCGGCGCGTTTTGCCTACGGTTGCAAAAGGCATGTCCCAAGACGACTCGAGAGCCGACGTGCGAGCTCCTCTGGCCGGACACTGCAATCACGGCCCTTACCCGACGGAAATAGCTCACCATCGGCGCCAGGTGCAGGACCTCTTCCCAAACCCACATTTTTTCAAATATTTCATTCTTGAATCTCACACCCCACCAACCGACCCCTTCCCCCCCACTTCCGGCACCACATCCACATCCACATCCACAACAGGCCCCTTATAATCCTCCTTCCCGCGTACCACATACCACACCCCGCTGAGAATCATGACGCCGCCGGTGACGACGATGGAGTAGTTCATCGTGCCGGCCGTCACGGGCGTCTCGGGGGGCCAGACACTCCAGAAGATGACAAAGACCATGTACACGCACGCGTACGCATTGTTGAGCGTGCCGAGGACGCCGGGGATGCGCCAGGGGCCCCAGACTAAGCGGGGTTGGGTGGGGTCGAGGTTCGGGGTTTGGGTCTGGACGAGGTGTTCGGTTGGGGAGGAGGGTTTTGCGGGGTTGGAGGAGGCGTCGTCGAGGGTGATGGAGGGGGTGGGTTTGGGGTCGTCGAGGAGGCTGCCGTGGGGGTGGATGTGGCCTTTGATGCGGTGCCGAAGGAGGAAGAGGCTGGGGACGAAGTAGGAGCCGTAGAAGCCGGTGATGGTGAGGGAGATGACGTCGTTGAAGGCGGTGTAGGAGCCGATGTAGATGAGGGTGAGGAGGGCGGCGAAGATGGTGACGACGAAGACGGCGACGACGGGGACGCGGTTGCCTGCGCTGACTTTGCCGACGTGGCGAGCGAAGGGGGTGCCTTTGTCCCGGGCGAAGGACCAGGTCATGCGGCTGGCGGTCGTGGTGATGCCGGTCGAGCAGCACCAGGTTAAGGCGAGGACGATGGCGCCCATTGCGACGGCGCCCGGGGTGGACTTGACGCTGTTGTAGAAGATTTGGAGGAAGGGAAAGTCGGTTGAGGTGTTGAGGACAGAGTCTGGATCTCCGAGGCAGAAGAGGGCGGTTAGCATCATGATGAAACCGATTAGACCGTTGATGAGCATGGCGGACACGATGGCGCGGGGGATGTTCATTGCCGCGTTGGAGACTTCCTCGGCCATGTGGACGCTCGCGTCCGCTCCGACAAAAGTGGCGACGTTTCCGAGGAAGCCGACGCAGTAGGACAGGCCTTGGGTAGGCCATCCGCCGTTGTTGATGGACGTGAAGAAGACTGAATCCACCGTCCCTATGTCGGCGGTGGACCAGAGAGCAGCGATGACACCGACGAATGCGCCAATATGCACGACCATGATGAAAAGTTCGAAGCGCGGAAGCAGTCCGGGAGTGACGACGTTGATGAAGATGTTGGTCGCTATGACAGCCCAAGTCAGGAGGGTACCCTGCCATTGCTTTGGTTCATAGCCAGGATACTGAAGGATGAGTAGGCCTTGAATTATCGTGCCGGCGAACAATGATTCGGTAGCTACAGTAGCAATCCAGGCGAGGGCGGTCAGCCATCCGATAACGTAGCTCCAGATTTTCTTTTGGCCTTCGGGCGCCAACATGTATACCTGAGCAGGTCAGCTTCGCTCTTACACGTGATGTTCGTCTCCCGCTCACCCAATAATACTGTCCGCTGGCGATAGGTGCCATTGAAGCAAGTTCTGAAATGACAATGTAGACGGACAACGTCGAGGGCCATGCGATAAGAAAACCCCAAACCAGACCAGCTGGCCCACCATTGGTGTATCCCTGGCCAAAGAGTGCAAGGACAGTCTCCCATGTGATCAGTTCGCACACGGCGAAAGCGAAAAGCGACCAGAAGCCGAAGCGTCGCTTGAGGACCTGTTTCTTCCCGAGGAGAGCTAGGGTGTCGCTGTCCGTAGACACCTTGCTGTCGCTTCGAGGCTTCGACATGGTCTCTGGAGGGGGATAGTTTCCAATCGTATCGTATGCCGGAGTGAGTGAAGAAACGGAGGAAGAAGAGAGGAGGAGAGGGGCTGCAGCATCTGCATCACGC
>Ga0160429_1002253_pt1 | contig 10270 bp, 15 predicted proteins | sample SolpanmetagenomR_FD_108199 | JGI IMG/M metagenome (GOLD analysis project Ga0160429, IMG submission 108199) | Solar panel surface microbial communities from Lawrence Berkeley National Laboratory, California, USA - R | ecosystem: Engineered > Built environment > Solar panel > Unclassified ... | reverse complement strand
ACTGAACTAATCTCGCCACTGGATGGGGCATCGATTGGATCTTTACCTGTTCACTCAGCCAAGCAACCTCGCAAAAGTAGCAGCCTGTTGAGTCTGCGAGCCAGCCCTGGTAGCAAGAGCATGCCGTCAACATTGAAGGAGAAGTTTGGTGTTTCATCGATCCGGAGAAATAAAAGACCCGCTCAGCTTCAGAAGCAGATGGTCGAAAGGATCGCAAGCACCGAAGGTCTGAGAAGGAGTACGCAAGATTTGAATACAATGCTGGAGATGAGTGCAAGGTTGGAGGCGGAGAAAGCAATCAAAGCAGCTGAGAATTGGTGATCATTGATGTGCAGTCCAGGTCATACACATTGGTGGTAGACAAGATGGGGTGAAATCGGGAGGCATTGCTTATATGATTAGTATTAGTATATTCTATTTCAGCACGAGGAAGCTTGTGCAGCTTGTTTGTATCGTGTTGCCAAACGAGAGGTCGGGCCTTCATTTTTTTTAGATGTCTTTCTCGTTCATTATTATACCATTCCAGCCGTCTCCTGCAACTCTATGGCGACATTCTTGACTGCATTGAACCAATTCCTACTCTCCAGGCTGTCATCTGCAATCAGCCATGCCTCAAGTCGGGGTAGTGATGCCAATGTATATGGACGCCCGCCTTCTGTAACTTGCTCGCAAGATCCACACCCACATCTCCAGGACGCCTGGAGCCATACCTCTAGGCAGGTAATGATCCGCAAAGCTGAAATGCCGTTACACTCCAAGTACAGTCTAGTGTTGTTCTCCATGGTCGCTGGCGTATCAATGAAACTCTTGCTTCGGGATAAAGCAGGATCTGGCGAGCCAGGTTCGTCGTCTCCTGTTCACGTCTTGTTGAGTGCTATTGCTTCCACTTGCAGAATCACGCCACCACTGAACTTCGGTGAGACTTCTTGCCCGGGTCCAAAGTCGCCTTGTGGTGCGTCCATGATGACGATGTGTTCTGTTATACTTCGTGTCTATTGAACCGGATTAGACCTTTAGGGTTGGCGAGTCGATTCGTCGGCTTCACTGGAGAGGCGAGCTAGATGGCAAAGTCTTCGATTTGTGGAAGAAAGCATACCTTAGGACATCGTTTTCAGACGAGTCGAACCTCCATCGGAGTTCACGCCGAATCTGGAGTAAGCAGGGTATGATTTCGGCTAAATGGATAATCATCTCAACCTACAACGACAGGTTGACGGTGAGCGACAAGTCGAGTGTGACATGGTGTGGCCCTCAATGGCTTTGGCATTCCTTCTTCGCCATTCTTGTATACAATACCATGCACCGTGACTATGTCTGCTACCACAACATGGACCACCTTCTTCGGAAGATGTCTAGAAGAGCGGATTCCAGCCTCTAGATTTGCTTCTTTTACTAAGTTATTGCATGACAAGCACAGGATATCAAGTCTGGAGTTGACTGCTGCATTTTTGAAGAGTCAGCAAGGTAATGAGGATCAGAATGATCCTCTTGTCCTCATATATTTGGGCCAATTATTACAACTCAATTATATTAACACCATCGATCTACTGACGAGCTTGTTGAAGAGCCTCGAGTCCCGGCATGACATAGTCGACGAATTGGCTAGAAAGCCCGAAGACGATGTGACACCACGCATCACATCTTCTATGCTAGAGCAATCACTTCTGATCATGGGCGCGAAATCACTAGCGGAGCATGGTTATGCACGATCAAATAGGGAAGCGCTTCTGTTGTTTAGGTTCATTTGCAGATCTATGAGAGCGCTCACACGCGCATGTTCACCGCTTCCTGAGATGCTGAAACAAGGCGTGCCGGCAGATATATCGAGCTGGGTCTCGACTATGGGCAACTTGTTAATTGTCGTCATTCAACACAAAGTCACTTCCGCATATCTTGACAAGCTCCTAGCCAGTAGTATGTGCATAATTCAAATATGAATCACTTCAACTCTAATGACTTAGTAGAACCCTTTGCAGAAGAATTATCCCATGCAATCTTACAATTTCAGCCTCTACTTACTCGACTCACACCCCAAGTTTCGACTCGTATTGAGCTGTACATGCACTCTCAACCAGTGATTAGGAAACTGGTTCAGACGTACTCCAAAGAAGAAGGAGCCTCGATGACCTTGGCCGAACTTAGCTCACAGACACCCGATCTGCCTGCGAGGTACTGTCGCGCTAGTCTTATAGTACATCTTAGCGCATTGGTGAGCACTGTCTCCCCTAGATAGTTCCGGATCAGTGCTAACAATGCTGCAGCTATACAAATGTCCTAGCATCAATCAAAGTGCTCTTATAGCTTATTTACAAGCTCGCTACAAGGTATCCATTCACTTCATCGTTTGCTATTCAGAATGTAATCTAATTCTATCAGAGTAACTTTGAAACAGTAATACAAGATCTTGTGCTCGCCAGCTTTGATCTGTTACTACTCAAGAGCACTCAAGGAGAAACCGAGGACAACATATTCCTCCTACGGTCCTTCCTTATCAACAAGCTTCCTATCATTCTTCAATCACTACCATCCATATCTCTTATGCCACTGAACACTGCATTCTGTATCTCGCAAGCGATGAACAGGGTGAATCCAGCCACTACAAATCGAGAAGAATTGCTGCAGTCATGCGCCTTACACGGTTTGATAACGGTGCAAAACGTGGAGCAGATTATCGGTGGCAAAGCATCATCTCAACCTTTTTCCAAAGCACAAAAGACACTACTATTGCAGCAGTATCGAGCTGGTTCACAACAGCCTGAAGCTCTTGTTGCACGCCTTGGCGATTTGGACGGTAATGTTTGCGCTTATGCTGAAGCGCTAGCAGATGTAAGACTTTTCTCAGGCCAGATCGCAGTCAGGCATCGTCACTAACAAATGATCTATAGATATTACACAACCTTTGTACTCAAAAGCACACAATGCCCCTGAAGAGCCTATGTCATGCATTGGTGTCAAAGCCTACTAACCTTGATGTCATGGCTATGTTGGTGGGCATCGAACGCCTGTTACAACCCGTCTGTCAGATAATAGATGATTGGCAGCATGAGGACGACCATGGTGAGCAGTCTGTTGAGCAGGACACACCATGTCAGATGTAGCTGACTCTGGAACAGGGGAATTCCAACTATCCTACGACGAATTTGGCGCTTGCTTTCTCCTGGTCATGGCTTGTGCCGCACGATTCGATTTGTCTTTACAAGATATAGCAGCGTTTTCCACAAAGAGCTTTGTAGCGAAGATCATGTCAAATAGTGCTCAAGCTGCAAGGCATGAAGAGCTCACCGAAACCCAGCAAGGCTTCCTGAGTGATTGGATTAAAGCTTTGTTTGAGACCGAAGGGATTAGTGATGAGCTAATGTCAACCTGTCCGCCACAGGAGTTCTATCGAATAGTGGGAACACTCTTTCGTGTGAGCCTTCATGCATGCCGTGTAGGAGCTGTAAGTCAGGAGAAATTACATAGCGCGCTTGAACGTGAGTTTATACCAATGTCAATACGTACAGGCACTAATCCTTCTCTCAAGTCATGCTTGAGCCATTCCTACTGCCGTCAGTACTCGGCGTAATACCCTGGCTGGTGAAAAAGGCCTGGGAAAGTTCAGACAATTCAAATGGTCTCCTTATCATAATGCAAGAACTCATCAAACCGAGTACTGATGCTACATCGATACGAAATATGGTCCTCTCGACCGCAAGCCTTGATCTTATACATATTCTCAACAGTATTAGCGATGGAGGAGAACATGGAGGCAAAGTAGCCATGCTACAGCAAACATTGCTGCCATACACAAATTATCAGAGAGATCACCATTATTTACCAGAACAGATGGCAGGTCTGCAATCACCTTCTGAGGACATCAAGTCGCAGATACTCAGTCTCTGTGCCTGGAGTGTAGGCCTTGTTCCGACAATACCTCAATACAGTCACTTGTACCTGCTCAATGCTATAAGATATACAGATCCTACGAAAATACTTAAGGGAATGGTCGAGGTGATTATGTTACAGAACCAAGCAGGCCTTGGTGATCATGCCCTCGATCTTGCAGTGGCAATGATTTGCGCTTTACACCATAGCTCACCACCTAGCCAGAAAGGAACGCAGAGCTTGGGTGTGTCTCTACGGCAAGCGCTTCAATCTGAGTTGGGTCAAGCGCCCAAATTCGCACTGTCTGAACCACTACGTGCACAGAGCCTGGTTCGCGTAAGTCGTCGTGTGGCAGCAGAGCTTGAACCGGCCCCGACATTGGAACTCAACATGGACATTGCAGACATGGGCGACACGCTCCCTCTGGATCTACCCAGTATGCCCAGCTTCAGCATGGACGAGATGCCTCAAGTCGCGGGTCTGGAGCTGGAGTTGCCTTCTACTCAGCCAGTCATGCCGGAGCCTGTTTTGTCTTTTGATGGCATCGCAGATCCTTTCACCTTGGATATTGAGGCTGCTATTGCGGCGCAGGAAGCGTCTGGACAGGAGTTCAGTGCAATACCGGGATCTGCGGATGATGATATCTTTGCCGGGTTGACGTATGATGCTGACATGGACTTTTCTTGAATTGGATAAAGGGTGGATTGGATAAGGTAGTTGATTATTCGTCCGGTGGTGATTTCAGACCTGCTCATGTAGCCTTTTGATTTATCCTTTCAATTAATACTTCAATATGTGTTAACCAGACCACCGTCCTTCACAATTCCACAAATATTCAAAACACCCTTTTGACATTCATCGAGATGCGAGCCTTCTTCCACCATCAGCGTATTCTGCTCACTTTCCTTGACTTCTCAGCCTCAGCCTCGTGAGGCCCAACCTTGCAACCTTCAACGTCACCATATTCACCACAACAATTCCACTTAAAGCCTTCGGGGAACTCAATCCTCATATCGGCTGTATCATATGAGCCATGACAATCCTCGTCGTGATCGGCCCAAGAGGCGCATTCGTAGTCGACCAGCAATCGGCCTATATTTTGTTGAGGATATAGAATCACCACCTTCAAGTTCAAGTATGAGCTTACCTGGATGCCAGTCGCAGCTGTCGTCTTCGTTAAGACTGATGTCGAATTCCTTGGAGCACTGCAAGCAGATTGGAAAGCGTGTGCGTTTGATGCCGCCATCAGAAGAACGGGGAGTGGAGGGGCTTAGGAGAGCTTTTTCGATGTGTGGAAGAATAGTGGGGTTCCTGCTCAGATCGCGCAGTGTTCGCTCTAGGCGGTCGCGTGTTGCGCCTGTCAAAGCCTTATCGAGACTGTTTCCGATTCGGCTGGTTGGAGTTATGCTGTTGGCGCCCTGCGAGCGCACGGTGGAAGACATGTCAAGGATGACAAGATGTAGAGTCTACTAGTGATTCGGCACAGATGTCACTGTCATAGACTTTGGCACTTTGTCACGGTGGTATAATGTGATCACTTTATTCTTTTCCTCTTTATACTGTCTCAATCCGGTCACAAATTCAAAGGGTGCGACAGAGACAGAGACTGACCAGGCGAGTACGTGGTTGTATTGTGTAAGTTGCTACCTTGGACAAGCGATCTGATATGACGAAGGCAGCAAGATGCCTTCTCAGGGTCCATATTGTTGTAATGATTCATATATCCAATGGTTAAACAAGTATTTCACAATTCACCATCAAATCGTTTGACGATTTACTTCCCCGATGGTCTAGTGGTCATGATTTCCGCTTGTCATTCCGATGAATTATAAGCGCGGGAGACCGGGGTTCGATTCCCCGTCGAGGAGTTTCTTTTTGCCCTTTTTGACATCTCTACGTGTGTATCTTGCTTCGGGATGTCCATTTTTGCAACTGGGAATGCAAACGGAGCTCGTTTCGTGTTGTTTTTGATGTTTTGGTGATGTGCTATGCATGCATTTGACACGTGTTGGTAATATCGGGGTTAGCAACCCTAATTTCGTACTTCCGACGACTGCGTCTTCAACCTTAGAGATATTATAATTATAGACTTGTGCAGAAGGATGAGTGACATTAGTCTGATTGTAGACAATTGTGCAGTGTTATCAAGATCATGATATTTGCTTCCATTGGCGTTTGTCACAAATCAGCTATCTCAATTGTCTCCACGACTGCCAAGTACTTGGGCACCACCCGCTTGTCTCGATGAGGCAGTTCCAAAGGACAACTTGTCCAACCTCAACAAGATGTAAAGATACGCTGCGAGAAACGCCTATCTCTCAACTACATCGGCCAGCGCTTCAAGAAGATGCCAGTAGTGCTTGACGAAGGTACCCAATCTCCATTTATCCACAGCACTACTTGAGCCTCCGATTGGTGCCGCGTGCCTGCATGACAGATGTCTTATCTTTGTGGCGGAGCTACAGATGCTTCATGGTGCGGGTAAGCTCGTCGAAAAGAGGACTTCCTTTACAGCAAATCCTTCTTCGGCATCACCTACCCCTCTCAGACAAGCTCCTTGGTAAGCAAGTAGGCAGTGTATAAAGTGCCCCATGACCGTAATGTTTCCTGCTGTTTCTGCTTGATCAGTGTCTTTGTCTGTGCTGTTGTAGACTCTATACTTCGGAAGAAACAGGCACTGCTCGCCTGCCACTCGTTACTGCTCTTTCATTCGCTTTCGAAAGTCTTTCACTTCATCTGCCCACATGCGTACCGAATTTGCGAGCACGCTGCTAGCATTTCTTAGTATCCTCGCCAACCCGGCTTCTTCGACTTTTACCACAACTGGAAGCACTGTTATTCTAAATGATATTGCTTACTATATTCCCGGAATCTCAGTGGCCACTGTCAACCTGAACGGTGGCAGAATCTGGCCGGGATGGGGTTTTGGGAGTTTCGGCAACAAGAACAACTTGGGCGATGGCCTTGTGCCTATGACTGTCGTCTCAGGTCCTAGTGGCTTCGATGCTCAAGCCGTGGCCAATACTCTTGGTTCCAACGACGACGTCTGGCAACCAGGCTTCCTGGAAGGTGAGATTATTCCGGGTTGGAACCATGTTGCAAGACTGACCTCACTTTTGCAGTCCTGTATGTCCAGTACAACACAACAGCTTGGGGACGTCCTTCCTACCCACAGATGTACAACGCCACATCTGGAACTACAGTCATCACAAACTACGGTGGCAAGCTTCCTTCCGGCCCCTACTTTGTCGACGCCAGCAGTGGTGCCGTGTATCAGGCATACCGTCTTTACTCTGACACTATCGGGGCTTTCACGGAAACTGCTATCGCCAATACCGATGGGACTTACAGCGTGCTTCCAGCAAACCTTCCTGGGCAGCATCTCGCTGTTGCTGTACCTTCTCGTTCATACTTCACCAAGACCGCAGCCAAGCCTCTTGCAGGTGTTCGCCTTGGGATCAAGGACATTTACCAGGTGAAAGGCATGCGTACCAGTAATGGCAACCGTGCTTGGTACCACTTTTATCCACCAGCGAATGAGACTGCTGTTGCTGTTCAGAAGTTGGTTGATGCTGGTGCTATCATCGTTGGCAAGATGTTGACTTCACAGTGAGTAAACCTGAATATCAGCCTCTACCAATCACAAAGAAATCGACTGACAATAAAAGATTCGCCAACGGGGAAAGCGCGACAGCCGACTGCACGTATATTCCATTGCCGTCTCATCGAATACTGCTAATATCTCGCAGGGGTCGATTATCACGAAAGCTTCAACCCTAGAGGTGATGGATACCAGGATACCTCTTCTTCCAGTAGTGGACCTGGCGCTGGTGCAGGTGCCTACTCATGGCTCGATCTCACCATTGGTTCAGACACTGGCGGCAGTATTCGTGGTCCTTCTGGCGTGCAAGGACTCTTTGGTAACAGACCCAGCCACGACGAAGTCTCTCTTGAAGGTGTCATGCCCCTTGCTCCTGAGCTCGATACCGCTGGCTTCCTCTGCCGTGACCCTGTGATCTGGACCGCCGCTTCGCGCGTGATGTACTCCAACCTCTCTTGGGCGTCCACTGCCTTCCCGAAGACACTTTACACCCTCAACTTCCCAACTACCGCCAGCACTCCCGGCAACGCCGTCCTGCTCGGTTTCCTCCGCAACTTGACCACCTTCCTGGGCACCAACTCAACTCCCTTCAACATCGCCAGTGCTTGGGCAGCCAACCCACCTGCCGCAGCACCCCGCAACGTCTCCCTTACCCAATTGCTCAACATCACCTATCCCATCCTCATCTCCAAAGAGCAAACCATGCTCGTCCGCGACCCCTTCTACGCCGACTACGGCGCTGCTTTAGGCGGTCGCAAGCCCTTCGTCGACCCAGCTCCACTAATCCGATGGGCATTCGGCGATGCGTACCCCGCTAGCGCCCTGACAGACGCCATCAACAACCAGACGCTCTTCGCCAACTGGTTCAACAGCCAAATCCTGGTCGCGAACACTAGCTCGCCTACTTGCTCCAACGCCATCATGTTGTACACCGGATCCTCTGCACAGCAGAACCCAAGGAATCAGTACTTTTCCGCGCCCGGTGTGCCATATGGGTTCAGCAGTGGGCGCATTTCTCCGTAAGTGTTTCCGCTCGAATCGTTACTAGTGCATGCAGTGTGCTTACATGTTTTATCTATTTAGCTTCGCTGGAAACCCCGACTTCGTGTACCCAGTCGGTCAGGCTACCTACAACAGCGTCATTACTGGAGTACAGGAGGTTCTCCCCGTTGCCGTTGATATCATGGTAGCCAAGGGCTGTGACAATGTCTTGTTCAAGCTCTCTGAAGCTCTTGTTGAAGCAGGAATTCTGAACGTCAGCAAGGCTGGCAGATCGCTCGTTGATGGCGGTGAGATTTTGTATAAGCGCGAGGCTGGCATGCCTTTTGAGCGTGCTTTGGAGGTCAGAGTTTCCATGGAAGAGTTTGCACAGTAGAGTTGGGAAGGGCTGCATGGGTTGTTGATGAAGTTGTATATATCTTTTACAAAATGCTCGAATTCGACGTAGGACAGTGGCCCAGCAGTGATGCTGTGATTGTGTCAGCGAACATGCCATCCATACTCCAGGTCTATTCTTTGTGCTCTATGCTTTGCATCCTTCCGAAACTTGGTACTGAGTGCTACGTGGAGTACATCGACATTGCTTACCTCGACGGCGAATTATACATGTGATTTTGCACACCAATCCAATCCAGTACGCCCAAGATTTTTACATCATCAAGATGAGAACCTTCCATTCAAACCGCAGAATTAGATCGTACCATCATATCTATTTCCCTTTCTAGCAACAAGCCATATGGAATTTGGTTTCGGAACCTCTCGCGTCAGAACCATTCCCCTGGTAAGCGTTGTACTAAAATCGCAATTGAAACATTCCACTGCATTGCAAATCGTTTCCTTCTCTATATCTACATTCTGTCCACTAGTCGATACCGAAACCAAGAGCTGCCATTTCCCGTAAACATGGTCACCTGTTCATAACCTCGTCCTAAAATTGTGTCGTTGATACCATTCTTCATTCTCCAACATCGTCCTCTTTCAAGTTCATTACACCAACCTTCCTTCCGCCCTCCTTTCTCTTCACCCTTGAAAATAGTCCCACACTTTCATCGCCCACAAACTGCCACATCACACCAATCCAGCTCTGGTGACAGGGCAGCTCGTCGTAAAATTCATGTGCCATCTCTCGTAACTTGGGCAGTCTTGTCCACGGGATAGCAGGGAAATCGTGGTGCTCGTTGTGCAATCCAACATTGTACGTAAGCAGATTCAGAGGACCGTAGTAAGAGTACGTCTCTTCTGGTTTGGGAACGCTACTCGGGTGTGCCTTTGCTGTGATAGTGGATGTGCTCTTTGAGTTGGGAAGAGTCTCCGGCGCCGTGGCGGCTGCTGTTGTGGTAGTGTGAAGGATGTAATGTTCTGCGATAAAATGGCCGGCACACGGATGCCAGCTGCCAGCCAGGAATGAACTCCAGATCAGATATCCAAGTGCTCTTGGGCCTGCGAATTTGACGAGCAAGACGTCGAAAATGACTTGTACAGCGATGTTGAGGAAGTGTAGAGGTGTTAGAGGTAGCTTGTACACAAACATAGGTCGTAATGCGTAAAACAGGATCTGGAATGTGCAGAAGAAAGCCTTGCCGGCAACAGAATCAAGGAACCATGCTTCCAGGGCGGTGGGCAGGTCTGTGTCGAGACCATCAACACCAAGTGACTTGTGGTGCGTCAGATGATAAGGGCGGAATGACGCAGAGTAAGGGATGCCGATGGGCAGATTCGCGAAGATGGCGAGGTAGCGATTCAGCTTCGGTGAGCGAAAAGCGAGGTTGTGACTAATCTCGTGGATTGCGAGGAACAGGTTCTGGT
>Ga0160429_1002252_pt1 | contig 10278 bp, 15 predicted proteins | sample SolpanmetagenomR_FD_108199 | JGI IMG/M metagenome (GOLD analysis project Ga0160429, IMG submission 108199) | Solar panel surface microbial communities from Lawrence Berkeley National Laboratory, California, USA - R | ecosystem: Engineered > Built environment > Solar panel > Unclassified ... | reverse complement strand
TCGAAAGGTATTTCGGCTCAAACTTGAGACAGCGTCGTTGATGATCTACTTTGATGGACAGTTCGCTATTGTGACATCCAATCAAAATGAATTTCTCGATGTCGAGTGGACTCAAAGAATATGGAGCTGGAAATTGAGCCAAATCTATCAGTGTCTTGATATGAATTGTAGTATATACAAGTGATAACTATAAGCTAGTCAACGTCTTCATCGCAACAATGATCAGAAATGGAATACCTGTTGCAGCATTCTGGTCAAAACAATTGTGACCAGAGGCTCTACGTAACGCTTATAATCCTCTTGTTGAGATAAAAATGTCAAAAGTGGGCTTATTTCCGAGCAGATTGTGAGTGGATGGAACTTCTCCTCCAACATCTGGTAAAGCTGCTCAACTTCGGGTATAGCTTTCTGCACAAGGCCTTTGCATCGCTATCAAGGAGTTTAGTCACGGTGGAACTCAATACATGATCTTGGTTACCGCTTCTTTGATCAGACTGCATCGTGTCGGTGCTTGTGTAAGATTCAGAAGTTTGCACCATACGTTGAGCCTGTTTTTGCTTGTTGTATCATCTACTCCATCTCTACCTTGCGACATATCGACGATCGGAACGGCGAGAGCACTCAAGACCGTGATACTTGCCGTTTTTGTGGTATTGATCTCTTTGCTCTTCACGCTTTGATATCTGTTCCACGCGGCTGCATGAAATACCCACTGTCCACTCACTTCTGTAAGTTTCGTCAGCTTGTCATAGTAATTTATCATCCATGATGCTTTAACTGGCTTTCGGTTGAGATTCAGTAGCCCGTGAATGTCTTCCACTGAGCGGAAAGCCTCTTGCCATTGTTCTAATTCAGATACTGCATTCAATTGAACGAAATGAACATCCAAAAATGCATGAAGGGAATCTGTGCTTGATAAATTGATGGCATGCGGCTGATTAGCATACTTGGCTAAATTTGTAAGATGGCTCCTCAGCAATTCGCACAATCTGCGTGTCTCCAGCTTTCGATCATACTTGCGACAAAACTCGAAAGCCATTTTCGCGGTTGCCTATAAAATACGGTAAATGGACGAAATGTTCGATATTCAATATGACATACGTGATACAGCACTTCCAGCTTACTATTGTTCCTAAGTATATCTAAAATGTTCCGGTACGTATCCCATAGATACTTGAGCCATGGTGTCAGCTTTTGGATTTCAGTTCTATGCTTTCCGTCGGCCCCTTGGACAGACGCCAGTAGAAGCGCTTCTGGTGTAAGAGCGGCTTCCAAATCTTCGTTCTCCTCCTATGTTGCCACGTTAGCTTATTGTAGATGTACATGTCTTGCTTCAGTGCTGTAACACGTGATCATACTGTATCCTAAAGTATATCGAATCACGCATATCTGCCTTTACTATACACAATACTTCACTTTGATGCTGTTTTGTCAATCTTACCCGATCAGTAACTTCTTTCGCTGCTTCTTCCACTTTTGCCTCTGCCGTAGCGATCAAGTGTCTCACAACATTTTCCACGCTCTGTGGATTTGTTCCCTGTGCTACATTCTTGAACTGTAATATCCCTTCTTTACATTCTCGTGCTGCTCTCAAATCCACGCACAATTCCGTGAATAATAGCAGGAGTTGTTCAAGTGGTTGTGAATATGTTTTATAGCGTTTGGCGAGGTATGTGTGCAGTTCTGTTAGCGCTTGCCGCTTTTGTTGGATTGAGATTAGGCTGTGGATTCGCTTGAGGAGAGTGGGGGGGGGGAGGTAGGGTGTGCGGGAATTCATTTCGCTTCACAAATCACTATGGGAGGGTTGGAGGGTGGGGGGTATGTATAATGGAGACGCTACGCGTGAGAAGGGAAGTGGAGGGAGAAAAAAGAAGAGAAAGATTACAAAGAAAAAAAAAGAAAACGAGACTCCCGGACTCTGGAGCGAGACGGGGGAGGGAGAGAGATGAAAAAGCGAGGAGACAGAAAAAAAAATAAAAGGAGAGTGACACGAGAGAGAAAATTTTGGTAGGATTTGAGTTATCTGTACGTTGTGTAGATATCACAACTCGCTACTGGGATAGTGGAATCAGCAGTCTAATTTAAGAGTGGGAGCGCTGGTATAGGAGTGATCAGAAGGTTAGTTAAGCGAGATTCGGTGCATTAATACCCAGTGCGTACAGTACCTGTACAGGAATCGATGCAAACCTTTCCGGACTGAAACGGTCATACTTGTCAAAAGCTATACCATCTCCTTTTGAGAGGCTGATCCATTTGCATTACAGCTCCAACTGACTCTGCTTACCATTTTGTGATTCCACCTCCCCCTCGCCTTTTCTGTCTGTCTGTCTGTTTCCTTGCCAACTTTTCTCGACTCGGTTCATCCCATCCTCCACTCCACACCCATACAAAACACTCCACACCTTACACCCCACACAATGTCCTTCCTCCGCACATTCTCCACCAAAACCGTACACACTTTCTCCTCATCTCGCAGCAAACATAATGCTGATCTCCTCTATAGACCCCGCATGTGATCGGTCTACCAGGCCGCTACGCAACCGCACTCTTCAAGGCAGCTGGAGTCACAATCGAAAACGATATACCTAATCTACGTAAAATCATGACAGAGAACGAAGAACTATTCAAAAGTCCTCTCGCTTCCAAAGGGGATAAAGTGGTAAGCACTAATCGCATTCTTGACGACGTGAATATAGTCGATTGTAGACTAAAGCGTAATGTCTAGGAAATGATTAAGAAGATTGTCGCATCAAACAAAATATCATCCACCGCCCAACAATTCCTTAACGTACTCGCTGAGAACAAAAGACTGGATATTACACCTCAGATCTTGCAAGAACTCCAAGTCCTCATTACAAGTGCTAAGGGCGAGACCAATGTGGTCATAACATCTGCAAAAGTAAAGACTTTGCTCCTTTAAATTCTCTCATACTCAACCGCACGTCCGCTCTAGAAACTCGATGAAAAACAACTCAGCACACTGAAAACATCACTTGCCAAATTTGCTGATCTAAAAGATACGAAAATCAAAATCGAAAACAAGGTACACCTATTACGCCTTAACGATAAGCACTTTTCTAAGCAGATTTCAGGTGAATGCCGCTATACTTGGAGGTCTCATTGTTGATCTGGGAGATAAATCGGTGGATATGTCAATCGCTAGCAGAATCAACAAGCTCAACATGGCAATCAACGAAGCTGCATAAGACGCTTTGGACTTTATTGTATATTTGACGAAAGTCAGGATTTGTACAGATACGCCGACCTGATGCTAAGTTAGGTCAAATCATCGTAGATCTGTTTAGCGTGACTTTGCAACTTGCATGCATGCTTCCACTCATGTGGCAATTGGTTTTGCTGACAGAGGCGAACTGCCATTGAGTAGTACCGCTCGTCGGAGAGCACAGTCATAAGCTTACTCAATCGAGCAAACCCAATGGCTTCGCCTAAAGCGAATAGATTCTGCTCATGATTCTCAAACTTGGATTGACCAGGGACCATTCTAATCCAGCGAAATCTGCAGGAAAAGGGTGCACGTGGACATTCTATAATCGGCCTGATATTCACTGGAGGATCAGTCGCCATTGTAATCCCAGCTGCACCTATAGATTAAATTAGCACCATATTACAGCGCCGTACAAGATTCTCACGCTCTTCCGTAAACATATCGCATTTCATGATGATGGCCGGCAACTGCAAGCGGGAGTTTGGATCTTTACTCAGGAGTCCATCTAGTAGGGCCTGCGTTATGCTTTCTATCCCTGCGACTTTTGCGGTTTGTTTCGTCACTATTTCCTTGTAAAGCGAGATCGTGTTCCGTCCAGAGAAAGGATGCCGAGTAGTTAGCATCTCATACTATAGTTCTATCAGCGTTATGCATTGTATGTATTGCAATAAACAGCTTACGAATACACAACCTAGGCTCCACACATCTGTTGACTTCCCGTACGCCAAATGCTGACCAGGATGTAACAGAGCTTTAGCAATTTCTGGGCTCATATTGAACTATGATGCAATTTAGCAGATTTAGAAATGTACTTTGCTGATTGCATACCGGCGTACCGATGGCAGTGTAAGCAAATTCTTGCTGTCTTGCCAGTTTTTTAGCTACTCCTGTAAAACGTGAGTACTTACATTCAGATATTGGGGTAAGAATAATGCTTACCAAAATCACCCAATACTAATCTCAATGCCTGTGTTTTGGTATCTTTCGTTAGGAAGATATTGCGAGATTTTATATCTAGGTGTCATAAGATTTAGCTTGCATGTTAGGCCAATGGATAAGCTGTTTCCTTTTGGTGCAGGTTTTACGTACCTCGATGAATAATGTTATGTATACTAGATAAGATGAATTAATGGACCATACAAAGGATGCATGTTGTCGCTTACTGAAGATGATATACGGCTTGGCTTATTTGCTTAAGGTAACCCCAAGCTGTGCAACTTTTTAGTATTGGGCATTGATTAGAATTTGCATCGTACCGCTCTGCTCGCTTACTCCATGCTGCAATATATAGTCCGCCAAGTTTCCTCTTTCATACCAGGGTGTAATGATGTCTACATATATCGAAGAGCTGTCTTGAGTCCAAGGAGTGATATCCGCTTCGATATATTTTAAGACATTGCGATGCAATGGTAGCAGCTATCGATATCATATCAGCCCATCAGCAATCTCATTCAGGAGGATATACCTTGAGTAGTCGAGCTTCCCTTCTGGCTTTCATGTAACGATTTTGATTATTCGTACAAACTATTCGCTTCATCACATAGAATTGAGAATTCGACTTATGCTGAACCAGATAGGCCGTTCCTTCTGAGCCGGAATCCAACTCATGAATGAAGTTATACTTCTGAGTGTTTGTAGTTTGCTGCATTAGATTCCTGTTGTTGAGGCTAGTCATGGCGGTCTTTGTTAGGAATGATGCTGACGCGTAAACCAATTTGGTAGTGAAGCAACTTAAAGTGACAAGGGGCAAAACAAAACTTGATAAACTCGATTAAAGCCAGGAGACAGGAACCATAGCATTGTAATTCAAATTGCTTGCTTGACTGAACGCATTTAGTTCTATTACATGCTGGCATTAGTAATGGCAGATTCACGCAAGAACGAAGTCGCTGCCTGTCTTTCTATCGACGGAGCACAGAGCCTCTGGAATACAATCCTGACGTTATCATGGCGTGTACCTCCGATTCGTCTCCATTTGTAGCGGAGACATTCGCTTGATATATTCAGCGTGCTCATGTTTGGCTTGGCATTAAATCAAGCGAGTGTCAAACAGAGGGATTAATCTCCTGCAAAGATCTCTACAGAACAGCGATAGTTGTCACCTCCACATTGACAGGGTCTCCGCTGGTCAATCGCCTGTCTACACCTAATTCAGTAGCTCTGTCTCACGGGCGTGTTATCCTCACAGGTCTGCTGTCGAGCCACTCCTTTTGCTTTTCCCATTTAGCGTCTACGATTATTTGTCTCTTCTGTTCCTCTTCTGCCTCAGCTTGTTTAGCTAATTCAGCTTTCTTTGCTCTATGTTGTGCTAATTTCTCTTCATCTATTCCTGCGAATACTCCATGATCAGTTTTCTCCCACGGCATTGCGAACCTGTAATATCCGTCTTCTCCTCCAATAATTTGTCTTCCCATTTTGATCCCCTGCATTGCGTATCTATCGTATCCAATAGGTGTCGGCTGGAACTCCGAATATACGAGCCCAGTCAAGGGGTCCATGTATCGTTTTGCCTTTCGTATAATTTCTGCGACTGTGAATGTTTTTTTGGGGGAGAGCGGGCGACATGCTTCGATGCGTACCATATCCCCTACGATTGCAACTTCTTGTTCGTCATGTGCTAGATAGTTCTTGTGGCGAAGAATGGACTGTTACCGATGTTAGCGGTACGGAGAGATGGAGAGCTCGAGGGCGAAAAAGGACATTACCACATCTAATTTCTTGACTAGTTTTGTACGTGCAACCCGTACTTTTGCGGTTTTTTGCATTGCGGTACCGATCACCTGGCCTATTAGATTTTGACGCATTGTGGGTGTGTAGCTATATGTGTGCAAGTGCGGAAATATACGCGTGGATGGGGTGAAGGTGGTGAGGGTGTGCTCAAATTGTTGGGACAAATTGGAAATTTGAGGCCCAGACCGAGACCGATAAAGTCTTCATTGAGAACAACGAAAGCATCGAGGAAGGCAGCATAAGCAAGAATTCCAAACGTTTTGTGCGTTTGTCACCTTCTTCATCGCTTTGCTTTTGTAGGATTATTCTCACTATGTCACGCAGCCCTATTTTTCCGATGACTTGACAAAACTGGACTTATTATTTGGTCTCAATCTACCACTTATGATGTCTCGGTCTTTTTGTACAAACGATAACATTATGAGTTAGGGTTCGAAAATTTATTGAGTCAATACACTCACTTAGTAGCGGTCATTTCATGTATACTTCATCTCATTCAGGGACAGTACTTCGGAGCAAAAGTTCTCGAAGAGACATTCTGCGTTCAAAGGGACCTGCCTTATTCGAAAGCATACGCTTACTGAGCATAAGGAAACAGGGCATACAGTACTTGCAGCTCCTGCATATAAAGTTAGCTAATACTAGCGAGATCAATCAGAGAGCGAGTTACCCAACGATCTTGAATGAGTTAGAGTATTTGCCGGTAGGAGCACAAAATGCACAACATCCCCATTCAGAATTCATTGCCTTCTTTCTTCGTGGTGGCATACCTTGGATATCTCCGATTGTGTACTCACTATTGCATAAAAGATTACCAAAGTTCTCAGTCATCTCGTCATATTCTTCCGTATGACCATGTGAGATTATATCCACAGATGCACGTTTTCTTGGATTGAAGTTACTCTGAGTGACTTCAGGTATCAATTTAGCTTCCTCAAATAGAACTTCGCAAACACTCGGGTAGTTGAAATCATGCATTGGCTGATTTGTATACGGAATAGCAGTATTGAGTTCAAATGCCTTTATTTCGACATCACTTTCCTGTGAGAATTGGGATTGTTGCTCTGAATCTTGTATCTGGTCCATAATATCTGTTCTCAATTTCTTGTGTGATGGTTGATAAGAAGCGATGCACATTCTACGTTGTGGAACATGCAGTTAGTCGTACACGGGAGGGTGACGTCTCCCTGAGCATTCTCTTTGTCGTGATGTTACAAGCAGGACTTTCGAATCTTGCGTCATTCAAAGTCACACCTTACATGGTGACGTACTGATGTAATCTTCGATATATTAGATAGCCAATTCCGCATGTGCATGAACTGCAATACACTGGACCCAGTTGTACCGGTGAATACATAGAACACAAGAATTGTGTAATCATAATCTCGGAACGGGGTGATCATCTGCAAGATCATCATCATTCTGAGGGTCTCACGGGTGGGTACTCGGATGGTCATTACCGGTGCCGTCCTGTTTGAGCTTCTTCATTCATACACATAGGTTTCTCTCTCCTTTTGTCACCCTTCTCCTCTCCACATCTCACATCCGCTTCGCACCCCATTAAGCAAGCAGAAGAAGCCAACAGCCCACAAAAAAAATGATACAGCTAGACCCAGCGCTATCATTGAATCTACGAACCCGACTAACAACATCACATTGTTCTCCGTAAGCTATCATTTTCCTCACACGCTCAAAACAGCACGGGGGTGGAATATACTTACCCTCATTACGCTCAACATACTACTCACACCGTATCCATACATCGTACTCATCCAAAAGATAGAGAGGAGATTAATGCAATTCTAGAAGCATGTATCGAAACAGACTGCCAATTCGTGGAAGACCTCGCTGCAGCAGCCATTGTCGCGAGAGGTACAGGAGGAGAAGCTGAGATGTTACAGAGAATGGTATAGACACTCCATATGCCCTTTAGCATAAATACCACCACAAGGAATTGAAGAGCACATGTAGAAGACACCGCTGGCGGCATTCAAGTTCTTACGCGCTCTACTACGAACGTACTCGCACAAGACCAACCATAATCAAACAGAGGCGGATTTCCATGCCCTGAAACAACGCTTCGAGAACACGATCCTATTGATGGCATTGCAGACTACCATTGCAACGCTGAGAGACCAGACAACCGATCAGAATATTCAGAAGACTGCTGAAGATGTGTTAGAAGGATTATTGGAATGGGTGTTTCAAGACGGTAAAAACTCGTTATATTCTGGATGATCGAGCAGACAACTGATACCAAGCAGATGCACCATTGAGCATGGCTCCAGACTTTTGGCTAAAGGCGCTGACGGACACAGATCTGCTCGAATTGATGTTTCAGGTATTGTTGCATTACAGTTTTCGGGAAGCACTGAAATTTATATCGCTTGATGTAGCTACTGAAACGAGACGTCTTGTGGATTTCGAACAGCCTAGCGACTATCTCCACTTTACAAGGCGGTGAAGATTGGCTGCACATTTGGTGGCGGTATTTATACGAATATTACCAGGAGTAAGTTTACAAGCTGCACTATCATACTAATGCTCAATCAATGTACCAGGATCAATTCGCAATCGATATCTGCAGATGATCCGCCTTTAGCGTTACCGTGCATCACCCGAGCTATGGCAAATCTTCCATCTCCACCTGAAAACCTATTACACATATTTATGACCACAACCTTATCCGTTTTTAAGCCGTCTATGACAGAAACAAGCGATACTATATTAGAAGAGACTGTTGACAGTGCGCTTGCTATCTGGACGAAGATACCAGGAGCAGAAAGCATCATTGTGTCAGCTTACACCGCAGCTCAGATAGAGATGGCTGAATTTGACAAAGGCGAGACTACTAAGGACCAGGATTTATACGAGAGTCAGCTTGATTTGATAGCAACAATGGCAAGAAGGCTGCCGAACTACATACCTGAGCTGATACCACACCTATCTGGATTTGATGATCGAACTCATTGGGCTCTTCTACTTGCTGGATTCGTCATGGCAGATAAATCCGACGGCGAAATTACTGCCTGTCCTGCTATTGACGGAGCACAGAGCCTCTGGAACACAATTCTTGACGTTGTCATGGCGTGCACCTCCGATTCTTCTCCATTTGTAGCGGAGACATTCGCTTGGTATATTCAGCGTGCTCATGTTTGGCTTGGCATTACACCAAGCGAGTGCCAAAGGGAGGGAATGCACATGTTTCTACAGGGCAGTGACAGTTGCAACCTACTCATCGACAGAGTCATCGCTTGTATCAGTCACCTGATATTTAGCTTCAAACAAGAAGAGACGGTAATTATACAGGTAATAGCTTTCTTCGACTCTATCCTACTAGCTACTGATGGAGAAGAACAGTGCTGCAATACGCTACTCAGTATATGTCGGAGCCAGCGTAGCAAATCAATGTTAGTTTTGAGCAGTAAGGACAATGCATTGCAACATTAAAGGCACAACTGATACTACATAGAATCATATCAACAATTATCGCATAATGTTATGCATGAATTAAAAAGCTTCCCACCCTCGACACATACACTTTTCGTTATGAGCTTCATGGAATTAGCCACAACACGTCAAACACAGCCAGAAATAATCACTGAGCATCATCGACGGGCATGGTTCGACAGCATAACTCACGTCCTACGAATCCATTTACTGCATGCCAAAGAAAGCTCTTCAGTGACTTCTCAGTCATCTGAAGCTATTGTATATATCTTAAGCCTCCTCAGTGGTATTTTTATGGTGGCCGATCTGTCAATACAGAATTGGATCAACGAGATAATCTTACCCTGGATCTCGCAATTACCCATGCTGCTGAAAAGCCACGGAGCATATTCAGATGTCTCTGTCAGAGTTCTCAACTTATTAAAAGAAATTATTGACCATATCGAAATCGAAATGCTGGAAAATGCAACCTCTACGCTCAACACAATAATGCAATCTATAATCATCATCGGAAATACTCGCACCAAAAGCGTTTTCAAGTTTGAGCAGGTCTCACAAGACGATGCACAAATAGGAACGGTCACCAAGGAATCCCTCGAAGTGACCGCTGCTCTGAAACTTATTCAGTCCATTGTGTTTTCATTAAGCCATGTTAATCTTCCAGAAGACTTATTACATAGTCTCAATCTCACTATCAACCATACTATCGAGAGCTTATGCGAGCCCATGGAAACAGCTGTTCTCGGCCTCAATGGAGGCTCCTACGACATGCTGGAGTTATTCCTTAAGACGATTGAAATAATCGGCTCTCGCTTCACTCAAGTTCTCTATACCAAATGCAGCGATCATTCGTTGAGCAAAATCGGACGTTG
>Ga0160429_1002251_pt1 | contig 10279 bp, 7 predicted proteins | sample SolpanmetagenomR_FD_108199 | JGI IMG/M metagenome (GOLD analysis project Ga0160429, IMG submission 108199) | Solar panel surface microbial communities from Lawrence Berkeley National Laboratory, California, USA - R | ecosystem: Engineered > Built environment > Solar panel > Unclassified ... | reverse complement strand
GCAGTTTCCGGCCACAGTGTTCGCGTCGGCCGACCTGCTGGCGGGCGCTCTGCTCGACGAGGCGCAGGTGCGTGGGCTGAGCGTCGGGCACGACCTAAAGGTGATCGGCTTCGACGACCAGCCCTGGGCACAGAGCCGAGGCCTGACCACCCTGCACCAGCCGGTCGAGGCGATGGGCTACGAGGCCGCGCAGCTGTTGCTGGCCCGGCTGTCGGGCGAGGAAGGGCCGCCGCGCACCCGCCGCTTCGAGCCGAGGCTGATCGTGCGCGCCAGTACCGGGGGCCCAGCGGCCGAATCCTGAGCGGTTCGGAGCCAACGGGCCTTTTCCGGAGGCATTGACCAACCCAACATGAGGTATTTGAAGCCGGGAATACAGCGCAGGACATTGGTGTCTTGTGTACACTGTGAGTAGAAGTCGTGAGGTCCCGGAGGTCCGGGGCAGGTGACGTGCTCGGTCGTGCCAAAGTCAGACTTTGTGAAAGCCTTCACGCAGCCGGTCGAACGCGAGACCCTCACACGTTCACCAATCTAGGAGAATTGCCATGAAAACCCTGATCCTCGGTGCTGGATATGCTGGTCTGGCCGTCGCCACCAAAATGAAGCCCGTTCCCGGTCTCGACGCCGTGATGCTCGAGCGCAACCCCTACCACACCTTCGAGACCCGGCTGCACGAGGCCGCCGCCCACAACACCAAGGTCACGCTGCCGCTCGCCCCGCTGCTCAAGGGCACCGGCGTGAACATGGAGAACCTGACCGTCGAGGCCGTCGATCTCGACAAGAAGGAAGTGACCACCAAGGAAGGCAAGACCTTCAGCTACGACACGCTCGTGGTGGGCCTCGGCTCGGTGACCAACTTCTACCGCATTCCCGGACTGGCCGAGAACGCCACCGAGCTCAAGGAACTCAAGGACGCCGACGAGATCTTCTCGTTCGTCAACCGGGCGTTCACGGCCGACTTCACCGGCCCCCGCGACATCGTGGTGGGCGGCGCGGGTCTGACCGGCGTCGAGCTGGTGACCGAGCTGGCGCAGCGCAACGAGCTGCTCGCCAAGGAGCGCGGCCTGCCCCCCTTCACCATCTACCTCGTCGAGGCCGGCCCTAAGATCCTGCCGGTGCTCGACGACGCGCTGCGCGGCAAGGCCCAGGCGACGCTCGACAGCTACGGTATCCAGACGCTGATCGGCCACCGCATCACGCAGGCCACGCCCACCACCGTCACCGTGCAGACGGCCGACGGGGAGAGCAAGCAGCTCGAAGCGGGCAAGATCATCTGGACCGGCGGCATCCAGGCGCGCGACATCGTCAAGGGCGAGAAGCTGAAGAAGGGGCCGGGCAACCGCATCGTGGTCGACGCCACCCTGCGCGTGCCCGAGTACCCCGAGGTCTTCGTGATCGGCGACATGGGCCTGGGCCTGAACCAGGAAGGCAAGCCGGTGCCGACCACCGCGCAGCACGCCGGACAGCAGGGTCGCCTGACCGGCAAGAACCTGATGCGGCTGGCGACGGGTGAGGAACTGCACCCGTACGAGCCGAACACCCTGGGCGAGTTCGTCTCGCTGGGCGGCCTGATGGCGGTCGGCTGGATGAAGCTGCCCTGGAACCAGAAGCTCGCCATGACCGGTGGCCTGGCCCACGTGATGAAGCGCGCCTCCGAGTGGCGCTGGCGCAGCAGCATCAGCTGAGAAACACGAATTGCGAGGGGCCGCCAGGGAAACCTGTGCGGCCCTTTCTGTGGTGCGGCCGGCGGCAGCCTTGGCCCGGCTGTCGGGATTTCCACGCTCCGGCCCCCCGGCGTGCGCTACCTTCAGTGCATGCTCAGGGGAGATCTCAACGAGTTCGCGTTTCCGGCCATGCTCCAGATGCTGCTCAACGGTGGGCGCAGCGGGCACCTTCGCATTCAGGGTGGCCTGAGCGGCGAGCTGTGGCTCGAACAGGGCGAGGTGGTCTACGCGGGCTCGCTGGGCCGTACCGGCAGCGAGGCGCTCGAACTGCTGAGCTGCGTGTCGGGCGGCGAACTGCTGTTCGAATCTGGACTCCCGGCTCCGTCGCGCAACCTGACGGCAGGCCGAGACGCCACCCTGCGCCAGCTGCTCGTCGACGAGGACGCCTGGAAGCCGATTCTGGAGGCGTTTCCCGACTGGGGCCAGTGGCTGCGCTTCACGCCACGCTGGAGCGAGCAGCAGCCGGTCAACCGCTACCAATACCGCGCGCTGGCGCTGGTGGGTCGCATGAGCCTGCGCGAGATGGTGCAGCGCAGCGACCTGGGGGCCAGGCAGGTGCTGGCGCTGCTGTTGCCGTTCCGGCAGGCGGGCCTGATCGAAGTGGTATCTCCGCCGCAGAACCGGGGCGAGGGCAATCCCACCCTGATCTGAGGCCCCGCCCACGCTTTTCAGTAGACTGACCCGCGTGGATATTCGCACGCCCGACTGGGTCAAGGACGCCGTGTTCTATCAGGTCTTTCCCGACCGCTTCGCCCGCAGTGAGCGCGTGCCCAAGGCCGGCCACCTGCAGCCGTGGGGCGAGGCCCCCACCTACCACAAGTACCAGGGCGGCGACCTGCTGGGCGTGGTGGAACACCTGGACCACATCGCGTCGCTGGGCGTGAACGCCATCTACTTCTGCCCGGTGTTCCAGTCGGCCAGCAACCACCGCTACCACACCCACGACTACTACAACGTCGACCCGATGCTGGGCGGCAACGCGGCGCTGCGGGAGCTGATCGCCGCCGCCCATCAGCGCGGCATCAAGGTGGTGCTCGACGGCGTGTTCAATCACGCCTCGCGCGGCTTCTTCCAGTTCTCGGACCTGCTCGAACAGGGCCAGGACAGCGCCTACCTCGACTGGTTCCACGCCGGGCCGTTTCCGCTCTCGGCCTACGACGATGCCAAGCCGGCCAACTATGCCGCGTGGTGGGGTAACCGGGCGCTGCCGAAATTCAACACCGACACGCCGGCGGTGCGCGACTTCCTGTGGAACGTGGCCGAGTACTGGATGCGCCAGGGCATCGACGGCGGGCGGCTGGACGTGCCCAACGAGATCGACGACGACGAGTTCTGGCGCGAGTTCCGGCGGCGAGTGAAGGCGATCAACCCCGACGCCTACATCGTGGGCGAGATCTGGGGCGACGCGCGGCGCTGGCTGGCGGGCGACCAGTTCGACGCGGTGATGAACTACCCGTTCACCCGGCCCTGCATCGCGTACTTCGGGGCGCACACCATCGACGACGCCATGAACGAGGCGAGCGGCACCGGGCACGTCGCGCCGATGACCGCCGAGGCCTTCGGCGCGCGCATGACCGAGGTGGCGCACACCTACCCGCTCGAAACCTCGCAGGCGCAGCTCAACCTGCTCGACAGCCACGACACCGCCCGCTACCTGAGCGTGGTCGGCGGCGACACGACGGCCCACCACCTCGCGCTCACCTTTCAGCTCACGTACCTGGGCGCGCCCTGCATCTACTACGGCGACGAGATCGGCCTGCCCGGCGGCCTCGACCCCGACTGCCGCCGCGCCTTTCCCTGGAATGACGAGGCGAGCTGGAACCACGAGACGCTCGCCCTGGTCCGGAAGCTGACGGCGGCGCGGCACACCTGCCCGGCCCTGCAGCGCGGCGGCTTCGAGGTGCTGCACGCCGGAAACGACCTGCTGTTGTACGCCCGCAGCCACGGCGAACGCTGCGCCTACGTGGCGATGAACACCGCGCACGAAGGGCAGCTGTTGGCGCTCAGGGGCGTGCAGCCGGGTGAATATCTTGACGCCCTGACCGGGCAGTCGGTGACGGTGGGGGAGGGCACCATCCTGCCGGTTGCGGCCCGCGGCGCGGTGGTGCTGATCAGAAAGTAGGGGCCGGAAGCGGGCCTCCGGGCGCGCCTACTCTTTCTTGAGGGCGGGAATCCTCAGGCCGCCCTTGCCGTCCCAGCCTTTGAAGGCGTAGAAGCGGCCCGGCTGTCCGGTCTTCAGGTAGTCGCTGAGCGGCTCGCGCATCGGCGGGCTTTCCAGCTTGGCGATGGCCTCTTCAGGCGTGAAGAAGCTGGCCGACACGATGAAGCCGTCCGGGTCGGCCGGGTTGAGCAGGCCCTCCCAGGTCGCCTCGAACACGATGGCGATGGCCCGCTCGCCCCGGCGCTCGTCCTCGATGTGCACCATGTACGCCAGGTGCTTGATGCTGGTCAGCTTGAGCCCGGTCTCCTCGACGATCTCGCGGTACAGGCCCTCGGGCGCGACCTCGCCCGCCTCGACCACGCCGCCCGGCAGCGTGAAGCGCACGCGTCCCATGCCCTGCCAGTCGTTGCCGACCAGCAGCACCCGGCCCTGGGCGTCGCGCAGGATGGCGGCCGTGACGAGCAGGTCACGCCGTGGCATGTTCGGTCATCTCCGCAAGCTGCTGTTCCCGCTCGGCCCGCTCCAGGGCCACGATGACCGGGGCCAGGCCGCCCTCCATCACCGTGCCGAGGTCGAAGTTCTTGTCGTCGCCGCTCAGGCGGTGGTCGGTGACGCGGTTCTGGGCGTAGTTGTAGGTGCGGATCTTCTCGCTGCGGTCGCCGCTGCCCACCTGCGAGCTGCGGGCCTCGCGTTCCGACACGGCCCGCTCGTCGCGCTGACGCTCGGCCAGCCGGGCGCGCAGAATCTGCAGCGCCTTCTCCTTGTTCTTGATCTGGCTGCGGCCGTCCTGGCAGACCACCATGATCTCGTCGGGGGTGCCCGCACGGTAGGTGGCGCGCACCGCCGAGTCGGTGGTGTTCACGCCCTGCCCGCCCGCACCCTGCGCCCGGAACACGTCAATGCGCACCTCCGAGAGGTCAAGCTGCACGTCCTCCTGCTCGACCTGTGGCAACACCGCCACCGTTACCGTGCTGGTGTGGATGCGGCCCTGCGTCTCGGTGGCGGGAATGCGCTGCACCCGGTGCACGCCCTTTTCCCACTTCATCGCCTTGTAGGCGCCCTCGCCCAGCACTTCGGCCACCAAGCGAGAGTACCCGCCCAGGTCCGACTCGGAGGCGTCGGCCACGCTCAGCTTCAGGCCCCGGCCCTCGAAATAGCGGCCGTACATCCGCAGCAGGTCGGCGGCGAACAGCCCGGCCTCGTCGCCCCCGGCCCCGGCTCGCAGCTCCAGAATCACGTCGTGGTCGTCGAAAGGGTCGCGCGGCAGCAGCAGCACTTCCAGCTCGCTCTCGATCTCGGCGAGCCGCGCCTCGGCCGTGCCCAGTTCGGCCTGAGCCAGTTCGGCCATCTCGGGGTCTTCGAGCAGGCTGCGGGCCTCGTCCGCCTGCGTCTGGCGTTCGGTCAGCTCGCGCCACAGGGTGATGAGCGGCGTCAACTCACGGTGACGGCGGGTGAGCCGGGTGTACTCGGAGGCGTTCGAGAGCACGCCGGGATCGCCCAGACCGCGTTCGATGGCGGCGTACTCGCGGGCCAGCTCCTCGATGCGGCCAGTCAGCATCCTCCCGGAACTCCGGCGAGGGACGAGAGAGAGGCCTGCCGGCCGGGAGACGGGGGCCAGTCGGGACAGTGGGGAAACGCGGGTGGGCGCTCCCGGAGAGGAAGGCGAAACCGGTGCTTGAACATAGAAGGCAGTCTAGCGCGGGCGTGCGCGCATCCTGAGACGGCCCCCACCATGCCTGAACCCTTGCTGAACTGCCCCCCTTGCGCTCTCTGCCGGCCGCGTTCCAGACAGCCCTGCCTTTTGCAAGAGCCCCCCGGCTATCATGCCCCCCATGACCAGCGCCGTTCCCCTCAAGACCGTCACTGTCGGGCTGCTCGGATGCGGCACGGTGGGCCAGAAGGTGCTTCACCTGCTTCAGCGTCGCCGCGACATCTTCGCTTCCATCGGTGTTCAGATCGAGGTCGCGGGCGTGCTCGTGCGCGACGCGACGCTCGAGCGCGACGTTCCGGCGGGCACCTTGCTCACCGACGATCCGAGTTTTCTGCAGGAGTGCGGCGTGGTGATCGAAGCGATGGGCGGCACGCAGCGTCCGCTCGCGCTGCTGCACCCATACCTCAAGTCGGGCCGCCCGGTCATCACCGCCAACAAGGCCCTGCTGGCCGAGTGCTGGACCGAACTGCGCGAGTACGCCCTGGCGGGCAAGCTGTACTACGAGGCGTCGGTCATGGCCGGAACGCCGGTCATCGGGCCGATGAGCACGGTGCTGCGGGCCAGCCGCTTCGAGAGCCTGCAGGCGGTGCTCAACGGCACCTGCAACTACATCCTGGGCCAGATGGAGGAGGGCAAGGAGTACGCTCAGGCGCTGGCCGAGGCGCAGGAACTCGGGTACGCCGAAGATCCGCCCACCCTCGACGTGGGCGGCTTCGACACGGCACACAAACTGGCCGTGCTCGCCCGCTTCTGTGCTGATGGAGACTTCGACTACGACTCGGTGAAGGTACAGGGCATCGAGGGCGTGACCCTGAAGGACGTACAGGCCGCTGCCGAGGCCGGAGAGAAGTACAAGCTGATCGCCGAACTCAAACCCGGCCCCGACGGCATCGGCTGGGAGGCCAGCGTCTCGCCGCAGCGCCTGCCCAGCACCCACCCGATCTGCACCATCGGCGAAGGGCGCAACACGCTCGTCTTCAGAGGAGAGGAGTGCGGCGAACTGTACTTCGCGGGCGGCGGCGCTGGGGGCATGGTGACGGCCAGCGCCATGATCGGCGACCTGCTCGACATCGTGATCGGCTTTCCGGGCCATGTGCCGCTGCACTGAACCAGGAACAGGCCGAGGCCATATCTATCAGCCCGAACCGGCAAGTCGCCCATGAATGGAATGCCTGCATTTGCAGTCGGCTCGGCCGATTGACTCTGATCATGGAGCCGCTGCCTCACCCTATGGAGGTACAGAACCAACCATGTCCAGAAGTGCAACGAAACATTAACGGCCGTCCATCCATGCTGCTGCTCTAGGACTGACGTTCTGCCGGAAGGGCATTGGCTTCGTGTATGGAATGTGAGTCAAGCGACGAGCATGCTGAGGGCAACCTGCCAGCCGGAGAGATGCCCAATATCGGATAGAAATCGGGGGGCAGGAATGCGAGAAACAAGAAAGAATGGTCGTTGGCTGAATTCGGTCGGAACAGGTCGAGGGCTGGTCGGGGGGCTGCTGGGCTGTGCGCTGCTGCTCACTGCCTGCGACCGGGCCACGAGCAACGTGCCCGCTACGAGCACGGGCAGCACAGCGGTTGGTGGGGGAGAAGCGGAAGGCGTGATGTACCCGTGGTCGGACCGGCTGGACGTGGCCGGCAGCACGCCGTATGCCAATGGGCGCACCTTTCCCTGGGTCGGCGTTCATGCGTCCAGTGCGCTGGGCCGACAGGCCACCACGGTCAACTACCTCTCGGACATCACCTACACCAACGCCACCAACGGGTACGGGCCGATCGAGAAGGACCTGAGCAACGGTGAGCAGTACGCGGGTGACGGCAAGCCGATCACCATCGGCGGCGTGGTGTATACCAAGGGCCTGGGCGTGCACGCGAACTCGGAGATCCAGTACACACTGGGCGGATCGTGCACGGTGTTCAGCGCACAGGTGGGCCTCGACGCCGAGGTGGGGAACAAGGGCAGCGTCAACTTCCAGCTGTGGAACGGCGGCACGATGCTGTACGACAGCGGCGTGGTGCGGGGCGGCAGTAGTGCCAAAGCGGTGAACGTGAACGTCAGTGGGGTGCAGACCCTGCGACTGGTGGTGACCGACGGCGGTGACGGTGGCAGCTACGACCATGCCGACTGGGGCGACGCCAAGGTGAGCTGCGGAAGCAGCTCACCCACGGTGGGCACCACCCAGGTCAGCGACCTGGGCTGGCAGGACGCGAGCAACGGGTACGGACCGGTCGAGAAGGACCTGAGCAACGGTGAGCAGGGCAGTGCCGACGGCAAGCCGCTGACCATCGGCGGTGTGGTGTTCGCCAAGGGCCTGGGCGTGCACGCTGCCTCGCAGGTGAGCTACGCGCTGGGCGGCACGTGCAGCACGTTTCAGGCGCAGGTGGGGATCGACGCCGAGGTGGGGAACAATGGCAGCGTGAACTTCCAGGTCTGGAGCGGGGCGGCCGGATCGGCCGGCACGAGCCTGCTGTATGACAGCGGCGTGGTGCGGGGCGGGAATAGTCCCAAGGCCGTGAACGTGAACGTGAGCGGGGTACAGACCCTGCGGCTGGTGGTGACCGATGGCGGTGACGGCGGTAGCTATGACCATGCCGACTGGGCCGACGCTAAAGTTGTTTGTAGCGTCGCGGACGTGACGCCTCCAGCGTCTCCCACCAGCCTGAAGGCCAGCAGCAATGCAGCAGGCGTTACGCTAAGTTGGACGGCCAACACCGAGAGCGATCTTGCTGGCTATGCGGTGTACCGCAGCGTCAGTGCCAGTGGACCCTTCACTGCACTTACCACTGCCCTTCTGACAGCGCCGACTTATCAGGACACCAGTGCTCCAGCATCGACCACGCTGTATTACCAAGTGACGGCGGTGGACCGTAGCGGTAACGCCTCAACTCCGGCCAATGTCAGTGTTACGACTTCTGGCGGAGGCGGCGCAGTTCTGTCGGTCAAGAACCTGTCCGTCCTGCCGAGCGATACCCGACTGGTCTTCAATGACATTGGCGACAAGAATACTTATGGCGCTGTGGTGCACAATACCAACGGTTTGCGGCTCAGCAATACCGGCGTAGCTAACCTACAGGTAACAGCCTTAAACATTGTGAATACGGATGGACGGACAACCGTGGACTGGCAATTCGTCTCTCCTCCGACCCTGCCTCTCAACATCGCCCCCGGCGCTTCTGTCGATCTCACGCTGAAGTTCGTCGGCTCGAGTGGCGGATACGCTCCTCCCGTGCGTTTTGATGGACAGCTGAACATCATCTCCAACGATACGGCCCATAGCCCCTTGCCCATTACGCTGGCCGGCGTGTTCCAGACCTACTCGGAGAATGGTGGCGAACCGAATGTCTACGACGTTGTATCCCTGTTCGGCTACAGCACGGTCGTTCCGACGACCACGGCCGAAATTGGCAGCACGGAGGCTCGCGTTACGCCTCAGACCAGTGATGAGGTGTTGTCCGGCTACTGGCGACCGCTCGACTCGACCCGGCCGGTTCAGGTGACACAGATCGCGGCCTTCCATAGCCAGGCCACGTATGGATACCTTTACCGGTACGACAAGGGCAATCCTGGAACGACCACCACCCTTTATACCCACAATCCGTACAACAGTCAGAGCATCCTTCCTATCAACAATGATGGTTCGGCGCTAACCACAGCCAATTTTACACCGACTGGAAGTAATGCCACCTTTGGATTCAAGACGGATGGCGGCGCGTACAGCGATCCGGTTCTCAATCCGCAGCTGAGTGTCTGCACTAACAATCAGCCAAACGTGCCCTGCGGAAATTTCGTGCGCTTTTTCAAGCTGTATGGCCCCAACCGTGCGCCCATGCCCGGCCAATACCTGATGATCATGGATTACACAGGCGGGAACTACGATTACAACGACAACATGTATATCGTGAGCAACGTCCAGCCCGCGCCGCTTCTGTACAACGTGGGCGGTCCCGGTTTCACCGATCCGGCGGGCCAGGTCTGGCAGCCTGACAACGATCAGAATGGCAATGCACTGTACATGCCTTCTGACGCGAAGTCTGAGCCGGCCAGCCCCTATACCGGTCCTATTGGGAATACCGCCAATCCTGTGCTGTACCAGACGTACCGTGCGTATCTCAATACAGGTAAGACCCTGACCTTCAATGTGCCTCTGAACGACGGAACATATACGGTTAAACTTCACATGACTGAACTCTTCTGGCAAAATGCTGGTCAGCGGGTGTTCAATGTCTATTTCCAGAACTCCTCCACCCCCAGTCTCGTCAACGAAGACATCTTCGCCAAAGTTGGGTACCGGAATGCTCTGGTCGAAACCATCTCGGGCATTCAGGTAACGGGGGGCAAGATGGTCATCTCCCTCACCGCGTCTACCGACTTCGCCAGCTTGTCGGGGATAGAAATCCTGCGCTGATCGAACTGTTCTACGCAACGTCCTGACAGGCAGTCGGCTTCTTCTCTTGGGAAGCCGACTGCTGCTGTATATGCTGGCGCCTAGGGCGCTCTTGTTGAAGTCTCTGCATCCACATGAGAATAAGTGACGTTTCAGGTCTTTGGCGTCAGGAAAGAGTCAGATCTGATGCGTTTTAATGAATGAGATTGCAATGTGCTTCTGTATTTTTCAACGACCTTGCTATTAGAATGCTCTGAAATTAGGTTCATGCGCGCTTTGTGCTCGCGGTAGGCCTAATC
>Ga0160429_1002250_pt1 | contig 10283 bp, 11 predicted proteins | sample SolpanmetagenomR_FD_108199 | JGI IMG/M metagenome (GOLD analysis project Ga0160429, IMG submission 108199) | Solar panel surface microbial communities from Lawrence Berkeley National Laboratory, California, USA - R | ecosystem: Engineered > Built environment > Solar panel > Unclassified ... | reverse complement strand
TAAACTTTCGCGAGTCGCATTAATATGTAGGTATGTAACGTGTCTCCGCACTCCTTCCTCCAAACTATCCATGAATGAAAGCCTAGTCTGAAAGAGTATGGATGTTTCTCTTGCACTGGTTTCCAGCTCGTTGCACTACCATGGTGTATGGGGAGGACGAAGGATATATACAGCGCAGATTTTTTGAAGTTAGAAGAAAAAGAGGGGACACGGGACGAGGCGACTATTTATACGAAAACCAAAAGTGAGAGTAGCAGAATAGTTCATAATTTTGACAATCTAGTCAATGTAGACAAAAGGCTTGCAATCAGTTGACGGGTGCACAGAACTTCTATACTAGAAGAATCCTAGAGCAAGAAGCAAGGAATAAACACAAAAGGTCTCAAATTATGGTATCGTCGAGAATATGAATATTGCTACTTTCGTCTTGATATTTTCAAATTAATAGCTGACCCAAGCTTAAGACTTCTTACAGTACCATTCTTCTGGGCATCGATTTGTTCAGTGTATGGGAGTATTATACCTGCCTTGAGATTCTCAACTTCTTTGATGTGATATGATCTGATAGCCAGTGAAGCTTCCTTGAGGTAGCTCAAGTATCCGGGTATACAGGGTAAAGTTCGTCGATCATGAAATATACACACCACCTGGTCGCACATTCTCACTTCTCAATTATCCAACTGAACAAGCTATTTTTACGATCTTAATGTTCTGGATTGTTCCAGACTTTACGACTCTTCTTCTTATTTCCATTTGGTGTTGTTTTTTTTCAGTCTCACTCCCTCACCCCTGAGTCAGCCTTCTTTCTTTGTCTTCTTCTTCTTCTTCTCTCTCTCATTTCTTCCGTCCTTTTCCTTCTTTTTCTTCTTTTCTGTTCTGTAGCAAAAGAAACCACAAACCCATACTACCCAATTGCTTCACACAGACACAGGCAATACAACATATCATAACATACACATAACATACATATTCACACTTAGATATACACAAAAATAGAAAATAATACGAAATGACGCTTACCAATAGAATACTCTTACGAGACAACCCATATCGAGGGGCGGTCATAGCAACCGGAAGTATGCTACTAGGATATTGGGGTAAAGAACACACTCTTAGCCAAAACAAGTTACAGCTGAACAAATGAATCCTAACATGACAACTCTCTTCAGCATGGTTCTTCGTACGCAGTCACATATCACAGTCAAATGGACTACTCATACAACAGGGATATTTTACATACGACCAATACAGTAAGATGAAATCTCCCCTCCTCGATACCATCAGAGTTAATAACAAACCCTCAGGTCTCATCAATGTCATCGGATTCGGAACACAGCTCATCGCTAAATTCAGTTCGGGTGTCATAGTCGACGTCTGCGATGCACCAAAGCGCATCTTTATCATAACACTCTTACTCGCAATCATACTCACAGTGGTGAACACATTCTGGGATAGCCCTGCAGGCTTTATCGTCGTGGCTTCCGCCATCAAATATCTTTGCGCATTTGGTCGGGTCGGTATTCTAAAAATAGTAGCATTATGGTGGCCTAAGCGATTAATGGGACAAATGGGTGCTGTCATCAACATATGGTAATATGAAAATCATCCGTGATTTGGGCTTTCAATCTAATAGCACGGCTAGTTCATCTTTCGGAGAACTATCTTCTCGAGCAACCGTAATGGGCTTAGTCGCTTCTCTCGGTTTCAAGAGAGCTTGGTACACACTTGCAGGAATCACATTCTTTTGCTTGATTCCCTCATTCTTCGCCAAAGAACGACCAGTCGCAGATCCTGTCGAGGCACTAGAAAATGGCTCCAACGATACCATTGTGGCCTTAGACGAAGACCCAGCGGTGATCAAAGACACACAAGTCGCATTAGTAGTTCCAGCGCAAGAAGGCTTTTTGCGCAGAGTTCTTCTACCACTTCTCGCCAACCCTCGCTTCTACCCCGTAGTTCTGATGGCTTTTACAACGACTGCTATGCGTGAGGCAATAGGAGGCTGGTCGATGCATTTCTTCGAGCGAGTCTGTATGTGCGACAAAGTCACAGCCGGTTTCTATACCGCGTCTCTTTTCGCGACACAGATCCCGTCATTCATTGTCGGTGGCTACTTACTGGATCACCTACCAAAGAAGTACAAGACTTTAGTACCCGTCGTTTTCTTGGGAACGTGTGTAGGTCTATGGACGGTGTTTGCAATCTTGGTACAAAATGGCATGAGGAATATCGTCGCTTCATTGGCCATGTTCCTGCTCATTAATTTCGCATTGAGCGCACCGAACTCCTTCGTGGACGGAGTGTATGTTGTCGAGATGTGCGGATCAGGCGGAGCAGCATTCGGAGCTGGTACCGTCGGCACCCTCGGATATCTAGGAGCGATGACGATACAGTTCATCTTTGGCTCTGCAGCAAAGACCACAGAGGGATGGACCAAAATCCTATGGACTCTCCTTGCATACACCATTATCGCATTCTTTGGTGCAATCGTGTATATGCTGATCGACATTCGCGAACGCAGGGCGGCAGCGATTTTAGCAAAGGAACAGGAGATGACAGCCAAGCTCCCACTCGCGGAGAAAAGTATATAGAGTTACTACTCACTTATAGAAATGTAGAATATATTACAAGTATACTTGTCTATTCTTTTAGTTTGTACAATTTAGTCGCAATCTGTAGGATCCCAATCCGTGACAAGATACTCGTCAAGTGCATCTAATGCTTTCATGCCTTGCTCATCTACTTGAAAACCGCTGACACTTCCATTGGAGATAATTCTCTCCTTTGTTACGCTTTTGGGCAGAGGCACATAACCCTTCTGCAAACTCCATCGAACGAGCAGCTGTGCACTAGTGCATCCATACTTGCTCGATAACTCTACAACCTTTGGATGTTCCATTTTCAGTGCTCTAACCAATGGAGCATATGCTTGAACGATGATATTGTGTTTGCTACAAAAGGACGTAATATCTTCCCTCGTGTTAAATGGATGAACTTCAATCTGGTTTACGGCTGGCAGGATTTTAGGCTTTGAATCTAGTAGCTCTTGCAACTAAACATGGAAGGGTCAGGCCTTTTGTGTATGAGCCATACGCAGGCAAATGAAGACTTTACATGCTTTACGCCATAATTGCTAACTCCGCCAGCGCGGATCTCGCCGTTCTCAATCGCATCCTCGATGGCTCTCCAGCATTCCAGTCTCTTCCTTTTACCTCCATAGGGACTATGTATAAGGTATAAATCCAGATACTCCAACCCGGATTCTTGTATACTTTTCCGTATCGCTTTCTGCGTTGCGTCGTATGAGATGTTAGTCTTCAGTTTAGTAGTGAACCAGATATCCTCTCTTTTCAAGTTTTCTCTATTCTCTGCGGATTGTAGAAAAGTGTTGATAGCGTTCCCGACTTGTTTTTCATTCTCATACCATTCAGCGCTATCAAATCCTCGGTATCCGGCGTGTAGCGCGTGTGTCACAGCAGAGACGGTGTCACCGCCGAGGGTATTGTATACGCCCAAATGGATTCGCGGGATGCGAGTATTGTTATTGAGAAGATGGGTGGATGTGAGCGAATATTCAGTCATTTTTGCTTTGGTTTTGTGCGGACACACCGAAATTTGGGTGACACTTCACAAAAAAAGCGCCAAGAAAAGGAGAGAATTCTGTACACTTCGAGTACACTACGAAAGCGGAAATGAAGATAATCTCACAATAAGAAACATATTCAGTATCAGTACAACAGTATACACAGATAGAGACAAGATGAAATGGAATAATCAATATAAAAACGCGATAATCGCAACGGGGAGTATGTTGCTTGGATATTGGGGTAACAATCAGCACATTATACAATATCTAATACAGGCGCGATGAAAGCGGTACACCAAATCCTCGCAATAAAGAGCTAACTCAAAAATCTAATAGCATGGTTCTTCATTCGCAGCCATATATCACAATCAAACGGACTGCTTATACAGCAAGGATATTTTACATATGACCAATACAGTACGTACAATGAAGGCTTCCTATACCACCAAAAGCTCACAGGCAAACAGGTCTTATCAACGTGATCGCATACGGAACACAGCTCGTGGCCAAATTCACCTCGGGTGTGATAATCGACGTCTATGACGCGCCGAAGCGCATCTTCATTTCGACATCACTGCTCGCCATTATATTCACGCTTGTCAATACGGCATGGTACACGCCGGCAGGCTTTATATGTATTGCTTCAGCTATAAAGTTTCTCTGTGCATTTGGACGTGTAAGCGTCCTGAAAATGATTGCGTTATGGTGGCCTAAGCGGTTGATGGGACAAATGGGAGCAGCCATTAATATATGGTAGGCTCCTCAAAACGTGCGTCACGAGCGGCATAAAAACTAATAATCGCAGTTCTGCTCTTGGCGAGCTTTCCTCCAGGGCCACAATAATATCGTTAATTGCTCATTTCGGCTTCAAGAATGCCTGGTATGTTCTAGCAGGTATTACGTTTCTCTGCTTGATTCCAGCTTTTTTTGCCAGAGAACGACCGGCTGAAGCTCTCGACATTAACTCAAGTGACTCCATTGCGACACAAGCTCCGGATACGGTTACGCCTCAATCTCAGAATTTTTACCAGAGAGTTCTTCGCCCACTCGTCCTGAATCGGCGGTTCTACCCGGTCGCACTGATGGCCTTTACTACTACTGCTGTTTATGAAGCGATTGGAAGCTGGTCTATGCATTTCTTCGAGCACGTGTGTCAATGTAACAGAGTTACTGCCGGATATTATACGGCATCTCTCTTTGCAACCCAAATCCCATCGTATGTGCTTGGGGGGTGGCTCCTCGATCATTTACCTAAGAGATTCAGGACAATTGTACCCGTCGTATTTCTGGGTGCTTGTGCTGCCCTTTGCGCGGTGTTTGCAACTTTAGTACAGCTTGGATTGACGAGCGCAGCTGCCTCACTGGCAATGTTCTTACTGATCAATTTCGCTCTGAGCGCACCCAACTCCTTTGTGGATGGTGTATATGTTGTCGAGATGTGCGGCGCTGGAGGAGCAGCCTTCGGAGCTGGTACTGTTGGTACTCTTGGGTATTTGGGGGCCATGACGATACAATTCATTTTTGGCTCAGCAGCAAAGACTACACAAGGATGGACAAAGATTCTATGGACCCTATTTGGGTATATCCTCATCGCACTCGGCGGTGCAATCGTGTATATGTGGATCGACATCCGCGAACGCCGGTCTGCATCGCTGATTTCCAAAGCGGGAGTAGAGAACTCAAAGAGTCAAGCTTAATGGCTTCCAGAAATGTCGCATTAGAGGATCAATACAAGCAACAGCCGTAACAGTATTTAACAAGTTGTATTTGGTCAAGTGGGGCCCACAGTCAACTGGAGATATCCTTTGCTTGTCATTGAGGATAGTGCCAATTCCAGATCATCGTCGCCTGTCATATTAATATGATCTCCATCTTCGTCTATGACTCTAAGTTGATTGTTCCCATCATTTAATCGAGACAACCCTAATTTGGCAGCTATCTTTTGGCTGAATTGCTCAAAATTGAATCGAGCTGATATCAGAAGCAAGAATTTCTCGCCTTTGTGACTGACTCGAACTTTGATACTACCTCCACTTCTATGCGACGCAGAAGTGCTTTCATGTTGTGATTTATGATATTCTGGATCTTCACGATCAGGCCGTCTAGGAATACCTGCAGATCTCGGCGGCATATACTGATCTTTTGGTGAGGTTAAATATGGTGACGTTGGTACACTCCTGAGAGGATCAGCAGATCGTATTTTGGGTGAAATAGTATGCCGTTCTGGCGATCTGTGCAGTCTGCGGCCTGATGTACTACGATCACGATGCGGTTGTCTCACCTCAGGATCGGAACTATTCTTGCGTCGTCTTTCTTCAAGCCTTTGAGCCAACGATACATTGTGCTCGATCTTCATAATATCTCTTGTTTGTCCGCTTAGATTCGGAGAATGCGGAGAATCGTTACGATAATCATGTGCGCTGCGACTTCTACTATCTCCTATATTCCTAGTCGGCGAGGGCGGAGATAATGGAACATCTGAAGGGAACAATCCAGCAAGCACTAGATTGTCCATCATTTTGTTTGTTTGTCCATTGTCCTTCTCATTAGCAAAGACGTCCTGTGATCCTACTCCTGACTTTCTGCCGAAGAATCCTCCAAATCCACCCCTACTCTTCCGCTGTTCTCTCCCACCTTGCTCATCAAACGGCAAATCGAAACCACCCATAGCATTAGTAAGATTATCAAGAGACTTTTGGGATTCGTCTTCCGGAAGCGATGCTCGCGAAAATCGAGATAGAACGTTGCCCATGGACTGACGCAAAGAGCTAGATAATCGATCCCGTGAAGGCGATGCCGTGGTCTTATCTCGTAGAGCCATATCAATAGTCGATTTCCATAAAGTTAATGTTTCTTCTGATACGAAACGTAGAGTGAATGATTCCAACTCAGTACCATTTGCCCAGAATATTTTCAGGACGGATGTACCTAACTCTACATTAGTCCTCCTGTATCACTTATGGTAGATGTTCGTACCTCCTTGTGTGTATGCAACAGGGGTTTGTATCTGCTTCATAAGGACTCGACCTTTGATACTCAGCATTGGAGCGGAAGTGTTTGAACTGCCAATGGCAACCATTTTATTCTTCTTTTCTTTGCAGCACAAAAGAATACGATCGAAGAGGAACACATGCATTTCCTTATCGACGTCATCCATACAGACTACCAATTTCGCTTCAAGCAAAAGGGAGCCAAGAGCTTCCAGGCGGAAACCTCGCCAATCAATTATCCGCTTGCCCAAATCCAAGCGAGTCATCTCATTCGCTAACGTTCTGTTCGCGTTGTTGATCTGAGCAGTGACATCGTGAGTTATCTTTAGTGCTGCTGTAAGGTCGGCTCGGGTTTGGACTTCTTGCTCTGGCGTAAAGCGCAGCATTTCCTATGATTGGTTAAGCAGATTCATGCACAGTACGTTCGGCGGTTTACCTTGATCAGTAGTGGATACTTGCAAATACGTTGGACTGGTTTGATAAAATAGCTGGCGAGCTCTCTGGTAGGCTCGATGATATCTGAGAGTGGCTATGAATAATAATTTGTGTCAGCAGCTCTTGAGGCCTTTGCCTATCGTAGCAATTGTACCATCAATACATCAACATGATTCAATGCTAGCTCAGTGGCTTTCGTATGGTTTGCACACCATGTCTCGTAAACCGTAAAACCTTCTTCCAACTCACTGAACGGTTTAGAGATTGTCTTACTGCGAGAGTTTTCTGCTTCGACCCGTATCAAGAATCTTCTTTGAAAGTCCACCAAGATATCCAAATTTGTAAATATACTAAGTACTGTTTGTGGTGAAAGTAGTTGTCGACTATTGATGGCGTCCTTATACTTTTGCAGAGTTTCTAGATCTTGCACGTATTTCCTTTCGGTTTCCACCAGTTCAGCGACTACCTTTTCCCTATTTGTTGATGGAGAGTAATCATTTGCCGCATTTGTGTACGGCAGTAACGAAAAGTCCAGTTTGTTTTCTTTCTGCAACTTTGCTAACAAGATATCCATTGCTGTCAAAGCTTTTGCCATAACATTGGTGTCATCTCCTAGCAAGTCATTGATATTGAAATTGAGCTTAACCTCAGGTAATATAGTCTGCCACGCATGCATAAACTTGTATATATTCTTCTTGGCGTCATTTTTGGTTTCGATATTTTGGATGGCGGGTGCGATTCCAGGTTGGAATAAGTTCATTACTTCACATAGGATTATACCCTTCTTAAATGCATTCCAGAGGGTTGTGACTGGATCTTCTAACTCTTCATCATCCTCGGAATCTGAGTCTACTCTATTCGTGACGTACCCACAAAGGTTGGGTATAGAGCCTAGCTGCTGAATTATGAGAGCTGAATGCTGATACAAGGATAAGGAAGACGCTGCAGACATGTGGTATGATTGGAGAGATTGTTAAGATACTATTCTGATTGTATAATGAACGATCTAGGTGCTGCTCTATATCATTATGTTGCAGTACTGTACTTTTGTGGGTATTCGAGTGGTGGCGGAATATGTGATGTTGAATACCTTACCGAGTGAAGACTAGCAAAGACCCACTTCGAGACTCGAACAGGATATTTAAAAAAAAGGCTGGGATGCTGCATATGTTTTATCACTGAGTCATTGAAGTGAAGGACAAACAATGATATGAGATCAGGAAAATCCAGCGGAACGCGGATCAAGTTGCTATACGGTCTAACAAATTTACATGCTATATATCTTGATTTTCGGCTAATTGCCAATTCGCATTCCAGCTTTCGAGACGAGCGATAATGGTACCGCCTTTCCATGCGCAGTCAGCGCGAACTCCGGCAATCACTTCCACGGGCGAACTCACCATACGTTGAAGGCGATTTTTGAGATATTTATGGAAGCCCGGTATACGACACACACCGCCAGTGAGAAGAATATTGCTGGCAAGTTTGGCTGCTACAGTAGGACCCGTATAATGTAGGGATAAGGAGATAGCAGTGTGGATGCCAAGATGTGGACCGGTGTCCTTCTCTGCTGCGACTTGGCTTCGGCGATGCACTACAATCAGGTTAGGCGATCTTCTCGGCTGTCAGCTGGACTAAATACCTTTGAGCATCTCGATGTAGTTTGTTTTCCATCCGATCTTGGTCTGATATCTTTCTACATTCCTGCCTTGCTGAAGGGTATAATAGCCATCGTCATCAATTACCATATACTCCTTTTCAGCGTAATCCAGGAGGTCTGCCACGTCTCGGAAGTTACGGCCACTAATTGGATCGCTTTTAGATAGTAAGGTATCCAATTCTTGTTCCTTCTCTACTGGAGGATCATCTATGGCTAATTGTCCCTTATCGTATACTACACCTCTGTCCCATTCTACAACGACCCCTTCTTCTGCTTCATATTCAAGGGCTCTGGTTGCTTCATTCAGGTTGGGCGTCTTCCAAGTGAAGTCATATCCCTCTGGGTAGAAAAGAATCAAAGGTGATATAAAGTTCTCCTCAAACGTCTTGAATGAAAATTTCTGAGTTTTCTGTCGGGGAGCACGGACATAGAAGTCATGTACTCTAGGAAGTACGTCCTCTTCGACTAAAGTAGCGGTCTTCTCCACGAGATGTTGCCTGAGATTCACATTCCACTGCTGCGGACCAGCTATCTCCTTGTAAGGGAATGTACGCTGCGATATTGCGCGACTGAATACTTCCTCAACGTCTATTGCACCAAGTTTTAGCTCGATTCGCGTAATATCCAGCGGCACTCCTTCATCGACACAGGTGATTTTTGTGGTACTGCCAATATCTACAACCACTGCAGACGACATACCGGCACCATAGGTTGCTGCCACGCTCAGAGGCACCACTTGTACAGCTGTGAAGCCCAGCTGGAAAACAAGCTGGATATAGAGCTTGCGATAACCCTTAGGTACCAGATCAGGTAATATCAGAACCACCCGTTCAGGCTTCGCTTCCGCAAACATATTCACTCCATGTTTCCAGATGCAGTATAAATCATGCATTAGATGCAATGTAGATGAATATGCTGCGAATGCGTTGTGCTCGAGCGGGTACGTCAACTTGTATTTGACAGTACCCTGAGATGGCGTATTCAAATGTAAGGCTCGCTCTCCAACGACATATTGTGGCAGATCTGAGACATTGGTCCATTCTGTTGGGTACGGATCGTTGTGATCAGGTATCGTTTGTGGTATTTCTGCTGATGCATTATAGCTCAATACCTGTTGGACTGCCGCAGGATTCGTCCGCAGTTTTGCAGCTCTAAGTTGCTCTTTACACTCATTCTGGAGCTTTTCGATGAATTCGCTTGTGATGCCCATGCCTTTATTGCTTTTGCCTTGTGAAGTTCGCCTAGAGATCTCCGCTTCTTGTCGCGTATCGTCTCCGGTGTGTCTCCTCTTCCTCCTGCGGTCGTCCTCCACTTCTCTTGGCGGTGTGGACACAGCTATATCAGTCCCGTTTGGATCGTGCTGTGCGCTCAGATTCATGTTTACATCGCTTTGATTCTGATTGTTATTCAGTATATTCGCATCGTTTTCCGCATCTTTCTTTTCTTCATACATTCGATGAGCGATGACTGCTGGTATCACTTTTGGTTCTAGATCATTTCCTAGTCCCATTCGTATAAATCTGCTTCCGGGCTGTATCACTAGTATTTCGCCTTCATTTCTTTCGATTGGTTTTTGGGCTTGTTGCTGTTTTAGTGCTGCTTCCTATAGTGT
>Ga0160429_1002249_pt1 | contig 10283 bp, 12 predicted proteins | sample SolpanmetagenomR_FD_108199 | JGI IMG/M metagenome (GOLD analysis project Ga0160429, IMG submission 108199) | Solar panel surface microbial communities from Lawrence Berkeley National Laboratory, California, USA - R | ecosystem: Engineered > Built environment > Solar panel > Unclassified ... | reverse complement strand
GTAGTGTGCATCATTATCCCCGTCGCTCCCTCACTCTTCTTGTCTTCCGCCGCCGGCCAATTCTCGTCGGCTGCTCTTGTTCTTCCCGTGACGCCATCACCTTAGCTCTCTAGCTCGAGCTTCAACCCTCTGCCTCCCACTACCGTTCACTCCGAATATATCACAACGCCAAACAATCATGTCCTCCATCATCGGTCGCAGTGCCTTCAGGGCCACCTACCCTCTGCGGGCCTCCCGTACCATGCCCCTTCGCGCCGCGGGTGCGAATGCCGCCGAGGGAGCAGCAACCCAGGCCCAGGAGGGCTCCGATGCGCTGAAGAAGGGTGCCAGGAGGGATCCGGAGCTCTACGTACGATGCGGGACTGCAGCATGATGGACTGAAGATACTGATGAACCTTTCCAGATTCTGTTCGGCATCATGTCTGGTGCTTTTGCGCTTGTCGGCTGGCATTTCTGTATGCAATGAAGCCCCTCTAGCCCTACAACAACCACTGCATTTCCCGTGGAACTCAGAACTAACATTGTACAAGCCCGTAGGCCGACATCTTCCTCCTCCGAACACTCCGTTTCAAAGGTCGAAAACTCCGAGCCGTGGAACGTGGGTGGTGGTCAGGGCAAATACCAATATCACCCTGGTGGTGACACCAGCACCAAGAGGGATGCTCCCTCGGCCCTCAACACCGTCATTGTGCCCAACGTCAACCTGCCAAAGGTAAGGCCCGGCCAGCCATATAGACACTGACCTGGCGGGCACTCGCTGATCACCGTTGTAGGAGCTCCACGACAAGTACAACAAATACGGCAAGGAGGGCTACTAGATTGTGGTCGGTAGTTGAGCGTCTCCCTTTAATTCAATTGAGCATGCCACATGATGAGGATGCCAAAACTGTGCATAGATCATCAATCTCCTTGACTTCTTCAATGCCCCTTTATAAGACCGTGATGCTGTCCGAATGGAACGCCGATTCGGACTATTCCTACTCGTTTGCTTTGACAGATAGCTAGCAATCTCAAAGAAGCTCACACTCAATGCTCACACTCAATGCTCACACTCACACAGCAACACGACCACTCGGTTACACGCGCCTCATCTCATGACTGAAATCTCAATTGGTGTTCAAAGTCCGTTCTCATTCTCCACCGAGCTCATTCAATCTCTTTCCCAAACTCACACCCTCACAACCTTTTCTCGCGAGAAGTCAAACTCTCTCAACCTTTCAGATCAAACACTGTAACTCTTTCAACTCTTCGAAATCAAAACCCGCAACACCGAGAGCCCGAAGCGATCACTTCATCCTTCAACATGGCATCTGCAGCACAGCGTGTTCTCTCAGTTGGCGAGCTGCTCGAATTGATCCTTCTTAACCTCACTCTCCCCGACCTCCTCCACCTCCAGCTAGTCAACAAGCACTGGTATCAAGCCATCACTTCATCAACCTCACTGGAAGTTAACATGTTCTACAAGCTCCTCTCACCCGGCGGAGAAGTCGTCCGCCTCAGCAACACCGATTCCAACGACGCCGAAACCGCCGACCACGACAACACAAAAGCCTTCTTCGACATCCCGACCATGCAACTCCAAAAGCACCCCTGCAGCCCGATCCCACTGCTCGGCTCGGCCATCCTTGGCACCTGTGTCTCCTATTTCGACAAAGAAACGGCTTCCATGAAGACGATCAAAGGTCTCGTGTTCTCAGTCCGTGCCGTCGATATCGAACGTCTCACCCAAATCGTGCGCCTCGGTGGGAGCGTGGTCTGGCGTAAGGCGTTCCTCACGCAGCCGCCGACGGATGAGGTGACGATTATGCTGTATAGGTCTGGAGTGCCATTCACTTGTGACAGGGAATCGATCGTCAAGGTCAAGAACGACAACGGTGTCACGTTCGGAGACCTGTTTGACAAACTTAATGGGACCATCAATCCGGGAGAAGGTGGTGGTGCTAAGCGTGGCAGGCTGGGGAAGCTCTGGAAGCGCATTTGGACTTACTTCCACTGAGCGGAGGCATGAAATGGAGGCGTCTGCGGATGCATAGGGGACAGGGAGAACGGCACATGGAAGTTGACAGCGTACGATTACATCTTCCGCCGTCGTCCAGGCAGAGACGTGATACGGGTTTGCAAGCTGCGGAGAAAGCCGCATAAATGAGATTGTACCGAATGGAATGGCCGGGATCACGGCTTTTTCTTAACTTACTGCTCTTCGCACCGGTGTTCTGCGTATGTCACGTGTTATGCTAAGCATCTGCTCTATATCTGGATCTCTGCAGCGCCCTCCTCCGCCTTCTCACCTCCGACCAAGGCTAGTCACTCTTGCCCTCCGACTACGACTTCAAGCTGACCCAATGTGCGCAGAATCGTGTACAGTGCTGATCGTCTCCAATGTTCACCTTATGCGAGACGAGCGCAATCGCCAAATGACACTTGTCGGAGCGAGCTTTATACTATACTATAAGCAGGTGAACAGCACAGGTATACTTTCATCGTACTCAACATGCCTCATGCCTTTTTCAGTTCACTTTCTCGCACTTTGAGGCCTTGAAGGACCAAAGTCTCTGGCTTATAGGCCTCTTGCCCAGTCTGCTACTGTAGCTTCAACCTTTTCCTTTGGTAGACCCGTTCCGCACGATCGGGGCGCCGAAGCAGAGGTGAGTGGCAGACCAGAGATGGCTGGATTAGTAGGCGGACAAGCTGCAGGCGAAACAGGAAGCGTAGGGCGGACTGGCGAAGTTATATGGCAAGTGCGATACGATTGGGATTGCCCGAGTCCCGATATGAAAGGCGGCGGAGAGGTTCGAGTCGACAAGGGATCTCTCAGGAACTTGGGAGCTTGTTCTCTTATTGATAAAGGAAGGCAAATTTTACGGGAAACAATAGTGTACTGAGGTAGGTAGGTAGCTTATCGACTTACGGTTTCTTGCACTACGCCATTCTTCAGATCACCAGCTCTTCCCATCGCATAGTCCCCTCTTGATATGCCAACCGAACTGACTGCATCCCGAGCAACTCTCGAAGCCCTCGTATCCTTCGCGGTCTTCATGAGTCAAGCTATCAACCCAGATACCAGCCATCTGCAGATGCTCTACACCACCATGAACCTTCGCGTGCTTCCTCAGAAGTTCCCATTGCCAAGGCTCGCTTCTGATCCTACAGTTTCTGAGATACTGCAACACCACGATAAGCATCTTTCACTCCTCCCCTCGAAGCCCAGCCTGATAAAGTGCACGCCGAGCCGACGCCCAGGATCACGGTGCTTGATCGTCCACATGGTGCTGATACCCGACCATCTCTCTCCCTCCATAAAGACCCTGAAATTCTGGCCAATAGGACGTCAGGGAGTAGCAGCAGAGCGGTACACAACACATATTGGGACCTGTTGTCCAAGACTGATGAACATCCCAGGACATCTCACGAGCTACTGCGCTATCAGCAGCGCATGTGGTATCACAGCAGCCAAGCAAGCGACAAGCACACGACAAGGCAGACCCGCGTTCTCTTGATTGCACAGCGCAAGCTTATCGCTCGGCGCGCAACGTCTCGCCCGTCCACAGGCCAATGATGGCTTCTGATATTGCATTCACAACCGAGAGAGGGATTTCCATCCTGGCGATGCGGCACAATTTCAATTACTACCTTCTCGAAGCGGTCTCTTTTCGTCTTCTTTTATCCTGCAAGGCTGTCTACTGATACCCGGATGCTTGAAAGCGATCCTCGGACTTGCTGTGGAGGGGAGGGGAGAGAGAGCCGTGATACTATACTTGGGACGAGCAAGGCTGGATATCTATAGCTCTGCGCTCCCAGGACCCTTTCGACCTGGCTGAAGCTCGCAATTTTGGTTCGCGACACAGCTCACACGCAAAGGAATTCGTGATTTTGACGCAAATTTCGTCTCCACCATTTACACATTGCCGATATGAACCAAGTCAACGGCTTCAAGCAAGATGCCCCCTCGCCGAGCAGCGGCGAAGACGAGAAAAGACTATCGATCACAGGCGATGTCATGGTACTTGGGCAAACCGATGACCACGGCGCCGACACCGAGCTACGCCGTCTCCTTTCTACCCGCCACATCACCATGATCGCGCTCGGCTCCTCCATCGGCATGGGCCTCTGGCTCGGCTCGGGCACCTCTCTCATCAATGGCGGGCCCGCGGGCATCTTTCTCGGCTACCTGCTGTCCGGTAGTATGATCTGGGCTGTCAGTCACTCCATAGGCGAGATGGCCGTCATGTACCCACTGCCTTCAGCCTTCGTGCAGTGGACGGGGAAGTTCGTGGACAACAGTGCGGCGTTGGCATTGGGCTACGCGTATTGGTTCAGTTATGCTATTACGATTGCAAATGAGCTGCAGGTACGGCTGAAATGAGAGTCTAATCGACCAGAATGGCTGTGCTGACGCTTTGCAGGCTGTGAACACGGTCTTGAGATTCTGGACTACCTCTGTGCCCGTCGCTGCTTGGATGACCATTTTCTGGGTCGTCATCATAGTAATCAACATCGGAGCCGTGTCCATCTTTGGCGAGATTGAGGTCGTTGCGTCTTCGATCAAGTTTTTCTGGATCTTTGTGGTCATCATCTCTTGTATCGGTATGTAACGCCCTTCGCCGTCTACATGGATCTACCCTCTGACATGCGCGCAGTGATCTCCGCTGGTGGTGCTCCTACAGCTGACGCAATCGGCTTCAGGTACTGGAACAGCATGGCCTTCACCAACGGCTTCAAGGGCTTCCTCGCTGTCATGCCGACCTGTATTTTCGCCATGTCAGGATCTGAAAACTCTGGACTGGTGGCGGCTGAGACTGCGAATCCTCGTAAATCAGTGCCCAAAGCTGTGGGTTCCATCTGGCTGCGCCTAAGCCTTTTCTACATCCTCGGCTCACTCATGGTTACGATCACCGTTTCGCCAGAAGACCCCAATCTGTTTGGAGGTGAGGGAACAAACGCCTCCCCGTTCGTGGTGGCGTACCGTAACGCAGGATTGGATCCGCTAGCGCACATTATGAACGCGGTCATCTTTATTTCGGTGCTGTCGACCGGCACCATCTCCGGATATGCCGGCTCCAGAACGCTGATGGGATTGGGACATTTGGGCATGGCGCCTGCGGTACGTGTCCACGTTTTCAACGCTTGTGGCGTGCCACACATGCTGACGGATGCAGATTTTCAAGCGTGCAGACAAAACTGGCCGTCCGTGGGCCGGACTCCTGCCGACGCTGCTCGTCGGCGGTGGACTTGCGTACCTCAACGTCAGCTACGGCGGCGCCGAAGTCTTTACATGGTTCAGCAACCTGACCAGCCTATTCACCCTATTCGGTTGGGGAATGATCTGCCTTTCCAACATCCGGATGAACCGCGCTTGGAAGCTCCAAGGGCGCACTCGCGATGAGTTGCCGTGGAAGTCTTGGACATATCCTTATGCGGCGTGGTGGGGCCTTTTCTGGTGCGCCCTGCTCATCGTCGAGGAATTTTACCTCGCTGTCTGGCCGCTTGGTGAACCTTCCTCTGCGAAAAACTTCTTCGCCAACTACATTTCCGTGATCTTGATCGTCATCATCTACATCGGTGCGAGGATCCGCTACAGAGGCGCGTGGTGGGTCGATCTCAGCACGGTAGATCTTGACGAGGGGAGAAGGTTCTACTCAGACAAGGACGAAGAGAAGCAAAAGTCGAACTTTCTCAAGAAGGTCGTCGGCGGCATCTTCAACTAAGGCGAGGCGCCTCTGCACCTTTACCGTGTTCCACAAGTAGACTTTCTGGTGAATAGACCATGGTAAATGCCCTTTCGTCGCTCTTTGAGCCTCACATACCAGATCTCGCATGCTCCAAACACGTCCAGGCTCCCATTGCCGCGCCCACAACTCCTATAAATGCTCTCACGGCGTTGTACTTTGCCCAAGTCTCCACCAGCTCTTCCGTACCCACTGCCTTCTCCATCTCTTTCGCCTTCGTGTTCTCCAACGCGTATCTCTCAGCCTGCGTTCCCCAGCCCTTGCCCACCAACTTCTCAGCCCTCAAACTCAAGGCTCCGTTCAACGCCCTCTGCACCGTCAATGTGAACGGCAAGATACTCGGACAGATCAACGCCGTTGCAATGTACATGTTCCGTAGAAAAGCATGGTGACGGACGCTGTAGGCGAGAAAGGCGAAGGTGCTGAACGTGAGGGCGCATTGAGGACCGGTGGCGTAGAAGCCGATGTTGTACATCGTTCGCCATTGGGAGATGACTGTCTTCTCGTCTGAGTCGGCGGTGGGGGAGTGGGTTAGGATGGTGGGGATAGTCACGAATGTGTAGGTTGCATTGCTGCCGGCGAGAAAGGCGGAGGAGGTGAGGCCGAGGATCTGAGCGAAGCGGACGGCTGAAGGTGGTATATCAGGCATTCTGTTGTTGTTGTTGTCGTTGTTGGCGCGTTGTGCGCGATCTGGAATACAGGGATGCATGGTGATTGGCCCGCCCCTGAACGCCGAAGGATTTGGACCACCTTGGAGCTTGACGCCTACCTTTACGTCTCAACATCCACTCAAGGCGGCAATGTTCAGGACGCAAACATCAGACTATGCCCTCCAACGGCACGGAGAGTGGCCAGGTTGGCACACGGCAGCGGGCGAGAGCGCAGCTTAGCTGTACTTCCTGCCGTCAAGGCAAGCTCAAATGCAACCGCTCGAAACCATGCGACCAGTGTGTCAAGCGATGTCGGGAAACAGCTTGCAATTATCTGGCTCCTCCATCACGTAAGAAGCCGGATCACAGCATGAAAGATCGTATCAAGCATCTAGAAAGCCTTGTTGTCGACCTTATCAACAATGAGCTGCCTGACGGCGAACCGACTCGGTATCCACTCCCATCTCTGGACTCGAGCAACGGGTCTAGGATTGACCAGTCTCCGAATTCCTCAGGAAAGAGCTCCACAAGCCCTTCTGCTGGAGTATCCGGCTCAGACTCTGAAGACATCAGGGAGCCGAGTGGAGCCTTTGGCCAGATGAGCATCGGTAAGTCAACAGCTCGCTATGTCGGCAACGCGCACTGGGAAGCCATCCTGGGCAACATCGCCGAAGTCAAGGCGGAGCTTGATGGGGACGGTAGCGATGAAGGCGCAGAGGCAGAGAACGACTCCGAAGCCTTCATGGATCATGATGGTCCCAGCCCAGCGGAAGTGCTTCTGGCTGCAGGCTCGCCTACTCAGACGAAAGAAGTACTTCTGGCTCGGCTGCCTGAAAGACGCATGGTTAATACGCTGATATCTCATTACTTCAATTTCAAGAATCCAGCTCTGAACTTGGTACATACACCGACATTCATGGAAGAGTATCAGCAATTCTGGCAAAACCCTTCTGCCGTTAGTTGCGCGTGGCTGTCCTTGCTACTGGGCATCCTTTCAATTTCCTGTGTCTTCAGTCGAGACACCGAACTTTGGCAAATATATCCCGATCGGGCGTCCCGGGCGGATCGTGAGTATCTCCGTTTGCAGAAGATGACTGGAGCAGCGCTGTTGCTGGCCGATTGGACAAGACCAGGCCCTTACATTGTACGTGCCGCGTCACCTTACTACACATGAGCTTACGATTAGCTTCAGCTCGAGTCTCTTTTGATGTATCATCTGGGTGTTTACTATCAAGGACCGAAAATTCAAGACAAGGTGTGGTTGGCATTTGCTGGAATTATTCGTCTTAGTCTCCGGATGGGTCTTCATAGAGATCCTGACCATGTCCCCAACATGTCCGTGTATGAAGGTGAGATGAGGCGAAGGTTGTGGAACGTGATGTGGCAACTGGATGTCTTGTTGTCCTTCCATATCGGTTTGCCCAGTATGATTCGACAGATACATAGCGACACTCGTCCGCCTCACAATATCCTCGACAGCGACTTCTCCAAAGCTACCCGCGTCCTACCACCAGAACGGCCACCGAACGATTTGACGCCCGCATCGTACTCTATTGCCAAAGGTCGTCTAGCTGTTGTCTTCGCACAAGCTGCCGATGCCAGTCACGCTGTAACACCTCCATCTCATGCTGAGATCGCAGCTCTCAATGCTCGTATCGAGGACGCGCATCAAAAGATCCCACTACCTTTGCAGGCTCGGCCTTTAGAACAGTGTATTGCAGACTCGGCCGACCTGATCATGATACGCTGCAACTTGGAGCTACTCTATCAGAAGACCCGCTGTATTCTCCATCGCCGCTACTTGGGCGAGTCATGGAGAGATAACCGCTTCGTTGAATCTCGAAGACTTTGTGTCGAAGCAGCTATGGAGATATTACGTCTACACGCGGCCGTTCACGACGCAAGTCAGCCTTCCGGGCAACTGTATACAGTGAGATGGTACATGTCAACCCTCAGCAGTCATGACTTTCTGCTCGGCGCCATGATCGTGTCACTAGCGCTTGACCAGCTGTCGAATCACGGCGAAGCTGAGACGCGGAATGAGAAGTGTGCTCCATTCAGCGAAATGCGCCAGGCACTAAAGACCTCCTACAATATCTGGAAAGAGCCGCAATATAGCAACCCGGCCACGCACAAGGCTGTCAAAGCTCTAACTATCATGCTACGTCGTCTGGATTCCCCTCCGATGAACAAGACCGTACGCGAAAGCCCGACCGATGTAGCCCCACGTATTTCCGGCAACAGCACTTCAGCCACGAACGGATTTGCACCACTTCCCGACTTCAACCTGTCCGCCTTCGACGAGCAATTCTCCATGCAGATGCATGACCCAATGCTGGATCTGCAATCAACCTTTGAACCCATCAACACAATGTTCGATATGCCAGCTGACATGGACTGGCGGACATGGGATAACTTCGTCCAAGACGGATCGAACATTCACGTACCGTACGGTGTAGCTTCTCCAGACGTCTCGAATAATCTTCTCGGAGACAGCCTTGTATGACTTGACGACATGGTCGATGCTAAGGACAGGATCAACTTTCAGTGACTGAAGGTGACAGACGTACGGCAGCAATACAGAGTTCCGTTTGAAGCGCGATGTTTCCACGGCTATCACGTTTACAAATCGCGTCCCGAGATCACCTCACCCACATGCGATGCTGGTATACTCGCTTGCTGAGGGCTGTCACAAGCTCTGTACACCCTGCGCTTGTGCGCCTCAGCTACTTCCGTTCATGAAGGAGACAGCACCAATATCACCTGCTGACTTCCCCCACGTGCAGCCCAAACTCAAGATGACATTCGGGCGCAGTCTAGGCGTCCTCTCGGCTGGATGCTCAGCTATCAGGAGCACGTTCGTCTCAAACAAGGGCTTGCGCACGAGGCATTTATTCCGCATTGGGCCCGTTCAGGGACGCAGATGAGCCAGCGAATGGATTTCTTATTGCAATCTCAAAGGCAGTAATGTCATGGATTGGATCAACAGCTCCGCGCGAAAAGAGAGGCCAGAGAGCAACCGAATGATGGCGGCGCCATCGAGCATGGGTTTTTGGAGGAAGCACTCACTGTGTCGAGCAAGCAATGCGCAGATGCGGTTCATCTCTCGATATAACGGTGCTCTCGATAAGTACACAACTTGCAAAGAGCGTAGCCACCTAATGCAAACTTCATCGTAGGCTCTGTACGTGTTCCATGATCATCACTATCCTCTTTTCTTGGTAGACAAGCCCGGCATCCCCCCAGACTTATCTCTCGGAGATGACCATTGTCCTACGAGCCAGAGTACCTTAGATAAGCGGCAATGACACCTCCAGGACTCCAACCTCCCGGATTATACAGCTCCTTCGAATCATCGGTACCATCGAAAATGATCCTGTCCGCACATCTGGTGTTGACACCATACCAATACAAGTTCTTCGGATTCGCCGTCACTCTCGCCTGATTCACAATGCAGTTGGCACCACATACCGTCGCCGGACAATTGTAGCACGTGTTTACCTCTCCATGGAAGAACGTCCAAAAGGCCGCGCCATACAGAAACAAATTCTCTCCTCCGTCAATGTTCTGCGCGAGACCCATGCGACAGCTCTGATCGTTCCCACCACACCAACTGAAATCCGGATCGCCGAACCGCGAGTCGGGCGTCCACGGCGCGGGCGCATTTTGCCGCGATCCCCAGCCTTGCCAATACGCTGTCTCGGTCTGCTGCAAGCCGGCAAAGACGTTGGCGGCGTTGTGCAGGTTGTAGTTGTACAGCGTGTTGTGCTCGAAGCCGGTGCCTGTCAGCCAGGTTCCCTTGGTCGCTTCGACGAGCAGGCCCCTGCCAGTGGCAATGTTCTGGCGTGCGCCACCGTCCAGCGCGTGGTCTGCTGTCCAGCCCCACATGTTCTCGATGTAGGCAGAT
>Ga0160429_1002248_pt1 | contig 10284 bp, 8 predicted proteins | sample SolpanmetagenomR_FD_108199 | JGI IMG/M metagenome (GOLD analysis project Ga0160429, IMG submission 108199) | Solar panel surface microbial communities from Lawrence Berkeley National Laboratory, California, USA - R | ecosystem: Engineered > Built environment > Solar panel > Unclassified ... | reverse complement strand
CACCGTCTGGCCGTAGTCCTGCTTGAACTCCTGAAAGCTGCTGCCGCCCTCCTCGGCGTCCACCAGCCCGGCGATCAGGTCACGCACGTCGTAGGGGGCCGACCCGTCGAAGCTCGCCACCTCGCTCAGCGCGCCCGTCCGGGCCGGAGCGAGCGCCTCGGCCCGGCGGCGGGCGAATCCGGCCAGGTCGCCCTCGGCGTACAGGGCCGCCAGCTTCCGCAACCGGGCCAGGGCCGCCTCGTCATCGGGCTCCTTGTAATCGACCGTTCCGGCGATCTCGGCGTGCATGGAAGCGCCGCCCAGCTCCTCGCTTCCCACCACCTGCCCGATGGCGGCCTTCACCAGCGCCGGACCGGCCAGGTACAGCCCGGACCCCTCGGTCATGACGAGCGTGTCGCACATCACCGGCAGGTAGGCGCCGCCCGCCACGCAGTTCCCCATGATGGCCGAGAGCTGCGGAATGCCCGCCGCGCTCATCCGGGCGTTGAGGTAGAACACCCGCCCGAAGTCGTCCTGGTCGGGGAAAATCTCGTCCTGCATCGGCAGGTACACGCCGGCCGAATCGACCAGATACATCACGCCCAGTCGGTTCTCCATCGCGATCGTCTGCGCCCGGATCACCTTCTTGGCGGTGATCGGGAAAAAGGCCCCGGCCTTGACGGTGGCGTCGTTGGCGATCACCATCCAGGGCCGCCCGGCCACCGTGCCCACTCCGGTCACCACGCCGCCCGACGGGCAGCCGCCGGCGTCCTGATACATGCCGTCTCCGGCAAACTGCATCAGCTCGTCAAAGGGTGTGCCGGGGTCGCACAGCTTCGCCACGCGTTCGCGCGCGGTCATCCGGCCTTTATCGTGCTGGCGTTGCGCGGCCTTGACGCCGCCGCCCGCCCTCAGCCGCTCACGGTCGGTTTCCAGTCTGCCGAGCGCCTCGGTCCAGGCGCTGCTCTTGGTGGTCATGTGCCGAGTCTAGCAGCACCGCACGCCCAGGCTAACGGGCGTTAGGGACCGCCGCGACATGGTGTGCAGGAGCGGGCGAACCCGGCCCGGCCTCCACTAGAATGACCCGCGTGACCGATGCTGCCCCCGCAGGTGCCGCTTGACCCGTGCCGGACGCGGGCAGACCGCCGCGGCCCAGCAGGTGCGGGCCGTCAGCCTGCCCGACCTCAACGCCGACTTGGGTCTGGGCGGCGCGGTGGCCGATGGCAGCGGTGAGCGGTTCCTCAACCGCGACGGCAGTTTCAACGTGCACATGCAGCACGTCGGCATCCAGGGCATCAACCTCTACGGCGAACTGCTGACCGTCAGCTGGAACCGCTTCTTCGGGATGATGGCGGTGGCCTACCTCGGCCTGAACGCCGCGTTCGCCGTGATGTACAACGCGCTCGGGCCGTCGGCACTGAGCGAGATGCCCACGCACGGCCTGGGCCGGTTCCTGGCGTGCTTCTTTTTCAGCGTGCAGACCTTCGGCACCATCGGCTTCGGGCACGTGTACCCGAACAGCACGGCGGCCAACCTGGTGGTCACCTTCGAGGCGTTCGTGGGGCTGCTGGGGGTGGCGCTCGCCACCGGCATCCTGTTTGCCCGCTTCTCGCGCCCCAGCCACCGCGTGCTGTTCAGCGAGTCGGCGGTGGTCGCGCCGTACCAGGGCGGGCAGGCGCTGATGTTCCGGGTGATGAACGGCCACCGCACGCAGCTGATCGACCTGAGCGCCGAGGTCACGCTGTCACGCTTCGAAGACCTCGCACCGGGCAGTCCGCCCGGCGGTGCCGAGTCGAGGCGGGTCAGACGCTTCTACCCGCTGGCGCTCGAGCGCAGCCGCGTCACGTTCTTTCCGACCTCCTGGACGGTGGTTCATCCGATCGTTCCGGGCAGCCCGCTGTGGCAGCAAGACAGCGCCGGGCTGGAGGCCGACGACGCCGAACTGCTGGTGGTGCTGCGGGCCACCGACGACGCCTCGCAGGGGTCGATTCATGCCCGCAGCAGCTACAAGGCCGACGAGATGCTCTGGAACGCCCGCTTCCTGCCGATCCACAGCAAAGACGCCGCCGGGCACTTGCGCGCCGACGTGGCCCGCCTGAGCCGCACCGAGACCGTCACGCCGCTCCCGGCCCCACCGCTCAGGCCGGGCCGGGCCGAGGGCGGCCAGGAGACGATCTCGGAACCAATCTGAGCCTCAGGGCATGCTGGCGATGTAGGCGGCCAGGGCCTGCAGTTCGCGGTCGCTGAGCGGCTTGGCCTCCAGGTACATGGCTGTCGAGTAGGGGGTACCGCCCGTGCCCAGCTGTTGAAACTCGTGCAACACGTCCACCGTGTAGGCGGGCGACTGGTGGCGCACCAGCGCGATTTCCAGCTCGTTGTTGCCCTGGCCCGCGTTGCCGTGGCAGACCGCGCAGGCGATCACGTTCCGATCGGGCGCCCCCAGAGCGAACAGTTTGGCCCCCTCGCCGACCAGCGCCTGATCCTGATTTTTCCAGGCCCCGCCGACTTTCTGGGCGCTGAAATACGCCACCAGATCGCTGATGTCCTGGTCGCTCAGCTTGGCCGCCACCCGGTTCATGATCTGGCTCTTGCGAATGCCTGCCCGGAAGATCAGCAGCTGCGTGGTCATGTAGCTGGAGTGCTGTCCGGCCAGCCGGGGAAAGTTGGGCGTGGTGCTGACGCCCATCGGGCCGTGGCAGCTGGTGCAGGACGCCGACCCGGCCAGCGCCTGCCCCCGCTCCCCGTCGCCGGGCGGCAGGGTCGCCGGGTTGAGGTTGGGCATCGCGCCCTGCGCTGCGGGCGGCGCAGAGGCCGGGGTAGTGCTCTGTGCCGAGACGCCCGCCGACAACACGATGCCGACGCCCACTGCGGCGAACAGCCCCCCGAACGCCGCGCCACTCCAGCCCTTCACTCTGTTCCTGTTCATGCTTCTCCCCCACGAACGAAATGACTCACGACCTGCGGACGGCGGATTCACGGCGAAGAGGCGACGTAGTCCGATGGTACATCATGGTGAGCCTCTGGTGAGCCACATATAAAAAAAGCCCGCACGAGGCGGGCCGGAGAGAGGTGACTGTGGGCGGTCTCAGCGTCGCCAGCTCAGAAAGCCGATGATGAGCGTGAAGGCGATCAGGGCCAGCAGCGGAATTGTGATCACATTCGACACGCTCGTCAGGCTGTCGCCGAAGATCGGCCACTTGGCGTCGCACCCGGCGGTGGTCTGGCCGACCCCGCACACCTTGAGCGTCTGGATGACGCCCCAGCCTTCGAGGTTCTGAATCAGCGACACCACCCAGCCGATGACGGCCAGCGGCAAGGCGTAACCGCGCCCGCCCAGGTCGCCCCGGAAGGCCGCCACGCCCAGCACCACCACCAGTGGGTACATCATGATGCGCTGAAACCAGCAGAGCACGCACGGCACGAAGCCGCGCACTTCGCTGAAGTACAAGCTGCCCAGCGTGGCAATCAGGGCCACCACCCAGGCGAGATACAGGCGGTTGTCGCGGGTCACCCTTACAGTCCTTCAGCCAGTAAGATCACTGCAGCGCCTTGTCGATGATGGCGCTGACTGTCGCGGGCGAGTAGTCCTTCGACAGCACGCCGTTCACGAACACGCTGGGAGTGGCGTTCACTCCGGCCTTGTTCGCCTGCGCGGTGTCGGCGTCCACCTGGCTCTTGGTGGCGTTGCTGTCGATGCAGGACTTGAAGGTCGTCGCGTCGAGGCCGTCCACGTAGGCGCCCAGTTCCTCGAGCTTGGCCGGCGTGGCCCAGACGGTCTGCTCATCGCCCTGAGCGCGGAACAGCAGCGTGGCGAACTGGTTGTAGCCGGCGCTCTGCTTCTGCTGGTACACGCACTCGGCGGCCTCGGCGGCGGTGGTGCTGTCGGGGCCGATGAACGGGAAGTTGAGCTTGTACAGCTTCACCTTGCCGGTGTCGATGTACTTGCTCTGGATGGTGGGCATGGTGTTGTCCTCGAAGTTCTTGCAGTTGGGGCACTTGAAGTCTTCGAACACCACCATCGTGACCTTGGCCGAGTCCTGCCCGAGGAGCGGCTGCCCGTTGAGGTCGAAGCTCTTGGTGGTGGCGCTGCCGCCGGGACGCACCGCGAAGGCCACCACGGCGATCAGGATCACCGCGACCAGCGTGGCGATCACCAGGACGCCACGGTTGGAGGATTTGGAGTTCAGACGTGTCATGAGAGCAGTCTACCGGCCCAGGATGAAGGCTGTCACGGGACAGTTCGCCGGACGTCTTCCGTCGTGAGGCAGAAGGAGTGTGAGCGACTCAGTCGGTCTGGACCTGCAGCGGCGCGGCGTGCGGGCGTTCCAGTCGCCGCTTCAGAAACAGCCCGACGCCCTGCCGCACGAAGCTGAATGCCAGGGCCACCGCCGCCATGCCCAGCGACTCGCGCTGAAACGTGGCGTTGCCCGGCAGGGTCAGGGTGGTGTCGAGGGTCGGGCCGAGCTTCTGTGCGGCCACGATCGGCAGGGCGAAGATGGCCAGCGAGAACGGTAGCACCAGCAGGCCGCCCGAGTGCTTGACGATCAACGCAGCGATGAGGGCCGCGCCAACCAGTGGCAGGATGATGAACCACTGCTCGGGCGGCGCATGGTTGCTGAAGAACGGCAGCCCGCCGGCCGCCGCCCCGAGGTAGCCGAACCAGCCGCCCGCCTCGTCGGCGAGCAGCGTGAGCAGCACCCACAGCCCGAGCTTCTGTGGCCAGTCGCCCGGCTGCCAGAGGGTATACGCGAGCAGCGCCAGCAGCGCGAAGCCCCACACCAGCCGCAGCAGCAGCAGGTTGCGCGCACGCACCCGGCGGCGGCGAGCGGGGGAGAGAGGCAGCTTGGGCGTGGGAGCGGCGGGCGCGGTCATGCGGTCATGGTAGCGGCTGAAGCCGGATCACGCCTTCTTCCGGGTCTTCTTCGGCTTCTCGGCGCCCACCAGTTCCAGCTCACGGCCCGCCGCGCTTCCCTCCGGCACGATGCCGGGAATCTTCGCCAAGTACTGCCCGGTGTAGCTCGTGGGATGGGCGGCCACCTGCTCGGGCGTGCCGATGGCGACCACCGTGCCGCCGCGCACCCCGCCCTCGGGGCCGAGATCGATGATCCAGTCGGCGCACTTCATCACGTCGAGGTTGTGCTCGATCACCAGCAGGGTGTTGCCGCCCTCGACGAGGCGCTGCAAGACCTCCATCAGCTTGCGCACGTCCTCGAAGTGCAGGCCGGTGGTCGGCTCGTCGAGGATGTAGATGGTGCGCCCGGTGGCCCGCTTGCTCAGCTCCGAAGCGAGCTTGATGCGCTGCGCCTCGCCGCCCGACAGGGTGGTGCTCGGCTGGCCGACTTTCATGTACCCCAGGCCGACGTCGCACATCAGCTGCATCTTGCGCTCGATGGTGGGAATATTCTCGAAGAAGTCGCGGGCGTCTTCCACGGTCATGTCGAGCACGTCGCTGATGCTCTTGCCGTTGTACTTCACTTCCAGCGTCTCACGGTTGTAGCGGGCGCCCTTGCAGACCTCGCACGGCACGTAGATGTCCGGCAGGAAGTTCATCTCGATCTTCATCACGCCGTCGCCCTTGCAGTTCTCGCAGCGCCCGCCCTTGACGTTGAACGAGAATCGTCCGGCCTGATAGCCGCGCCGACGCGCCTCGGAGGTGCGGGTGAACAGGTCGCGCACCTCGGTGAACACCCCGGTGTAGGTGGCCGGGTTGCTGCGCGGCGTGCGCCCGATGGGCGACTGGTCGATCTCGATCACCTTGTCGAGGTGGTCGATGCCCACGATGGCGTCGGCCTTGCCGGGCGAGGTTTTCGCGCCGTTCAGGTCACGCGCCAGCGTGGCGTGCAAGATGTCGTGAATGAGCGTAGATTTGCCGCTGCCCGAAGGTCCGGTCACGACCGTCATGGTGCCGAGCGGAATGTCGATCGACACGTTCTGGAGGTTGTTCTCTCTCGCCCCGCGCACGCTGAGTCGCTTGCCGTTGCCGCGTCGCCGTACGGCGGGAATCTCGATCTTCAGTTCACCGCGCAGGTACTTGCCGGTCAGGCTCTCGGCGTGGTTCTTCACCTCTTCCGGTGTGCCCTGGGCCACCAGCTGCCCGCCGTGGATGCCCGCGCCCGGTCCCATGTCGACGAGGTGGTCGGCCTCCATCATGGTGTCCTCGTCGTGCTCGACCACCAGCAGCGTGTTGCCCAGGTCGCGCAGGTGCTTCAGGGTGCCGATCAGGCGGTTGTTATCTTTGGGGTGCAGCCCGATGCTCGGTTCGTCGAGCACGTACAGCACGCCCGTCAGGCCCGACCCCACCTGGGTCGCCAGCCGGATGCGCTGCGCCTCGCCGCCCGAGAGGGTGTTGGCGGCGCGGTCGAGCGACAGGTAGTCGAGGCCCACGTCCACCAGGAACTTCAGCCGGGTGCGGATGGCCCGCCCGATGGGGGCCGCCACCTGCGAGCCGAAGGCGCCGAGTTCGTACTCGTAGCGGTGCGGCGCGTGGGCGCTGGCGGTGCCGCCCAGCCCCATGTGCAGGAAGGGGTCGATGGCGTCGTGGTCGAGTGTTCCCGCTTCCAGGCCGGTGAAGAACCCGTCGGCGTCAAGCACGCTCATGTGGCTCGCCTGCGCGATGTTCAGCCCGCCCACCCGCACCGCCAGGATCTCCGGCTTGTAGCGGGTGCCGCCGCAGGTTGGGCAGGGGCTGAGTTCCATCATCTCTTCCATCTTTTCGCGCATGAACTCGCTCTCGGTGTCGAGGTAGCGCCGTTCGAGGTTCACCAGCACGCCCTCGAACTCGGTCTCGAAGCGCATGGTCTCCTTGCCGCCGCGCCGGTACACCACCTCGAACGGCTTGCCGGGGCCGTACAGCACCGCGTCCTGCACCTTCTTGGGCAGGTCCTGCCAGGGCGTCTTGGTGTCGAACTCCATGAACTCGGCCAGCGCCTTGATCTTGTCCCAGTAGTACATGCCGCCGCCGGTGCCCTTCTTGCTCCAGGGCAGGATCGCGCCCTCGGCGAGCGAGAGTTTGGGGTCGATCACCCGGTCGGCCGAGAACTCGTTCTTGTGGCCCAGGCCCGAGCAGTCGGGGCAGGCGCCGTAGGGGTTGTTGAACGAGAAGCTGCGCGGCTCCAGTTCCTCGAGCACGCTGCCGTGCTCCGGGCAGGCGAACTTCTCCGAGTAGAGTTCCTCGGCGCCGCTGTCGGGAAAGAGCACTCTCAGCAGGCTCTCGCCCCGGCGCAGGCCCAGTTCGACGCTCTCGGCGATGCGCGAGCGGTCGCTGTCCTTGATGTTCAGGCGGTCGATCACCACGTCCACGTCGTGCTTCTCGAACTTCTCCAGCTTCAGCTTCTCGGCCTCGTCCACCTCGTAGATGGTGCCGTCGACCCGCACGCGGGCGAAGCCCTCACGCTTGAGGTCGCCGAACAGCTTGCGGTACTCGCCCTTGCGCCCGCGCACCACCGGCGCGAGCAGGATGGCCCGCTGGCCCTCGTACCCGCTCAGCAGCTTGTCGGTGATCTCGCTGGGGCTCTGGCGCTCGATCTTGCGCCCGCAGACCGGGCAGTACGGTGTGCCGACGCGGGCGTACAGCAACCTGAGGTAGTCGTGAATCTCAGTCACGGTGCCGACCGTGCTGCGCGGGTTGTGCGAGGTGGTCTTCTGGTCGATGGAGATGGCCGGAGACAGGCCCTCGATGCCGTCCACGTCAGGTTTCTCCATCAGACCCAGGAACTGCCGGGCGTAGGCCGACAGGCTCTCGACGTAGCGGCGCTGGCCCTCGGCGTAGATGGTGTCGAAGGCCAGCGTGCTCTTGCCGCTGCCCGACACGCCCGTGATGACGATGAATTCGTTTCTGGGCAGCTCGACGGTCACGTTCTTCAGGTTGTGTTCCCGCGCCCCGCGCACGATCAGGTTCTGGTTCTGCAAGGTCGTTGCTCCTTAAGGGAAAGTACCGTTGGGCGTCTTCTGTTGCTTGCAGATTTCTGGCCCGTGCTTCTTCACGTAACAGGGCAGTTTAGCACCCCAGGGCAGGATGGCAAGGCGACGAAGTTACGGTGTCGGGAAGGAAGTGTTGCGGGTATCTTGAACTGTGCGGCCAATGAGGCTGGAACCGATTTCGCCAGGACACTCGGCCATCGAACTCGCCTATCCAACTACAGTCAAACTTGTCTCTAACGGTGTGCGCCTGGGAATACCTGTCATCGCTCTAGGCTTGCTGGCTGAGTTCACAAAGACATGCTGTGTGTCCTGGAATCAAGTGGCATTGGAATGTAGTGTTCCCGAATTCATACTATGGTTCGGGGGACTTTTCTTGATCGAGTCGAGTAAACGAATCGTTTTTCGTAATCAACAACTATCGGTTTCCTGGCTCGGGGGCGCCTACACCCAGCAGTACAGCTTGGTCTCAGAGATGACGATCGAGCTGAAGTACCGCGAAGATCCTCGCGCCGGCGTAGTGGAATGTTTGCGTATTCGACAGGGCCGTCACAGGTGTATGATTTCCATTTCTGTGTTCGGTTTCGAGCAGCTTTGTATATATCTGCGTGAGGTCTTCTAGCTGCGCGCCTTCAACCACTCCAGCAGGGTGCCAGTCACTTCTTCGCGCACCGTGTCGTTGAACAACTCGTGGTAGCCGCCCGGTACTTCGGTGTACGTCCTGTCCGGGCTGGCGATCTCTTTGGCGAAGCGTCTCGAACCGTTCACGTCGGTCAGGGTGTCGGCGTCGCCGTGCACGATCAGGGTGGGCAGCGTCCAGCCGGAGACGCGTGCCCACAGTCCCTCTGAGACCTTCAGCATGCTGATGGCCGTCATCACCGGCACCTTGCCGTGGTACATCTGCGGGTCCTGCTCGTAGGCGCTGACCTCCTCGGCGACGCGCGACAGCCCCGAGGTCGGCAGCAGGGTCAGCGGCAGCCCCGGCGACACCCGGGCCAGCACCCGGCCGGCGGCCTTCAGCCAGCCGGGTTCGTTCACGCCCACCAGCAGCGCCGGGCTCGACAGCACCACGCCCGCCGCGCCGCGCGGGTCCTGCAGATACGAGGCCGCCGTCACCAGCCCGCCCAGGCTGTGCCCGAAGGCGAACAGCGGCTCCGGCCGACTCCGCAGGGCTTCCCGGAGCGCCAGATGGTCGCGGACCAGCACCGACACGTCGTTTACCGCCCGCGTTCCCTCCGACTGGCCGTGGCCCCGGTGGTCGTAGGTATACACGCTGTAGCCGGCCCGGTTCAGCTCGGCGATCAGGCGGTGATAGCGGGCGCTGTACTCCCCGAAGCCGTGCGCGAGCAGCAGGTTGGCCCGGACGGTGCCCTCGGCCGGCCACACGAAGGTCCTGACCGGGGCGGAGACCGGCATCGGCCAGGGCTGCGGCGCGTCGAAGGAGGGGCGGGTCATGCCAGGATTAAAGCACTTCTGACCGACATGTCTGAAGAAGAGGTAAGCATAAATGTTGGATGTGTTGTGCAAAACATGCTTTCATGAGCAGTGGAGGTTTTACCATGGCAGATATTGCACGGAAAGCGAACGCCCAGTGGTCGGGCGATCTGATGAAGGGCAAGGGCACCATCAGCACCGAGAGCGGTACGGTCAAGGACGCCCAGTACAGCTTCAAGACCCGCTTCGAGAGCGGCGTCGGTACCAACCCCGAGGAACTGCTGGCCGCCGCGCACGCGGGCTGCTTCACCATGCAGCTCTCGGCGATGCTGGCGGGCGACGGTCACGCGCCCCAGGACGTGAAGACCGAGGCTACCTGCGAGATGGTCAAAAACGGCCCCGGCTTCAAGGTCAGCACCATGCGCCTCAAGGTGACCGGTCAGGTCGAGGGCATCGACCAGGCGACCTTCGAGGAGTACGTGACCAAGGCCGCCGACCTGTGTCCGCTGAGCGGCGTCATGAAGGGCAACGTCGAGATCGTCCACGAGGCGACCCTGCTGTAATTCAGTCGGGATGGAGAGGACGGCCGCCAGCTTCTGCGCTGGCGGCTGTTTTCGTCTGTCCTGGCGACAAAAAAACCGGCCCACGAGGGAGCCGGTCTGGAGGTTGCCGCGCCTAGAGTTCGTCTTCCTTGCGCACCGGGAAGGCCGAGATGACCCGGTCCTTCTCCTGGATGTTGATGACCTTCACGCCCTGGGCATTGCGCCCGGTGACGCGGATGTCGTCCACGCGCGTGCGGATGACGGTGCCCTTCTCGGTCAGCACCATCAGCTCCTCGTTGCCGCCCACGCGGGTCAGGGTGACGAGCGGGCCGGTCTTGTCGGTCACGTCGAGTGTGATGACGCCCAGGCCGCCGCGCCCCTTGCTGGGGTAGTCGCCCACCGGGGTGCGCTT
>Ga0160429_1002246_pt1 | contig 10292 bp, 10 predicted proteins | sample SolpanmetagenomR_FD_108199 | JGI IMG/M metagenome (GOLD analysis project Ga0160429, IMG submission 108199) | Solar panel surface microbial communities from Lawrence Berkeley National Laboratory, California, USA - R | ecosystem: Engineered > Built environment > Solar panel > Unclassified ... | reverse complement strand
TCGCTTCATTGCCAACGCGCGTGACCTCGGGTTTCCGATCGAGGAAATTAGGACACTGCTCGGGCTGTGGTCCGATCGCAGCCGATCCCGCAGTGAAGTCAAAATGCTAGCGCAAGCGCGCGCTGATGAACTCGGGCGTAAGGCGGCTGCGCTCGAAGATATGCGATCGACGCTGCTGGAATTGGTGAACCGCTGCCACGGAGACGATCGACCGGACTGCCCGATTCTTCGCCGCATGGAAGCATGAGGTCGCGCCTATTCGTTACGGCGACGAGCAACCCCGTCCCGCCATGGTCGTTGCGACGAGCGAAGCGTGACGCGCAATGACGCTGCCCGGCCGCGGATCGCGTCCATCGTTCGTCCCATCTCGCGCGCGATCTGCGCGATGGTTTGCTTGGCCGTCACACGCCGGCGTAGCTCGGCGTCGGCCTCGCCCGTCCAGCGTGCGCCATGCTGATCGGTCACCCGAACATGTCCTTGTGTCGCCTGCGATCGTTGCCCGCTTTGCGTTGAACTGACCCGAGCAGGGTGAACGAAGATATCGCGGATGACATTGTCAGGCCCGCGCTCAAGGTAGCCGTGAAGATAACGCGTCGATTAACCGGCATTCGGCGATCGTCGAGGCGTCGCAGCGCCCCCATTTGGCGATCTCGTCACGTAGCGTCTGCAGATCGGCAAGTTTGCGATCGATCTCAGCGATGTGCAGCACGGCCATTTCATCAACCGCATCACATGATCCGCGCGGGTCGTCCGCCAGGCGTAGCAGGTCGCGCACCTGATCGAGTGTAAAGCCAAGGTCGCGCGAGCGCTTGACGAAAGACAGGCGATCAAGGTGTGACCGGTCATAAAGCCGGTAATTTCCGCCGTTGCGGCGTGGCGCATCGATCAACCCTTCGCCTTCGTAATAGCGGACGGTTTCGACCTTCAGGCCGGTCAGTTTCGCGATTTCGCCGATCTTCATGCGCCGCCCCTTGACCCTCTAGTAGGATGAGGGTGCATATGGGGGGTCCGACGCGCGAATCGAGAGCATTATGGCGGACGACTGCTGTTCCAGGAAAGGCGATACAATCGCGCAGCTCGGCCGAAAGGCCGATCAGCGGCGCGTGCTGATCGTCGTCATGGTCATCAACTTCGTCATGTTCGTCGCCGAGTTCGGCGGGGGCGTGTTCGCGCGGTCGTCGGCACTGATGGCGGACTCGGTCGACATGCTCGGCGACGCGGTCGTCTATGCACTCAGCCTCTACGCGCTGAGCCGTGGCCCGCGTTGGGAAGCCGGGGCGGCGCTCGCCAAGGGCGGCATCATCCTCGTGTTCGGCATCGCGGTCGTGTTCGAGATCGTAAATAAAGTTATCAACGGCGTACCGCCTTCATCGACTCTGATGCTGGCGTTCGGCAGCGCTGCACTCATCGCGAACCTAACCTGCCTCGCCATGCTGTGGCGGTTCCGCTCCGAGAACGTGAACATGTCCAGCACATTTGAATGTTCGCGCAACGACGTCGCTTCTAATGTCGGGGTGCTGGCTGCCGCTGGCGTGGTGGCGATGACCGGCGCGGCTTGGCCCGACATCGCGGTGGGCGGCATCATCGCCCTCATCTTCCTGCGATCGGCATGGCGGGTACTCGCCGAAGCGATTCCCGCGTGGCGCCAGGCTGGACCGATGTTGCCGAGAGTCTTGCGATGACTGCCATAATTAGCCGCGCCATCGCCATGACTATCCCATCATCGGCGTTACTGCTACGGAGCGACCCGTGCGACGCCTGCTGAACATCCTTGCCTGCCTCATGCTCGTCTGCTCCCTTGGAGCGACGGCGACGGCGCACGCGCTGGAACGGCCGGATGCCAGCATTAGCGCAAGCGAGACGCCGGGCGAACAAATCGCCGAAGGCCATACGCCCGACGATGCCGATCAGGTGCCCTCGGATGGCGACAAGGGATATCCCCACCATCATGGCGGATGCCACGGCGATCATGTCGCAGCGCCGACAAAAGTCGCCAGCACTACCCTGATGCGCAACCTTCGCCTTGCCCCCGTTTTCGCAGGCCGATCGATGCTGCCTCTGTCCACGGCCGATCCCGCATTGAGGCCGCCACAAGCCTGACAACCCGTTAACCCCGCCGGCTGCTACCGCGCGGGGCAAATAAGGTTCGTCAGGAGTCATCATCGATGCATCGTACAATCGCGGCCTTCATGGTCGCGGCGTCCCTGGCCAGTGCGGCCGGGGCGCAAACGTCACCGCCGCCCGGTATCCCGGCGGCGACCACTTCGTCACAGGCGACGCCCGCCTTTTCGCTCGACGCCGCGCTTGGCGCTGCCGGCATGCCATCGGCTGCCGGTACGCCGGCAACAGGCACCACCTCCGGCGCGGCGGCGTCCGGTTCCGGCGGCAGCACGCAACCCGCGCTGCCTTCGATCGGAGCGGCGACCGCGAACGTCGCGGCCGCAACCGCCGCAAGGCGTGTAGCCGGGCTGCGCCCCAATCCCGAGTTTCAGACGCAGGTCGAAAATATCGGCGGCAGCGGTGCCTACAGGGGTGTCCGGAGTTCGGAGACAACAGTCGGCGTGGCGCTGCCGCTCGAGCTGGGCGGTAAGCGCCCCGCGCGTGTCGCCCTTGCGGCTGCTCGTCTGACCCGCGCACAAATCCAGTCCGAGATCGCGCGGGCCGATCTGCGCTTGAGGGTCACGCAGCTCTACATCGAGGCCGCTGCGACCGAGCGTCGCTCTGAGGTACTGGCGGAGCAGGCGGGGATTGCCAATAACGCGTTCCGCGTATCGAGCGAACGCGTGAAGGCCGGTGACGTCAGCCCGATCGAGCAACAGCGCGCGGACGTGCTGCGTATCAACGCGCAGGTCGCGGCCGATAGCGCGACCCGGCAGGCGCAGGCAGCGCGCGCCAATCTCGAGACGTTGCTCAATACAGCCGTAATGGGACCGCTCGACCGAGCCTGGTTTGAGCGGATCGATGGCTATGGACCACAGCGACCAGTCGATATCGAGGGGACGCTGGCGCTCGTTGCGGCACAAGCCGATGTTCGCACTGCCGATGCGCAGGTTCGCGTTGCCCGCTCGTTGCGGGTTCCGGACTTGACGGTCAGCGCGTTCGCGCGACGACTGGCGGCGACCAACGACACTGCGGCCGTCGTCGGCCTTTCGATCCCGATACCGTTCTTCAACAACGGCAGCGCGTTCGTCGCGCAGTCGCAGGCTGAACAGACCCAGGCGCAAGCGCTGCGTAGTCTGGCGATCGTCGACACCCGTCAGCAGATTGCCAGCGCGCAGACCGAAGTGGCCAATGCTGCCGCTACGGCACGGGCGGCGGGTGGTCCCGGCTTGGCCGCGGCGCAGGAAGCTGCGCGCATCGCTCGGATCGGCTGGAGCCAAGGCAAGTTCGACCAGATCGCGCTCCTCGATGCCGAGCGCACGCTGTCACAGACCCGTCAGACCTATGTCGATGCGCTCGCCGCGTACCACGACGCGCAGGCTCGGCTCGACCGGCTCACGACGCCGGCCCCCACGATTTCCGGAGATGAACGATGATGAAGGATAAGCGCCTGCTTGGCGACGGCGCAGCCGTCGCGCTCGTCGCCGCACTCGGCGGTTTCGGCGTCGCACGCTGCACTGCGGACAAACCCGCCGCCAGCGAAGCGGCGGCCGGCAATACGGCCGCGCCTGCACCCGAAGAGAAAGCACCCGACACGGTGGCGATGACCGCGCAGGCGATCGAGCAGGCCGGCATCGTGACCGAGACGATCAATCCCGGCGGGCTCGGCGCGGAGATCGTCGCACAGGCGACGGTGAGCGCGTCGCCGCAAGGCGAGGCGATCGTCAACGCCCGTGCAGCCGGTGCCGTCACGCGGCTGATGAAGCGGCTCGGCGATCCGGTGCGTGCCGGCGAGACGCTGGCGATCGTCGAAAGCCGCGATGCGGCACAGATCGCGGCCGATCGCAGTGCTGCGGCTGCCAAGTCGACGCTGGCGCAAAAGGCGCTCGCACGCGAAAGCTATCTCTATCGGCAGAAGGTCTCGGCGCGGGTCGAGCTGGAACAGGCACAGGCGGAAGCCGCCTCGGCCGCGGCCGAAGCGCGACGCGCCAGCGTCGCGGCGGGCGCCGCGCGCATCACGTCCGATGGACGCGGCGTGCTGGTGTCGAGCCCGATTTCAGGCCGCGTCACCTCGGAGAATGTCAGCCTGGGTGCCTTCGTCCAGCCCGAAACCGAGCTGATGCGCGTCGCCGATGCGTCGAAGATACAGGTCGAAGCTGCGGTCGGACCGACCGACGCACAGCGGCTTTCTCCCGGCGATCGGGCGATCATCGAATTGCCCGATGGGCGGACGGTGGAGGCGCGGGTACGCGCCATCACGCCGGGCCTCGCCAACGACACGCGCTCGGCGACCGCAGTCCTTGATGTGACGGGAACACTGCAACCGGGTCTCGCGGTGCGAGTGCGTCTACTCCCGAGCCGGGGCAGCACGTCGAATGCGATCGTGGTGCCGGAAGATGCGGTCCAGACGCTCGAAGGGCGCGATGTCGTGTTCGTACGGACCGCCAAGGGCTTCCGCGCACAAAACATCACGATCGGACAGCGCAGCAATGGCCGCGTCGAGATCCTGAAGGGGCTGCCCGCTGGCAGCCAAGTCGCGACCAAGAACGCATTCCTGCTCAAGGCCGAACTCGGCAAGGGCGCGGGTGAGGAAGAATAGACCATGATAGCCAACCTCATGGCGCTCTCCGTCCGCGCCCGCTGGACGGTCCTAGCCTTATTTCTCGTCATCGCTGGCCTCGGCGTGTGGCAGCTTACCAAGCTGCCGATCGACGCGGTGCCCGACATCACCACCAAACAGGTTCAGATCAATACGGTCGATCCGCGGCTCTCACCGGTCGAGATCGAAAAGCTCGTTACCTACCCGGTAGAGATCTCGCTCGCCGGCATCCCCGGCCTCGAAACGACGCGCTCCATCTCACGCAACGGCTTCAGCCAGGTCAGCGCGATTTTCACCGACAGCACCGACCTCTACTTCGCGCGGCAGCAGGTCGGCGAGCGCCTCCGACAGGCCGCCGAGAACTTGCCGGACGGCGTGGAACCGCAGATCGGACCGGTAACGACCGGCCTCGGCGAGATCGTCATGTACACAGTCGGCTACGCTAATCCGGACGGAAAAGGCGCGAAGAAGGTGGCGGGACAACCCGGCTGGCAACCCGATGGCAGCTACCTGACGCCGGAAGGCGAACGGTTGACCGACGCTGTCGAGAAAGCCGGTTATCTGCGCACCGTGCAGGATTGGATCATCGGTCCGCAGCTTCGCTCGGTGAAAGGCGTGGCAGGCGTCGATTCCATCGGCGGCTTTGCCAAGACGTTCGTGGTCGAGCCCGATCCGACAAAGCTCGCCAGCTTCGGCATCTCGTACAGCGAGCTGGGGCAGGCGCTTGAAAACGCCAACCTCGCGGTCGGCGCCAACTATTATAACAAGGGCGGCGAAGCCTATCTCGTGCGCGTCGACTCCCGCGTGCGGACGGTCGACGAAATCCGCAACGCAGTCGCGGCAACGCGCGGCGGAACGCCGATTACGATCGGCCAGATCGCCAACGTCCGCATCGGCGGCGATCTGCGCACGGGTGCGGGTAGCATGAACGGGCGGGAAGCGGTGATCGGCACGGTACTGATGCTGATCGGGCAGAACAGCCGCGTCGTTGCCGAACAGGCGTCAATCAAGCTCGATCAGATAACCAAGACCCTGCCAAACGGGATACAGGTAAAGGTAGTGCTGAACCGGGCCGAGCTGGTCGGCGCTACGGTGGCTACGGTGCAGCGCAACCTGACCGAGGGCGCGATCCTTGTTGCGGTTGCGCTGTTCCTGCTGCTGGGCAACTGGCGTGCCGCGGTGATCGCGGTGCTGGTAATCCCCTTTTCGTTCCTGATGATGGCCATGGGAATGAACGCGTTCAACGTCCCCGGCAATTTGATGAGCCTGGGAGCACTCGACTTTGGTCTGATTGTGGATGGCGCAGTCATCATCATCGAAAACTGTCTCGCCAGATTGGCGCATCGACAGGAACATGAAGGCCGGTTGCTCGCGCTTCGGGAACGGCTGGAAGAGACGATGCGGGCGGCGCAGGAGATGATCAAGCCGACCGTTTTCGGGCAAGCGATCATCCTACTCGCATTCGCGCCGCTGCTGACCTTCACGGGCACCGAAGGCAAGACGTTCTCGCCGATGGCGATCACGATCATGCTGGCGCTGGTGGCGGCATTCGTGCTTGCGATCACGCTTGTTCCCGCACTGGTTGCTATCCTGATCAGCGGCAAGGTCGCGGAAAAGGACGTGTGGCTGATCCGCAAGTCCAAGGAGCGCTATCTCCCGCTGCTAGATCAGGCGATTGCGCGGCCGTGGCCGTTTATCCTCGGCGGACTTGCCTTCTTCCTGGCGGCGATCCCGGCGTTCGGGTTGCTGGGATCGGAATTTATCCCCCAGCTTGACGAAAAGAACCTGGCTTTCGCGTCCACACGCGTGCCCTCGGTCAGTCTCGAACAATCGCTGCTGATGGAGCGCAAGGTCGAGGAGGCGGTGAAGAAAATCCCCGAAGTTTCCTTGATGTTCTCCAAGACAGGTACCGCAGAAGTCGCGACCGACCCGATGCCGCCGAACGTCTCGGACGGTTTTGTTATCCTGAAGCCCCAGGATGAATGGGCCGAGGGCGTTACCAAAGCCGATGTCGTCGCCAAGATTGAAAAGGCGACGGGCGGACTGCTCGGTAACCTTTACGAGGTCAGCCAGCCGATCCAGCTTCGCTTCAACGAGCTGATTGCCGGCGTCCGCGGCGACGTCGCGATCAAGCTCTACGGTGACGATCTCGACAAGATGTCGCAGACCGCGAATGAGATGGTGCGTGTCCTGCAGACCGTCCCTGGTGCCACAAGCGTCAAGGCCGAACAGGTCGGTGGCGCGCCGGCGCTCGACGTGAAGCTCGACCGTGCGGCCATCGCGCGGCTCGGCCTCACGGTGCGCGATGTATCCGATACGATCGCGGCAGGCTTGGGCGGGCGTGAATCGGGATTGGTATACGAGGGCGATCGTCGGTTCGACGTCACCGTGCGCGTGCCCGAGGCGACGCGTGCCAACCTCGACGACATTCGGTCGCTGCCAGTGCTGCTGCCGGAAGTCGAAGGACGTCCCCGGGCACAGGTGCCGCTTGCACAGGTGGCACAAATCCGGCTGACCGAGGGGCTGAACCAGATCAGCCGGGAGAACGGAAAGCGTCGTGTCGTCGTCCAGGTAAACCTTGGCGGACGCGATGCGGGCTCGTTCGTGGCAGAAGCGCAGGCAAAGATCGCGAAAGTGAAGCTGCCGGCCGGCTACTACCTCGAATGGGGTGGTCAGTTCGAGAACCTGCAGGCGGCCTCGGCACGCTTGTCGATCGTCGTGCCGCTCTGCTTCCTGGCGATCTTCGGGCTGCTCTACATGGCGCTCGGCGGATTCGGCAGGGCTGCATCGGTGTTCCTGGCGGTGCCGCTGGGGCTCGCCGGCGGCGTGTTCACGCTCGCCTTAACCGGGATCAACTTCTCGGTGTCGGCGGCCGTGGGGTTCATCTGCCTTGCCGGTGTGGCGGTGTTGAACGGGCTCGTGGTGATGACCGCGATCCGGGATCACAGCGAAGCTGGGATGCCGGTCGCGGAGGCGATCCGGGCAGGCATGGCCGACAAGATGCGGGCGGTCATCATGACCGGGTTCGTGCCCGCGATCGGCTTCGTGCCGATGGCGCTCGCGCACGGCACCGGCGCGGAGGTGCAGAAGCCGCTCGCCGTCACCGTGATCGGTGGGCTCGTCGCCGCGACGATCCTGACGCTGCTGGTCCTTCCCGCCATCGCCAAGGTCGTCTTGGGGGCGACGTCAGGCAAACGAACAAAGGATGACGACCAACCGACCGACGCACACGAGGGGGCCACGGCATGACGATGATGAAACTGCTGCGGGTGTATACCGACGAGAATGCGTATTTTGGGGACCGCAAGGTCTTCGAACTCATTGCCGAGCGGGCGCGTGACGCCCGTCTCGGCGGTGCGACGGTGATCGAGGCGATGATCGGGATCGGGCGATCGGCGCACACGCACCGTCGTCATATCCTCGAGAACGATCGATCGGTGGTGATCGAGATCGTCGACGACGAGGCGAAACTCCGGACCTTCATAGCGGGACTGCGCGACTTGAAGGGTATCGGCCTGATAACGCTGGAGGCGGTGGAAATCGTCGCCCTTCATGCCGATGCGGACGCGGGCGATGACGGACGTTGAGCATGGCGGCGCGATCGGTCCAGTTGGCGCTTCCCCTGACGCGGCGCGCCCGGCGAATGCCGGGCGCGCCGCGATCGAGAATGTCGTGATTCTGACGGCATCTCCGCTGCGCGTGTGGTCGGTCCTCACGGACTTCGCCGCGCATTCGCAATGGAAGCCGTTCACCCAACTCGCGGGTGAAGCGGTCGAGGGTGGCGAGGCAACGTACAGCTTCCTCATCGGAGGGCTTGGGAAGCCTGTAACGACTGCGGCCGACATCACCCGTGTCGAAAAGCCGGTCGCGTTCGCCTGGACCGCGGGGGTGGCGAAGCTTCTGCAGTTCGAAGAAATTTATGAGCTGGAGCGCGATCCTGTCGGCACCCGCTTGCGACATAGCTTGTGCTTTCACGGCTTCCTTAGCGGGATGTGGACAGCGCTGCTGCGCCGGAAACTACAGGCCGGACTCGTGCAGTCCGATCTGTGTCTGGACCGCCAATTGCGGCGGTTGGCAGTGCAACCCGGTGTGAAGCCGCGTCCTGCGTCGCCACGTCATGGCGGTCGGAAAACCCGGGGGCACAGATGATACCCTTTCGAACCGGATTTGGCCGTGCCGGTGTCTGTCTCGCGCTGGCGCTCGCCGCCTGTTCCGAGCAACCCCAGAAGGGGCCGCCAACCGAGCAGGAAATTCACGCCGGCGACAGCGGCGTGGCGAGTGGGGCGCCTGGCCGCCATCTCTACCGATGCGACGACGATCAGACGCTCATCGTTGATTACAAGGATCAGGGCCTCACGGTCGAGTTCCGGCGCGACGCGCGCGCGGCGCCGACCGTCCTGACCGCGCCGATGCAGGGCCTCCAATATGTCGGCGACGTGGAAAGCGCCACCTTCGCCGGCAATCAGATCAAGATCGAGGCACCGGGCAAGCGCCCGATCCTCTGCACGAAGGAAAACGCGTCATGATGGCAACGCTCTATGGCTGGGAGCGCTGACGATGGCAGCGCTCAAGTTCTCCCTGATCCCTATGGTGGCGATCATTATCGGCGCGCTCATTGCGGGTTGGCGCACGCCTGGCGAGAAGCTGGTAGCGGCGATGCAGCATCTCGCGGCTGGCGTGGTGTTCGCCGCGGCAGCGACCGAGATCCTGCCGCTGGTGATGCACGGCGGATCGCCAACCGCGACGCTAATCGGCGGCGCGATCGGTGTCGCGGTGATGCTCGGCCTCAAGGCGGCGGAAAGCCGATTTGAAGGCCCCGTGGCGCTGCTCGCCGCGATCGGGCTTGATCTGGCGATCGATGGCCTGGTCCTCGGCCTCGCTTTCATTGCCGGCGAGAAGGCGGGCACCCTGCTGGCGGTCGCATTGACGCTCGAAGTGCTGTTCCTGGCCCTGACGCTGACCAACGACCTGACGTCCCGGTATCGCAAGATTAAGGCGATCAGCCTGACTTGCGCACTGGCACTGCTGATGCCGGTCGGCGCGCTCGTCGCGCAACCGGTGGCGCTCCTGTCACCGGCGTGGATCACCGGTTTCCTGAGCTTCGGCCTCATGGCGCTGCTCTACCTCGTCACCGAAGAGCTGCTGGTCGAGGCGCACGAGAAGCCGGACTCACCACTCATCAGCGCCATGTTTTTCGTCGGCTTCCTCGCGCTGCTGCTGATCGAAGAGATCGCGATGTGACCGGCCTTATCGTGGGCGTCGTCCATAGGCGCTGCAACAAACCCCGTCAGGAGAAGAGAATGTCGATCGTCACGGCGCGGTGCGCGCTTCTGGCCGCCATGGTTGCCCTGTCCGCATGTTCCGGCGGCAAACCAGCAGGGCAGTTCGCATCGAATGAAGCGGGTGGGACCGATGCCATACACGGATCGAGCACTGCCCACGGAAAAGCCGGGATGGTGATGAAGTCGACCGGCGATCCCGATACCGACTTCCTGCGCGGGATGATCCCGCATCATGAAGGTGCGGTAGAAATGGCGCGCGCCGAGATTGCGAACGGAACCGATCCGAAGATCCGTGCGATGGCGCAGGAGGT
>Ga0160429_1002245_pt1 | contig 10301 bp, 8 predicted proteins | sample SolpanmetagenomR_FD_108199 | JGI IMG/M metagenome (GOLD analysis project Ga0160429, IMG submission 108199) | Solar panel surface microbial communities from Lawrence Berkeley National Laboratory, California, USA - R | ecosystem: Engineered > Built environment > Solar panel > Unclassified ... | reverse complement strand
TCCTGGGAGAATCTCGTACTGCAGAGATATGTCTTGATGCGCATTGCAGCGATAGGTCCAGTAACAGCTTCATCCTTGATCTTATTATCCCAAGGAAGTGCCAGATACAATCCTTTGCCCGCAGCTTTCCCAGCAGTAGTTTCGTCGTACTTATAAAGGAGCAACAAATGCTCGCCATCACGTGCGAAAGCCCGTTCAGTCCACAGAGGCATGTAAGCCAATGCAAATGGAAATTCATCACCTCCGTTAGCGATGCTCATGACCAGGTGTGAGCCTGCTACATCTTCGGGCTTGATGGATAGTCGTACAGTTTGATCCCACTTCTCACCTCTTCGTATGGCAGTTGTACGCCAACCTGTGTGACCGGCACTATTTGAAGACGGATGTATTGCCTGAGTGATGCGATCATAATTACCATCACGAGCCTCCAGGGTCAGCTGCATGTTGTTCAGATTTATGGAAGGCGACATCTGCGCACTACCCTTTGGATGTGACAGAAGCGCATTCTGAGGAAGCAGCGGCCCAAGGATGGTAACGTAGATGTCACTTCTCGGTTTGGTGGGAGCCCCGGCAAAGCCAATTCGACGGGTCGCTTGAATGTTATAAAGCAGTGTGGGAGTAGATTGTATGAGCATCTCACTTTCAGGATGATGAAATGCACGGAATCGAAACACCATCCCACTGATCGCAGAAGATCTGGTCCACGCTGCTGACGAGTTTGGTGCTACCTCGTCGATAACATCGTCCCAGTCGTATTCTTGACCGTGTGCTGATTTTGAACCCATAATCGGCGTCCAGATCGTGACTGCCCGTTCCACGTCTTCTTCGCTACCGACGAAGCTGGAGAGCTCAAGGACGCCGAGACCAGTCAAGCGGCGGGCAGGTTTCGAGTTGGTAGTACCAAACGGCTCAGGCGTTTCTGAGCGTGCATCATTCAATGTCGCGTACATAGACAAAGACGTCGCTGGTCGAGATTGGCCGTCAATATCCTTGCGCGATTTGGTACTCCACATCAAACTTCTTCGACTGCCTTTGGAAGCTGACCCGGGCGTTATCATTGGGTTTGACATTGATTGGTGGTGATCTCCGTTCTTAGTCAGAAGACCTTGCAAAAGCTCTTCCGTGTAGACACGCACAACCAAGTACAAGCGACTCCTTTCATGTGCCGTCTTACCCACCTCGGAAGCTGTCAGATCTGTGAACAAGGTCTTCGTCGATCGACTGGAAGGATCTACAGAGCTAGACGCATCTACCGAGAATACTTCTGAGAGAAGCTTCGGCTGACCTCCCTCAGCTCTCGAATATAAGGAAATCCCAAAAGTAGTCTGCTTTGGATGTCCGATTTGATAGTTCTTCAAATCAGCCAGGAGATGATACAGAGCACCGGAATCTGGTTTTGTCTGAGGCCGCTCCGGCATTAAGCTCATCATAGTCTGAAACCGGCTGACTTCGATCGCAGAGTCGTTGCCTGTCATAATTCGACCTTTGTTGTTCGGATCCCGAACAATCACATCTCCATTGAGCAGCTTACTCCCCTGGACAAGATCCCACACCGCGTTCTCCCGCAACGTCCGTAGCTCCTGCTTCGTAAGAATCTTATGTAGCAACTGCCTTCTCGCCGAATCAAGCCTCGCAACAATAGCAGACATGGAATCCAGTAAATCGTACTTTCGATTCAGCAAAAGTTCGTGCAAGCTTGTCGAATGCCACTCGCGCAAACATGACGCAATCTCATCAATAAGCGGCTCCTCCTTCGACGAAATCGACTCATCCCCAATCTTCAACAATGGCAACGGAGCTTCCGGCTTCTGCATCTGCATATGTCCATGAGCCCCATCACCATTCATATACTGCGCAGCAGGACCCTCCGTTTCCGACGGCTGAGAATACCGCTGCTCCTGCATAGGCGGTCTTGGAAACTGGCCCAACGACACCTCCACATCACTATCCGGCGACCTCTCAGTCTTACTATGCACGCCATTCTCCAGCCCTCGCTCTAGTCCATTTGCACTCCCATTCCTCGCTCTTATCTCCTCATGCACAGCCGGTTCCCCCAACAGTTCCCGAATCTCAACGCAATCCCTGGGAAACACACCTCTGAACACCCTTGCCTCCAGCGCTCTTCCCTTACTGCTCGTAAGTCCAGCGAGAAGCGATGGCGGCGCAATCAAATACCCGCGATACCAAGCGCCATCTACACCGCCTTGTTCAAAGATGTAAAGTTCGTCGCCAATTTGCAACGGTAGGTCGCCGTCGCCAGAGGGGTGGAAGGGGTAGATGCAAATGGCAAACGCCATTCGCTCGAGAGGGCGCCACGGCATGATTTTTGGTAGGCTTTTATGCGCGTGGATGCACTATGGCTGGAGTTGAAGTGTGGCCATAGTCTTAAGGATCCTGGATTCGAGAGTGGTCGTATGCGAGAGCAAGTCTGCTCCGTTTATTCGTGTCGGCGCAAGCTGAGACAGCCTTGGTTGAGTTGGGCGCAAAAGCGGGAGGAGGTAGTAACGGTCTGTCTCGACTTTCAAGCAGAAGCCAAGTCGGTGAAACTAATATAGTGATAGATACTGCAACTTGATTCACAGGCGCATAAGACGGAAAACAGTACAACAAAAGTATATCCAATTGATCGTGATGGAGAGGTTGTACCCAAAACTGGGGAAGCGAATAAATTACCAGCAAACAACCCTTACTCGGAAAAGTGTGGCTGGGAAAGGCCACATTTTCGGCAAGTGTGACTGGCTTCCTTTAAGAGAGGAGGATAACTTACTTTGGTTCACTAACCGCAACAAATAATACGGAAGAAGTGTTTTTAAATCTACGTACAAATAGAACGGGATTAAGCGTGCCCAAAATTAGACTATGACACAAAATGCGAACCCAGCATGCCCATGCGACATGCCATCTAACAACTTTTGAATATGCGTGCTACCAATCAAACTCATTCACCACAACATCATTACCGGTTGTTAGTCCCATTGACAACCGCCTCGATTACCATCTCCTTTGCTCGCTCCACGGCATCCCTGCTACCACGAATCTTGATAGCCTCCTCACGGCTACCGCTTGGCGGCACAGTAATATCACATCCAGTCTCCTCGCGTATGCTATTAACTGTAGCGCCTCCAGCCCCGATCACGTATCGGTAAGTCTTTGGATCCGGAAGGATTAAGTATCCTGTAACGGATTCTTGAGCAGCGGCCATGGCGGCTTCGATCATCTCCTTGGCCCTGGCGATATTGGCTGCATCCGAACCCTTGAGGACCCATGGAATGGTCGCTTCATCGTCAACACCAGCGCCAGCTGAGGTGTCGATAATATCGAAGGAATGTTGTGTCTCCACGTCTGGACCTGAGTCTTGGTCGCCATTGTCAGTAATCAAAGGGAGGCTGGAGCTGTTCCCGCCGGTTGGGCGGCCAGGTATCTCTTGACGAACAGGACGCTGGTGACCTGCATGATCGACGGTTACCTTTAAGTTACGGCTGAGGTGGCGGAACAAGTTGCCGTTGTTGGAATCGGCCACAGCGTGGTGAAGGCGAACCGGAATGATGACAGTCTCTCCAGCCTGCTCTTGTGTCATGGAAGCGATGCGTTCCTTTGCCTTGGCAACATCCTCTGTTGACCCGGTCATCTTGATAACTGACCTGGCAGCGCCAGTAGTGGATGTGCTGGGTACTGACAGCGTGATGTTGAATTCCGACTCCAAAGCCTTTCTTGTCTCTCCGCCGCGGCCGATGAGCTTCCCGTGTCTTGCAGGTGGAACCTCGATGCTGTCTGTCACTTGGTTTTCGCGTTGATCCACAAACGACTGGATAGAGGCGCATATCTTGTCAACAAGCTCCTTAGGTCCTTCGACGCGAATGCTGCTTTCTTGTGAGTCAGCCCTGGGGAACTGTACCATACGTGCGCGTTCCCTAACGTCATCAGGGCCTCCAGCGGCGGAGACGATGCGCCTGATATTGTCACCTGGGATATTTGATTAGTATGCAACATAGTGAAAAAGAGGATGCTCTCCTACCTTCACGGCCAATAAGAGTACGATGGTGTTTCTTGTCAACGTCAAGTGTCCTCGAGACGATGTCGTCAAAGGTCTTAGCCTTAGCTTGGAGCTCCTTCTTGGCGCTCTCAACCTGCGCTTTTGTTCCCTTGATTTTGATTTCCACTCTTCCGGACGGGTCGGCAACATCTTTGGAACCTGGAATATCGATCTGCGCTCCTGTCGCAAGACGCAGGCTCTCTAGTTCACGACCACCTTGACCAATCAAAGACGGGAGTTGCGATTGAGCTACCGAAACAGTAGCAGAGTTTGAAGTATCCTGAGCATATTGGTAAAGACTGAAAATCTCATCACGAGCTTCATCAGCCCCCTTCTTCGGGCCCTTGATAATGACTTCGTCAGGAGCTTGTGGAGGTCCACGACCCTTGGTAGGGCCAGCAGCATCACTCGCATCATCTGCATCGTCGTCACCAGCATTCGAAGTACGAGGGAAGTTGATGCGGACGTTGTAGCGATCTTGCAGTCTATGCACAAGGGAACCCTTGGCACCGATCAAGTCGCGGTGGAATTGAGGCTTAATCTTGAGCACATGAGTAGTTTGGTCCTCTAGCTTGCGACCGAGTGAGAGAATGTGTGCTTTGGCAGCATCTGCCTTGGCCTTCGGGCCCTTGACCTCCACCTTACCCTCGTTCACCTGAATCTCCACATCGAACTCCTCTCGAAGTTTGTTGATGTTCTCACCCTTTTTGCCGATGAGGAAATTGGCATATTTCTGTGGGAAGTCGAACTTAATGGTATAACCTCTCTCAGCCTCGTCACGAATCTGCTCCTCGATGAAGGCTTGCAGCTTCTGTGCATACTCTTCTACGGCGCTGGTAGGGCCACGGAAGGAGAGAGGGAAGTCGGATCCGGCATTGCCTCTATGTGAGCCTTCAAGGCCGGGGAATTGCACAGGGTATTGTGCACGGGGTTCACGCTGTACTTCGCGTGCGACGTATTTCTGGATCTTCTCGCGGTACTTCGTAGGGGCATCAATGTTGCGGTTGACGACTTCTTCTTGTTCACCAACCAGGCCTTGCAAATATTGCTCGACCTTTTGCAGTGCCTTCTCAAATTGCTGTACCTCGTCATTTGATGGCTTCGCCTGAGGAAAGCTGTAGTCTTCCGAAGGAGCGGAGCCCTCATACACGAGCAGAACGTTCGGAGACTCTTCGAGTTCTTCAGGAAACAAGGCGTGAACTCCGAATTGGTCCCTGATCGATTGCGCATGCTGCTGTTGAAGTTCACGTTGGTAGAAAGGCTCGATCTCAACGTTTCTGAACCGCGAAGGAGGGTGACCGTGAATCAGGTTCAGAAGGTCGGAACGTGCACGCATGGTCGTTTTTCCATCACGCGAGTATATTTGCCACGCAGAAGATGCTTCCGGCCCAGAAGGAAGCACAACTTGGGCACCATATGAATCCTCAAACTTTTGAAGTGCCTTTCTGCGTTGTAAATAACGTGCAACGTCACGTGCATGTTCTTGCGCGCCACCTGGAGCGCCCTGGTGTAGACGAGCTACATCAACGCTTGCCATAGACATGCTTGCTGCAAGATCCATAGCTTTGCTAACGGCGTTCTCGATTTGGTCAGGCGGACCGATGACCGTAATCATCTCTGTATCCTCACCCGGTGGAGGCAAGATAATAGAGCACCCGGTCTCTTCAAGGAAGTCGTGTAAGGAGGCGCCCTTGTCGCCCACGATGAACTGATGTCGCTCACGCTCAATACCTAACTGGTTAAGAGTGAGCATTGTCTGTAGTTCCTGCACCTGCCTCTCAATCTCCGCCTGTGCTTTCCTTGCAGCCTCTCTTTCACCAGAAATTTGGATAGGCAGGCCAGCCTGAGGCACAAATTGCACAGCCTGGTTGGCTTGGGCTGCTTGTGGTGGCGCCTGCGATTGCCAGGTGTGATAGGACGGTATTTTTACGCGGACATCATGGCTTTGTTCTAGCGCATTAGAACGAGCATTGTGAGCTCCAGCGATGAAAGGGTAGAACTCGGCTGGAATGTCTTTCAACTTGAGGTTAACGTTGATTGTGCGCTGACCAACGATACGCTCAACCTCACGACGAGCCATCTCGGCGGCATGGGGGTCTCCCTCGATAAGAACATCGATCATGTCATCATCATCGTCATCAGCCGCATTTTCGACATTCGGCACACGAACGCGTGCTCCAGTACTCTTCTCGATCGATTGTATGGTGGATCCTTGCTTTCCGATAATATGAGGGCGTACAGAAGATGGGATGGAAACCTTGACCGTTTGCTGTGATGAAATTAACTTATGGAGTAACTTCAGATTGGTTTGAAGACGAACCTTGGCACCGACGCGAGAGATGATTTCTTTCAACACCTCGCGTACGGAATCGTCCGAGGGACCTTGACCGGTAAACACAATAACACCTGCACCCGCTGAGCGCATGTCAACCTTCGCTTTAGATCGTCTATTGATTTCCCTAAGAATTTCCGAAAGGGGTTTCTTGAGGTCTGCCTGTGTCTTAAGCTGACTCGACTGAATGTGCATTTCCTGGATGGATCGCCCAGGGATGGCCATGATATTACCACGTCCATTGGAAGCATGACTGCGAGGTGTGGAGTTACCAGATGAGGCATTGCTTCCCTGCTTAGCTGTGCCATTTGCCTGGACGTTGCGGACAGATGCAGGCTTGTTGCTCCAGGCCGAAGTAGTCGCTGAGGTTTGGGCCTTGGGAGCGCCGAGTGAAGGGAAAGCTTCCTCAGACTGTGTATCCAGAGCCGGCTTTGGCTTCGGCGTTGGAGCCGCTGGAGCCGCTGGAGCCGCTGGAGCCTCTTTTTGCTTTCCTGCGGCTTTGGCAGACATGGACGAAGCATTCGTCGCCAGAGCAGGAGCTACCTGTGCAGATGGCGGAGGGTGTTGGATATCCTCCTCGTCAACCACATCCTCGATTGTAGGTTGAAGCTCCTCGGCCTCAGTATGGTGTTGAGCCAGGAGTCGTTGTGCTGGGGTTAGCTCCTCCGCTGCCTGAGACGTGGAGGCCATGACGGGATTGCGTGTGGGAGTGTTAGATGCGCTTTGGTGAACGACCCTCAGTCTTCAAGGTACCAAAGATGGACCTTTTCAGAAAGTCAGTTGCAGTATTTCTGGCCAGAGAACACACAGCACGCTTACGACGAGGCGAGGAAAGAAGTGGCAGTGGTCGTAAGAGCGGCTATACTCTGCAAGCAGCTGTACAAAGTGAAGCAGAGAACGCGAAGAAGAAATAAACAAAAAGAGCAATTGCAAGTGCAAGTGATAGAGCCTGGTCGTCAACGTGGACTTGCTTGTCTGTCGTCGGCAACTTCCACTCTTCGCTCCGTCTTCGGCCCGTTGGAGCAGAAGCCGCCGGGCCATCTTCAACGTCCCTGCCTGCTTGTTACTTCGAACAGAGACAACCACTCGATCTGTATCTCCTTTTGGTGATTAGGTTAATCATTTCGTGAGAACAACCATGTTCTTGTGCTCGTCGCAACGATTTCAATCTCAAGCCTTAACGAAGCTCAGTGAAGCCCCCCAGTCTCATCGCCTGAGAGCGCCAGATCCAAACATCGCAGTAATGTAGAGAAGATGGCAGCTAGTTGTGCTCAGATCGTGGGTGTTGCGTCGTGCTTGCTGAACATACTTGTCGTGGTGGGACATCTGCTGTCTAGGTCACGTTGGCAACTCACTCATCGTATCTGACTTGACCTCGATCGTGCTTCATCAGTGGTTGCTTTTCTGTCTCTGTGATACTTCTGATCTCTGTCTCCAAATCTCCCTACCTTCCTCCTGCCTTGATGCCTCATGTCACCCGCCTATAGATACTCTTCCCTTCTGTTGAACTCCTCACCTCAGGTTCTCGAACTCTTCTATTACAGGGAGAATGGTACGAAAGATTGAACGTCGCGTGCCACATTACGATCTCCCTCTTGAATCCAGGGTTTCTCTCTCCTCCCAAATCTACTATCTAAGCCTATCTTGCTCCTACACACTCCCTCCTTCCTACATCAACTCCACTATCATCTCAACCATACTTCTATCCTATCCCTCCCTTACTATCCATCTTTCCTTCTTCCATCGATTTGTTTCAGCAACGTGCTGTGTCCTCGAACCGTCCAATACTTGTTCGTATGCAAGTTCCTGATCGTATCGAAGATGAGGTAACTCGATCCATTAATGAGAACGGGTCCCAGCCTATCCCCGCTAATGAGCCAGAGGAAGAAGATGGTGATGCTACTTTTCCACATGACATGGGAAACAATGCCTCTGGAAAAAAGGCAGCCGCCACGATAATTTTGACGACTCGGGGATGGAAAGGCCTCCTATCAAGCGTGCGCGTCACCATTCTCGAGGCGAAAGTGATGAGGCAACTGAAGGCGAGCATATGGTGCGTTTTGAGGACTTCTTAGACTCGGAGGACGGCGAAGAGTTTAATAATCATGAAGACAGCGAAAGCTGATGTGGCTGTGGAAGGCGCTGAGGATGAGAGAAATGAAGAAGGTGAGGGGAATGGTAGGAAGGATGACTTTGATGCCATTGACGAAGACATCAAGGACGACGAGGATGATGTAAACAGCGGAGATGATGCAAACGACGAGGACGGAATTGAATATATGAAAACAACGAAGAACTAGAGGGGTCGTCGGAGGACGACGAAGAGAAGCCATACATTGGCAATCTTGGACCTACCTAGATCGAACAATGACTGCGATTGTACCAAACGACTAAGTCAATGCGACTAATGATAGCTTACCATCGATCGATGGCTACGATAATATTTTGCGCAAGTTGAACTGCGGTCGCGTAGACGGGAGTTCGATTGGGCACGCATGGTGCTCATCTTTTTAAGGCTCAAGCGGAAACCACTTTCATGGAAGGAAAGCCTTATTGCTTTTCAAAGCGTAATACGCCGCCAGTATCATTAGCTTAGCAAGCAAACAGCGGCTCGACGGATTTCGCGCATTTCTTCTCTTTTTCCAGAACAAATTAGCACAATCATTAATATTGTTGATCTTCCAACCCAGCTCCAGAATTTCTTGTAGTAATACAACATCGTCTGCCCGAAGGCACGACGTCGTTAAATGCTAGGAATAACAAAAATAACCATGTCCTTCATCCCAATCCCGTATTGATGTCTTAACGAACCGCCCGTGCTGCACGACAGCTTCATCAGTCCCGAATTGATAGCCAAGAAATCCCATCTACTCAAAACTTGCAGAGCATCACCAAACGACAACTTCACTCATCCCCCACCCAAGTCGCCTACCGCATCACCCTCCTCGCTACACAATACTGCGGCAACTCCGCCTCCTCCGCAGGCCTATCTTCATTCTCCCAAACCTCCCGCTCAGCTCTCATCCTCGCCTTCATGATCCACGTACGGCCCGAACTGAGCGCACTACACACTTCGGTGCCCAGAACGTGCCCCTTGGCGCCAAGAACGAAAGTCCGAGCTGTACCGCGTAGACGAGATATTCGCAGAGCATTGGTGTCTTCCGATATGTGCGGGCAGCGCCGGTAACCGGAGCTGTGGTCGTGAGGGATGATTGGACAGACTATTGTTGCGGTGCGCAGGTTGTCGTTGTGCAATCTGGAGAGACTGCGGCGGATGTGTGATGCGTGTGCGAGGGCTGCGTTGTAGGTGAGGTTGTTGCGGCTTTGGTGGACTTCGAGGTGGAAATATACCATTGCCTTTTGAGAATTTTAGCATGATGTTTAGACTGAACAGAATGGCGGGGCTGAGGGGATAAGGTTATTACCTTTGCCTCATACAAGGCTATCTCCCATGTCAGCTGTTGCAGCTCGTGCTGGTAGTCGCATTCCTTATTGGTGTAATCCCACGAGCCACTCAGTGGAGTGAGTGTATTGTTATGTTGATGATGGACCAGCATCTATTCCACGATTTAAAAATGAGGCTCAAAGGACAAGCAGGATGAGCTTACTCGGACATCTCTGTAGTCGTTTTTCCTTTTCGGTGGGAACTTAGCACGCCTATTGTTGAGCAGCTCCAGGATGTATAAAGTGTCCTTCGCCACCTGCAACGACCCCTGACAGAGAGGATACGCCAGTCTCCTAATCCCTGTACCACTCCTCACGACTGGTTCGAGAGACATCAAGATGATTTCCTGGCGCAGCTCAGCCGGCAGGACTTCAAGGATATTCGACCGAGTGTTGGAGATTGATTGTACGTTCTTCATTTTGAATCAAGGAATTTTAAATTGTTTATGTGGTAGGTTTGATGGGCAAGAATAAAAGCGGAATGGGCATTAT
>Ga0160429_1002244_pt1 | contig 10302 bp, 9 predicted proteins | sample SolpanmetagenomR_FD_108199 | JGI IMG/M metagenome (GOLD analysis project Ga0160429, IMG submission 108199) | Solar panel surface microbial communities from Lawrence Berkeley National Laboratory, California, USA - R | ecosystem: Engineered > Built environment > Solar panel > Unclassified ... | reverse complement strand
GTGCTTGATGGTGGAGGGGTCGCCGACCCGCGCCGGCACGGCGACGGGCGCCGCCTTCTTCTTCCCGGCCTGGACGACGTCCTTCGTGCCCCAGCCGTTCTGGGCGAACACGGTCTTGGTGTAGCCGGCGAGCTTCGCGTCGCTCGGGAGGGTGAACCGGGTGAGGGACGCCGTGGTGCTGTGCGTGCCGTGACCGGTCGCGGGCGTCGTGCCCGTGCCCTCCTTGAACGTCAGGGCCGGGCCGCGCGCGTCGATGCCGCGGGTGTTGGTGACGACGACCTGGCTCCCGACGGTCGCGATGTCGGCCGGGTAGTAGTCCGTGGGCAGCAGGCCGAGGTAGCTCACCGGCTCCTGGGGACGGGAGGTGGCGCGGTAGACGGCCACCGCGTTGGCCCGGCCGAGGGTGACCAGCAGGTGCCCGTCGGCGGTGGTGGCGACGGCGGTGGGCTCGTAGCCCACCTTGGACGACGCCCACGGCTTCGTCGAGATCGTCTGCACGACCTGCTCGCCCCGCGTGTCGATGACCGACACGGTGTCGCTGCCCGTGTTGGCGACGTACAGCGCGCTGCCCGCGAGGTGCAGCGCCGTCGGGTGCAGGCCGACGGCGATCGAGCGGACGGCGGTCGAGGTGTGCGCCGTGTCGATGACGCTGACGGTGCCCGTGGTGGACGTGCCGAGGTAGGGGTCGGCGGGCACCGCGGTCCCGTAGGAGTTGATGGCCGCCTCGCCGGGCTTGGCCGGGCGCCCGCCCTCGTTGGAGACGTACAGCGTGCTGCCGACCACGGCGATCTCGCGGGGAGCCGTGCCCACGTTCCACGTCTGCTGGACGGTGCCGGTGGCCGGGTCCAGCGCCACGACGGTGTTCTGGCCGTTGACGGGGACGTAGACCGTCTTCGCGTCGGTGGAGTACACGGGCTTGCCGGGCAGCGCGGAGAGGCCGTTCAGCTGCGGCAGCGCGACCACCGTGCCGGCGCCGAGCGTGCCGTCGGCGTTGACCGGGAACCGGGTCAGGCCGTCGGTCTGCGAGAGCCAGAGGAACTTCCCGTCCGGGGAGTACGTCGGCGCCTCCTGCCCGACGCTGCCGTCCTCGACGACCTCGTCGGCGGTCTTCGCGGTGCCGACCGTCCAGAGGAGCTTGTAGGTCTTGAGGTCGAAGACCTGCAGCACGACCGACTTGTCGGTGCTGGACGCCGCCAGGAAGCGGCCGTCGGGGCTGACCGTCGAGCCCATGATCTTGCCGTTGTTCGTGACGAGGCGGTCGCCGATCGGCTTGATCACCTGGTCGGAGGAGATCTGGAGGCCGTCGGGGTAGGTCGTGCCGACCTGGTGGTGGCCGAAGGCGGAGGTGGTGGCGTAGGCGACCCCGCCGCCGGTGACGGCGAGGACGGCGGTGCCTGCGGCGAGCACCTGCAGGGGGCGGCGGCCGAGGCGGCCCGGAAGACCTGTGGAGGCGGCCGGTCGCTGCCGGCGTCGTGTGACCTGGTGCATGTCAGCCCTTCGTGGTGGGTGCGAGCAGGTCGACGAGGCCGTCGAACTGCCAGATCGGGTTGGGCGCGTCGCCCGAGGGGGTGCGGACCTGGAAGAAGCCGTTGACCTCCTGGGGGCCGTCGCCGTCGGCGACGTAGCGCCCGTCGGCGGAGACGTCGAGCTGGTACACGGCCGAGCCGACGGCCGTGGCGCCGGGGATGTGCCAGGACACGACGCACCGCCAGTCGTTGCCGGGCCCGGTGTCCTCGACCAGCCCGCCGCCCTTGTCGCAGGTCGCGCTCGTGCGCAGCTGGGCCTCGGTCACGTCCGGGCGCGCCAGCTCGCGCGTCTGCAGGCGGTACAGGTGGGCGTAGGAGGTGGCCAGCGAGGTCTGCAGCTGCTCTCGTCCGATGCCGGCTCCGCTCGCCGGGGTCGCGACCGCGACCCCCGCGACGGTCACCGCGAACAGGGCCGCGAGCGGCAGCACGACCCGGAGCAGGACCCGCCCGCCGAGGCCGTCGTGGGCCACGTCGGTGAAGTCGCGGCGGACGAACAGGTGGCGCGCCAGCGCCGTCGCCGCGACGGCCCACACCAGGCCCACGCCGACGCCGAGGAGCAGCGGCGTGGTCTGGGCGGGCGTCGTGAACAGCCCGCGCCAGGCGAGGAAGGCGGAGCCCGGCAGGGCGAGGCGCACGGCGACGGGCAGCGGCAGCAGCTGAACGAGCTGCAGCAGCAGCGCCAGCAGGGCGGGCAGCAGCAGGCCCATCGGCGAACGGCCCAGCGCGACGGACCCGAGCAGCCCGACGGCCGCGAACGCGCACGTGGGAGCCAGGACCACGGCCCAGGCCAGCAGCACCGTCCCCGCCGCCTGCCCCGGGGTGAGCAGGTGCCCGTCCAGGCCCACGAGCGCGTGCGAGCCGACGGCGACGAGACCCCCGACGACGCTCGAGGCCGCCAGGGCGAGGGCCAGGACCGCGAGGACGGTGGCCGCGGCGAGCCCCTTCGTCGCGAAGAGGCGTCCCGGCGAGCGCACGACGGTCACGAGGTGGCGCCAGGTGCCCAGCCGGTCCTCCACGGCGAAGGCGTCCCCGGCGACCAGCGACGTCAGCAGGGGCAGGATCCAGCTGCAGCAGAAGGACAGCACGACGAGCGAGCCGGCCCAGCCGGTCTGGCCCATCCAGCGCCCGAAGACGGTGTCGGTCGGCAGCGTGCTCTGCCGGCTGACCGCGGCGACGAACACCGCCGGACCCACGGCGCAGACCAGCAGCAGCACGCGGGTCCGCCACTGGGCGGTCAGCTTGAGCAGCTCGAAGCGGTAGCCGCGCAGCGCGGGGGCCGGGCGCGTGCGCCCGGGCGGCGCGGCGACGACGGCGCTCACCGGGACGCTCCCGGCTCGCGGCCGCCGGCCGTGCTGTCGAGCTCGACCTCGTGCTGGCCCTCGGTGAGGGCGAGGAACGCGGCCTCGAGCGGCGCCACGACGGGGGCGACCTCGCGCACGGCCACGCCCGCCTGCACCAGGCGGGCGACGAGTCCCTCCAGCGCGGCCACCGAGGCGCGCACCACCAGCGCCCCCGCGTCCGGGCGCCGTGCAGGATCGCCCCGCAGCACCCGCACACCCGGCGCGGCCACGGCGACCCGCCGGGCCGCGTCGGTGTCGGACGTCCGCAGCCGGTGCTCCAGCTCCCCCGACTCGGCGGCGAGCTTCTCGATCGGGCCGGAGAACACGGGGCGTCCGGCCGCCAGCACCGTGACCTCCTCGCAGAGGGCGCTCACGTCGTCCATGCGGTGGCTGGAGACGACCACGGCGGCCCCGCCCGCGGCCAGGGCGGCGAGCACGGACTGCACCTGCCGCGCGCCGGCCGGGTCCAGCCCGTTGGCCGGCTCGTCCAGGACGAGGACCTGCGGACGCAGCAGCAGGGCGGAGGCGAGGCCCAGGCGCTGGCGCATCCCGAGGGAGAAGCCGCGCACCCGGTCGTCGGCCACCTCGGCGAGGCCGACCTCCTCCAGCGCCGCGACGACGCCCGCGCGGCTCTGCCCGCGCAGGTCCGCGACGGCCGCGAGGTTCTGGCGCGCCGTGAGCTGCGGGTAGAGGCCCGGGCCGTCGACGAATCCGGCGACCCCGTCGGGCACTGCGCTGCCCCGGCGCACCGGGTGGCCCAGGAGCTCCAGCGTGCCCGCGTCGGCGACGGTGAGCCCCAGCAGCAGGCCCAGCAGGGTCGTCTTGCCGGCGCCGTTGGGGCCCACGAGGCCGTGCACCTGGCCGGCGGCGACGTCGAGGTCCACCCCGTCGAGGGCGACGACGTCGCCGAAGTGCTTGCGGACGCCCCGTGCCCGGACCGCGCTCGTCCCCGTCACCGCTTCACCACCCTTCGTCGCCCCGGGGCACGTTAGGCCGAACGTGTCCGCGGCGGAAGGACGCGTGGGAAACCGTGGGTGAACGTTGCTGTGGGCAACTGCGGGGCCGGCTGAGGACGACCTGTCAGTGGAGCGCCGGGAGCCGGCACCCGGAGGAGAGACCGCGCGCCTCAGCGGCGACGCACCGCGCGCACACCCCGGCGCACCAGCGCCCGGGCACGGCGCACCCGCGGCCGGGGGATCATCGCCCGCACCAGCGGCAGCGGGGAGCCGGCCCCCGAGAGGCGGCCGCGGCGCAGGCGGGCCCGGCGCTCGACGTCCAGCGGGGCCAGCACGTGCTCGACGGCGACGAGGATCGAGCCGCGCAGCAGCCACAGCGACGTCTCCGTGCGGGCGTCGACGAGCAGCAGCTCGGTGAGGATCGCGCGCGCCTCGCGCGCCGCCTCCAGGCTCTCCGTCAGCCGCTGCTCCACCGTCTCGGCGCTGCCCGCGGCCTCCGCCTCGACCAGGGCGCCGAAGGCGTCGACGGAGTCCGCGAGGTCCTCCAGCACCACGGCGAACGCCGCCCGCACCTCCTCGCCGTAGCCGTCGTCGGGCGTGGTGACGGCGGGCGCCTCCGTCTGCACGACGCGGAACAGCGAGCGCACCGCGAGCAGGGACGCGCCCAGGGAGTCCAGCCCCCACTCCAGGACGGGCTGCGCGTCGGCCGTCACGACGGCCCGCGCGTTGAGCCGGCGGACGTCGCCGACGGCGCGGACGAGGTCCGCGGCCCGCCCGGCGGTCTCGTCGACCTCCCGCGCCCGCTCGGCCCAGCCGGCCACCTCGCAGCGCACGAGGGGGCGCTCGGCCACCGAGGCGCCCGCCAGGCGCAGCGTGTCGGCCTGGTCGCGCGCCACGCGGCGGACCGCGGCGGCGGCCGCGCGGGTCGGCACGCGCGGCGGCAGCAGCAGGCTGAGGCCCATCCCGACGCCCGCTCCGATCAGGGTGGTGACGATCCGCGTCTCCGCGGCGATCTCCTGCCCGCCCACGGCGAGCACGAGCATGGCGCTGATCGGCGTCTCGAGCGCCTGCTCGCGCAGCCGCAGCGCCGCCGCGAGCAGCAGCGACGCCCCGATGGCGGCGCCGAGGCTCCACCACGTCAGCCCCACCCAGGACGTCAGCACGACGGCCACGAGCACCCCGGTCAGCACCGCCCCGACGCGCACGACGCCCATCCGCAGGCTGGACACGGCCGACGCCTGCAGCACCAGCAGCGCCGTCAGGGCACCCGTCAGATCGATGGCGCCGGGCACGAACCGCACGGTGAGCAAGTACGCCAGCACGCCGCCGAGGGTGAGCCGGCCGGTGGTGAGCAGGGTCGCCCGCACGGTCGACGACGCGTCCCCGAGCCGGCGGCGCCAGCGCGGGGGCGGGCAGGGACGGTCCGGCTCGTGCTCGCCCGGCTCGACGGCGGCGGCATCGAGGGGGGTGCCGCCGTCCGGGCGGCGAGCGCGGGGTCGGAGCATGCCGCGTCCCCCTCGGTGTCGCCCACCCGGCGGGCGCTCGACGGACCCGCGGAGCGAGGCTAGTCGTCGGCGACCCCGGGAGCGCGGGGTCGGATCAGCCGGGCGGTCAGCCGAGGCCCTGGCTCCGGAACCAGGCGACGGTGCGGGCCAGGCCCTCGGCCCAGTCGACCTCGGGCTTCCAGCCGAGCACCGTGCTGGCGAGCGTGGTGTCGGGGCGGCGGACCTGGGGGTCGTCCACGGGGCGGCCCACGAACTCCAGCCGGGACGACGAGCCCGTCGCGGTGATGACGTCCTCGGCGATGCGCCGGACGCTGAGCTCCTCGGGGTTGCCGATGTTCATCGGACCCGGGTGGCCGCTCGCGGCCAGCGCGAGGATCCCGCGCACCAGGTCGTCGACGTAGCAGATCGAGCGCGTCTGCTCGCCGTCGCCCGCGACCGTGACGGGCTCCCCCGCCAGCGCCTGGCGGATGAACGTGGGGATGGCCCGGCCGTCGGCCGCGCGCATCCGCGGGCCGTAGGTGTTGAAGATGCGCACGATCGCGGTGTCGACGCCGTGGGTGGTGCGGTAGGCCGTCGTGAGGGCCTCGGCGTAGCGCTTGGCCTCGTCGTAGACGCCGCGCGGGCCGACGGGGTTCACGTGACCCCAGTAGTCCTCGGGCTGCGGGTGCACCTGCGGGTCGCCGTAGACCTCCGAGGTCGAGGCGATGAGGAACCGGGCGCCCTTGTCCTTGGCCAGGCCGAGGGCGTGCCAGGTGCCCGTCGAGCCCACCTTGAGGGTCTCCAGCGGCAGCTTGAGGTAGTCCACGGGCGAGGCCGGGGAGGCGAAGTGCAGGACCAGGTCGACGTCGCCCGGGACGTGCACGAAGTCGGTGATGTCGCAGCGCAGGCTCCGAAAACCGTCACGGCCCGTGAGGTGCTCGACGTTGCCCGGCCCGCCCGTGACGAAGTTGTCCAGGCAGACGACCTCGACGCCCGAGTCCAGCAGCGCCTCGCAGAGGTGGCTGCCGAGGAACCCGGCCCCGCCGGTCACGACCGCCCGGCGCACGGTGCGGGCAGCGGCGGGCGAAGAGGGCAGCGAGGGGCTCGTCGTCGGCACGTCAGCATGCAACCACCCACGCCTCCGCCGCGCCCGCCGACGCGCACGCCGATAGCGTCCGCCCGTGACTCCCCCTGCAGCGCTGGAGACCACCGTCGTGGTCGCGACCCGCGACCGGGCCGCGGACCTGCGCGTCAGCCTGCCCCGCCACGAGTGCGCCGTCGTGGTGGTGGACAACGGCTCGCGCGACGACACCGTCGACGTCGTGCACGCCGAAGCGGCCCGGCGGGAGCGGGCCGGGGAACCTCCGCTCCGCCTGCTCCAGCCCGGGGGGAACCTCGGGGCGCCGGCCCGCAACGTCGGGGCGCGCGCCGCCACCACGCCGCTGGTCGCGTTCGCCGACGACGACTCCTGGTGGGCGCCCGGTGCGCTGGCGCGCGCGGAGCGGGAGTTCGCCCAGCACCCCCGGCTGGCGCTGCTCGCGGCCCGGATCCTCGTGGGCGAAGCCGGGGAGCTGGACCCCGTCTGCACCGACATGGCGTCGGCCCCGTGGGGCCGCGCGGCCGACCTGCCCGGACCCGACGTCCTCGGGTTCGTGGCCTGCGGCACCGTCGTGCGCCGCACGCCGTTCCTCGCCGTCGGGGGTTTCGACGACGTCGTCCACTTCGGCGGTGAGGAGGAGCGCGTCACGTACGACCTCGTCGCGGGCGGGTGGGGCCTCGCCTACGTCGACGCCGTCGTCGCCCACCACCACCCCTCACCGCGGCGCGGGACCGACGCCCGTCGGCGGGAGCTGCTGGCGCGCAACCGGTTGCTGACGAGCTGGATGCGCCGGCCGCTGCGGGTCGCCCTCACCCAGACCGCGCGGGCCGCCGTCGGCGACGCGGAACAGCGCCGCGGCCTCGTGCACGCCGTGCCGGCCATCCCCCGCGCGCTGCGGCAGCGGCACGCGCCGTCGCTCGCGGTGGAGCGGCGCCTGAAGGTCCTGGAGGACGCTCGTGGTTGACCACCCCCCGGCGCTGGACGGGCCGCCGCTCGCCGGTCCACCGCTCGCCGGGCCCGCGCACCCGCGTGTCAGCGTCGTCCTCATCACCTGGCAGCGCCGCGACGAGGCCCTGCTCGCCGTGCGCCGCCTGCTGGCCCTGCCGGAGCGCCCACGGGTCATCGTGCTGGACAACGGGTCCACGGACGGGACGGCGGCGGCGCTGCGGGCGCAGCACCCCGCGGGTTCCCCCGGCGCCGACCGCCTCGACCTCGTCGTGCTGCCCGAGAACCAGGGGGCCGTGGCGCGCAACACCGGGGTCGCGACCGCGACCACGCCGTACGTGGCCTTCTGCGACGACGACACGTGGTGGGAGCCGGGCAGTCTCGAGCGCGCGGCCGACGTGCTGGACGCCGACCCGCGGGTCGCCGTGCTGACGGCGCGCATCCTCGTGGAACCCGGGGCCGTGGAGGACGACATCGTCGTCGAGCTGCGCGACTCCCCCGTCGAGGGCGCCCCGGGCCTGCCGGGCCCGGCGCTCGGCAGCTTCCTGGCGGGCGCCTCGGTCGTGCGCCGGGAGGCGTTCCTGGCGGTGGGCGGGTTCTCGCGCCGCCTGTGGCTGGGGGGGGAGGAGGAGCTCATGGCGGCCGACCTCGCTGCAGCCGGCTGGGAGCTCTGCTACCTCGAGGACCTGACGATCCACCACCAGGCCTCGGTGCTGCGCGAGTCGGACCTGCGGCGCCGCCACGGGATCCGCAACACGCTGTGGTTCACGTGGCTGCGCCGGCCCGTGCCGGCGGCGGTGCGCCGCACCCGGTTCCTGCTGCGGACCGTGCCGCGCGACCGCACGTCGCTGCTCGGCCTCACCGACGCCGTGCGCGGCCTGCCGTGGCTCGTGCGCGAGCGCCGCGTCCTGCCCCCGCACGCCGAGGCGCGCTTCCGGGCGCTGGAGGTCTCGCAGGAGGCCTCGCGCAGCCGCGTCTACGACCGCTGACCCTCTCGGTGATCATGCAGGTACTCCCTGCACGATCACCGAGGGGCCGGTTCAGCGGCCGTCGCCCACGACCTGGTCGGCCGCCGCGGCATCGCGCGACCCCATGGGCTCCGGCTCGCCCTTCGTGGTGTCCTTCGCGGTCTGCTTCTCCGACTCGGAGTTGATCTCGGCGCCGAGCAGGATGGCGTAGCTGGTGAGCCACAGCCACATCAGCAGGATGACGACACCCGCGAGGGAGCCGTAGCTCTTGGTGTACGACGTTCCCCCCGCCAGCTGCACGTACAGCGAGAACCCGGCGGAGACGATCAGCCAGAGCACCGTGGCGACGCCCGCGCCGACGGACACCCAGCGCACCTTGGGCGAGTCGCGGTCGGGGGCCAGCCGGTAGACGACGGCGAGTGCGGTGCTCACCAGGACGATCAGGAGGACCCAGCGCAAGACCGTGACCACGACGTGGACGAGACCGCTCGCCCCGAGAGCGGAGACCAGGACGGGAGCCACGGCGATCAGCGCGATGGCCAGCAGCATGAAGACGATCGCGCCCACCGTCAGGAGGAGGGCGGTGCCCTTGAGCTTGACGAAGCCGCGGGTCTCCTTCTCGTCGTAGGCGCTGTTCGTCGCGGCCATGAGGTTCTGCACCCCGCTGGACGCGCTCCAGAGCGCGAGCAGGACGGCGACGACGAGGCTGATGCCGGCCGACTGCGGGTTGTTGGACACGTTCGTCAGCTGGTCCCCGACGATGTTCCGCGCGGCCTCGGGGATGGCCGTGATCCCGTTGATCTGCTGCGTGATCTGGGCGGGGGAACTCACGAGGCCCCAGATGAGGAAGGCCGCCGTGAGGGCCGGGAAGATCGCGAGGAAGGCCTTGAACGCCACCCCGGCCGCGAGCAGGGGCACCAGGTCGTCCTTGGCCTCGCGCCAGGCGCGCTTGGAGACCTGGAACCACCCCTTGGCGGGGATCTCCTGGGGGCTGTCGGCGTCCTTGCCGTGGTTGACGGACACGTCGTCTCGGTGGGTCGTCGACTCGCTCATCTGCTCACTCTCCCGGGGGAACGACGACCGCGCGCGCCGGGAGCCCGGCACGCGCGGTCGTGGTGGTGGTGCGTGGTCAGCCGACGTCTCCCGCGGCCCGCGGCTGCTCCGGAGCAGCCGCGTCGTCCGGATCCGTCGCCTCGTCGAGCGTGTCGCTGCCGTTGTCCTCGGCGGCGTCGAGCTCAGTGGTCGGGAAGGGGTCCCCGTCCGCAGAGGTGCTCGTCATCAGCTGTTGCGAGCCGTGTCGCGCACCTCGGTCGCCGCCTCCTGACCGTGGCCGCGCACCTCCTCGGTGGCGCCCTGCGCGTCGCTCTTGACGGTCTGCGCCGCGTCGCGGGCGGACTCGCCGACGGCCTGCGCCGCGCCCTTGGCGGTCTCCTGGACGGAGCCGCGGACGTCCTGCAGCGCGTCCTTGGCCTGGTCGAGGACGGGCGCGCCCTTGTCCTTGGCGACGTCGACCAGCTTGCCGGTGGCCTCCGCCTCCTTCTGCGTCGCCGGGATCAGCGAGGACACGAGCAGGCCGAGCCCGAAGGCGACGACACCGGCCGCGAGGGGGTTGCCCTGCGTCTTCGACTTCACGGCCGAGGTGGCGTCACCGGTGGCGTCGGAGGCGCTGTGCTTGGCCGACGAGAGCCGGTCCCCCACCGCACCCGAGGTGTTCGAGGCGGTGCCGTGGACGTCGTGCGCAGTACCCATGACCTTGTCCTTCGCCGAGGCGGTGACGTCGTGGGCGGAGCCCATGATCTTGTCCTTGACACCGACCACGCCCGCCTTGGCCTTGTCGACCTGGCGGTGGGCGACGTTCGACGGGCTGAGCCGGTCGGTCAGCTCGTCGAGGTCGGCGGTCAGCGAGGAACGGGTGTCCTCGATGTCGCCCTGGATCTGCGTCGTGCTCAGCTCGTCGGGTGCTTGGCCCATTGCGCGTCCTCCT
>Ga0160429_1002243_pt1 | contig 10304 bp, 7 predicted proteins | sample SolpanmetagenomR_FD_108199 | JGI IMG/M metagenome (GOLD analysis project Ga0160429, IMG submission 108199) | Solar panel surface microbial communities from Lawrence Berkeley National Laboratory, California, USA - R | ecosystem: Engineered > Built environment > Solar panel > Unclassified ... | reverse complement strand
GCGTGGGTCGCCGTGGGGCTGCCAGCCGTCAGGTTGACGGTGGTGCCGTCGCCCCAGTCCAGGGTGTAGGTGAGCTCAGCGTTGAGGTTGCTCGCGGTGGCCGTGATGGTCTGGCCGGTGGTGACGGTGGTGGGCGTGAGGGTCAGCGCGGGTGGTGGAGCAGTGACGGTCACCACCTGCTGAGCAGGGGTCACGCCGGGTGCGGAGAGGATCACCGGGAACACGCCGGGTGCCGCGTAGGTGTGGGTCTTCGTGGCGCTCGCCGACCCGGTGAGGGTGTCGGTGGTGCCGTCCCCCCAATTGAGGGTGTAGGTCAGTGCCGGGCTCAAGTTGGCGGCGGTCGCCGTCATCACGGTGCCGAGGGTGCCTGTGGACGGAGTGACGGCGAGCGTGGGAACCGGGGCCGGAGCGGCGATGGTCGCGATCGCCTGGGCGGGCGGCACGCCAGGTGCGGAGAGGATCACCGGGTATACGCCGGGGGCCGCGTAGGCGTGGGTCGCCGTGGGGCTGCCAGCTGTCAGGTCGACGGTGGTGCCGTCACCCCAGTCCAGGGTGTAGGTGAACTCGACGTTGAGGTTGCCCGCGGTGGCCGTGATCGTCTGGCCGGGCGCGGCGGTGGTGGGCGTGAGGGTCAGCGTGGGTGGCGGGGTGGTGATCGTCACGTTCTGGTTGACGGGGAGGCTATTGGGGCTGGTGAGGATGACCTGGTACGGGCTGGGCGTGGTGTAGCTGTGGGTTTCCGTGACGGTGCCCGGTCCGTTGAAGTCGACGGTAGTAGTGCCGTCGCCCCAGTCGAGGGTGTAGGTCGTGGCCGCCTTGAGGTTGGTGGCAGTGGCCGTGATGGTCTGGCCGGGCCGCGCACTGGCGGGCGTGACGCTCAGGCCGGGCTGGTTGACGGCCTGAGCCCAGGCGGTGCCGACCAGCAGGCAGAGCAGAGCGATCAGTGGCCGTAAGGACGAGGTGAGCCAGCGGAGCAGCGGGCGGCCGGGCTGAGGGTGGGCGGTGAGGTCCATCAAGGCTCCTTGTGGTCGAAGAGGTAGACGAGGCCGACGCCGTAGCGGTAGGACGGTTCGGCCAGCACGGCCACCGAGCGCTCGTAGCGGGCGCTGCCGCTCAGGGCGAGCTGCGGCGTGACCTCGTAACTGAAGATCAGCTCAGCCCGGCCCGTCAGGATCGGCTGGGCAGCGGCGACAGTGCTGAGGTTCAGGCCCAGGCCGACCTGAGCGCCGAACGCTCCGTCGGTGTACCCGAACGTGCCGGTGGCGCTGCCAGTCGTCGCCGTCGGGCCGCGGGTGTAGTAGACGTTCAGGTTCCCGGTCCAGGGTTTTTTCTGGCTCGACACCGACGCCTGGACAGAGAAGGTGGCGTCGGCGTCGGAGGGCGCGCTGAGGCTGGACGCCACGCTGAAGCGCAGGCCGCCCACCCCTTTGCTGAGGTCGGCAGCATAGATGGGCGTCAGCGTGGCCGGAACCAGGGCCACGTGCGCACCGATCGTCAGGTCGTTGGGCAGGGACACGCGCGTGCCCGCACCCACCGAGAAGTCCTGACCGGAATAGCCGGCCGTGGCGTTGAACTGCCACGCACCGAGAGCGTAGTTCACGGCAGTGGTCACGCTCGGCGTTGTCCCCGCCGACCACGACGCGTCGGCCGTGGCCGTCAGGTTGGGCGCCAGCGTCCCGCCGGCACCTCCGGACACGCTCCACAGGGCCTGCCCGCTCTGCACACTCACACTGGGCACCAGGTAGGCGGTGGTGGTGTCTTGAGCGTACACGAGGGCGCTGGAAACATTTCCGCTCCAGAGGGGGCTCGGTTGGCCGGTCAGCAGCACGGTCGAGACGATGGCCGTGGTGGTGTCGGTGAAGTGATCGTTTAGCCGGACGCCGGCACTGAGGCCCGCCGTGTGGCTGCTCACGGTGTACGTCGGGGTCTCGCTGCCGGAATACACGTACAGCAGGGTCGCGGACGTCAGCGCCACGCCGTCCGTCGGCACGTCCGGAACATAGGTATAGACCGCCGTCGCGGATGTCGTCGCGCGCCCGGCCTGCACGTCAGCGCGGCGCTGACCGCTGACCTGCACGCTGTGGTGCGGGCCGCTGTACCGCACCCCAAAGGTCACGGCCGTCCGCTCGGCGGTCACATCCAGCGCGGCGTTCGGGCCCTGCCCAAGGTTGATCTGGTAATGCAGAGACACGTTCACACTGTCCAGTAACGTGAGGGGAGCGGGCACGCTGTACAGCTGCAGCTGGATGGATCCTTCTGCGGCCGCAAAGCCCGACAGCCCGGTGACCAGCAGCATGCCGAGAAGCCCGGTCCACCGGGAGAGCAGCCCCGAGCGATCGGAAGCTGTCGAAAGTTCAGCCACCTGTCGGCAGAAGGTCAGCAGGACGCTCAGGAGCGTTACTGCGTTCTGAAGCTCGGCAGTAAGTGGAGCCATCGGGAGACAGGTGAGGTTGCGTGATTGCGCGCGCAGTCCTTGTGCAGCTGCACTCTCGGTGCCCGAGACCGGTACGCGTGGCTGATCCGGCTTGAGCCGCCAGAGCCGATTCGATGAAAGGGGGACTGGAGGCTTTAAGTCGAACAGGACAGTGGCATAGCTACGCCTGAACGGGCTGACACTGCTGTACTGCTGCGTGTGGCTGGGTGTGGCCTGGGAGTATGGTTGCCTCAAAGCGGTACCTCCGGGGGACACCAGGGTGGGAGGGATCGGCCTGCGGAAGCGGCGAATGCCTAGAGGCGACACAGGCCACCCGTGCAGTGGATCATGATGTCGATGTGGGCGACTGGCACACGACAGCCCTGCCCATCAAGTGCCAGAACACTTGACAGGAACAGGAGGGATAAAAAGTGCGGCCTGGAAATAAACGGGCGGATGAATAGTCAAAGGACAGTTGGCAACCATGACAATGGATCTGGGCATGACGTGAAGGGACAGTGCTGATTGCCTGCAGTTCGACACGGGGGCCCGGCCCGTACTCTTCAACTGCCTTGAGCTTTCCCCCTTTTCCTGAAGCGTTGTCCCAGCGTGCCTCGCCAGAAAACACTCATATTGGATGAGAGGAGTGTAAGATTTTTAACAATGGCGCGATAGGGGGTTAACCCCCTATCCGGTTAGACAAGCGCTTCATAAAAATGGACAGGTATGAGAAAGGGCTGGGTACTTCAATACCAGCGATGAAGGGGTTTGCCCCTTGGTTCATGAGACATTGACGTGTCAAGATCAGACATGAATGTCAAGCTGCAGGGGGAGGCGCCGGCCGGGGGTCTCGACTGGTCGGCCTTCGCGCCGCAGATCGTCGAGGACGCCGAAGCTGCGCTCGGATCCTCCTATATCGTGCTGGCCCGCTTCGACTCTGTGGCATGTACGTCGCAGCCGGTGTTCATCGGCGGGATGCACCGCAAGAATAACCAACGCGCTCTGCGGCTCGGGAAGCGTCTTGTGCCGCGCTTTGACATGAACATGGTCCACTCCGTTGATGCCAATCCGCACTTGCGTGCCAGCTTCGATGGCCCCAACCCAGTCATCGGGTCGGTCGAGGAGTTCACGCAGGGACTGCTTCCACCGCTCATCGCGCGTATCGCGGGGCAGATCGCGGGAGCGGCCCACTGCATCACCATTCCGCTGCGCGTCGAGAACCGGGTCCTGGGGTGCCTGTCGTTCTATCAGCGCAGCCCGCACTTTGACTCGGCGTGGATACGCATTGCGCAGGCTTTCGCCCGGCAAGTGGCGCTCAGCATTCACAACGCCGAACTGCTCGAAGAAGGCCGGCGCGTCACCGCCGCCTTGGAAGCGTCCCGCCGTCTGGTCAGCGAGGCGGAGGAACGCACCCGGCGCGACATCAGCGAGTTCCTGCACTCGCACGTGCAGTCCCGCCTGCTCGTCGCCGAATACCGCCTGGGCGAGATCGGGGATGTAAGTGACGACGCGAGGCGGCGCATCGAGGCGGTGCGGAGCGAACTCGAGGACCTGCGCGAGCGGGACGTGCGGCAGGTCAGCCACCGCCTGCACCCAGAGGCGCTGCGGGTCGGCCTGGTGGCGGCGCTGCAGATTCTGGCCTCGCAGCTGCACGGGGTGCTGGATGTGCGCCTGGTCGTCGACGACGCGCTGCTGAACGCAGAGCGCGCCCTGCCGATGAACCTGCGGCTGGTGGCGTTCCGGGCCACCGAGGAGGCGCTCGGAAACGTGCTCAAGCACGCGTCTGCCCGGTGCGCGACGGTGTGGCTGGGCATAGAAGGCAGCCTGCTGAAGCTGGAGGTAACGGACGACGGCTGCGGCTTTGACGTCACGCACATGCCGCGGGAACTGGGGTTGCTGTGTCTGGGCGCGCGGATCGAAAGCGCCGGTGGACGCTGCGGGATCGAGAGCAGATCTGGAGGGCCCACCCGGGTGTGGGCGGAGGTGCCGAGATGAACACCGGCCACGGAGGCACGTCGACCACGGGAGACCGCCTGATCAACGTCACGCTGGTCGAGGACGAGGCGCTGTTCCGTGACCTGCTGCGCGGGGCCCTCGAGCAGACCCTCCAGGTGCGGGTGATCGGCAGTTACAGTACCGCTCCTGAGGCGAGATCGGCCGAGGAGATGGGACGGGCCGACGTGGTGCTGCTCGATATCGACCTGGGCGGAGAGGACGGCATCACGCTCGGTCGCGAACTGCGGGAACGCTATCCGGCGCTGGGCATCGTGCTGCTGTCGAACCATGCACACTTGGCGTTTGCCCGGGAATTGATCGCGGCGAACCTGACCGGCTGGGCGTATCTGCTGAAGAAGTCGGTGCGGGACGTGCAAACGATCCTGCGCGCGATCGAAGGGACGCGCGTGGGTCAGGTGGTGCTCGACCCGCTGCTGGCACGAGGCCTGCCGGGCAACGAACGCTTTCCGAACCTGACAGCGCGGCAGGCAGAGCTGTGGAGCCTGATCACGCAGGGGTACAGCAACGCAGCGATGGCCGCGCAGCTGGGCCTGAGTACCAAGTGGGTTGACAACGCGGTCGGCGGGCTGTACTCGGCGCTGAACCTCGACACGCGGGATCCGCGGACGAACGCCCGGGTGTCTGCCGCGCTGCTGTATGCCAAGGAGGCCGGGCGCGCCAACCTCACCGTTCTGAACGGAGAGAACGGATATTGATCCGGGGCGCGACTTGGAGGTCCGGTGGTATTGCCTGAACTGGCGTCATGGCAGGCTGAGGGATAGAGTCAAGCCCCTGACTACCCCTCAAAACACAGCAGGAGTTCGACCAAATCAGGCCAGGACGTAAATGAAGGACGGGCAGACAGAGCCTGGCGATGGTTGGGCCCTGAGCCAAACACGGATACCATAGGTTGTCCGGGTTGTGTTGCCTTAAGTGGTCTCACGGCAGGCTGAGGGTAAGGGTGACCTGAACTTCAGATCGCCCCTGCCGCGACCGCAGACCACGTCTGAAACGCTGTGCTTCGGTTGCTTCTTCGGATGGCGGTGACGCTGGTGCGGGAATGATGGTGGAGGTTGGTCACTCGGGCGTGCAGACTCAGGAATTCTTGAGCGCGTTTTCTTCGTTTGAATCCTTGCTGAGATCGCTCTTGTCGCCTTGGTGGATCGGTGTTCTTGCAGGGTGACGTTGTTGCACCGGGCCGTGGAGATGACCTGCTGGTGGTTGATGTTGACCAAGTGCGGGATCTCTCGAGTCGCGGCCCCGTCGCTGCGGAGCTGATCGGTATGGATGACTTCTGGAACATCGTATGCTCCCAGCAATCGAGTCAGGAAGGTCTTCGCCGCTTCGGTGTCCCGATGCCGCTGGAGGAGAATATCGATCACGAAACCGTACTCGTCCACGGCTCTCCACAGCCAGTGCCTTGCGCCGTCGACGCTCGTGCAGACCTCGTCCATATGCCACCGGGAACTCCGATGGGGTTCCCGCTGGTGCAGGTCTTCTGCAAAGAGAGGTCCAAATTTCACACACCATTCGCGCAGAGTTTCGTCACTGACAACGATGCCGCGCTGGTGGAGCAATTCCTGAACGTCCCGGTCGATCAGGGGGAAGCGGTGGTACAGCCAAATGGTGTGCTGGATGATCGTCATCGGGAATCGGGGGCGGTAAGGCTTGGCGTCTGTCACGGAAAGTTAGCCTCCCCCGACCCGATTAAGGCAACACAACCGTTTAGGGTTTGGTCTTCCGCATCCTCAGCATGTTCGTCTGCAAGGGCATGAAACTGCCGCCCGCTGGAAAGCGGCCCAGTTTGGTCACGGTGGCCTGGTGTTCTTCGGCCCAGCGCTTCTCGGCGACCGTCAACCGGTACGTGCTGCTCAGCAGGTAGGTGGGTTTCTTCTCTCCCGCTGGAAGCAGCGCGTAAAGCGTGGTGCAGAGCCGCGCTCCGGAGAAGTCGGCCAACTGCAGTCCGGCCTTCTTGGCGGCCGCCTCGGTCGGGTACAGGCGAAGGGGCACGGCTGGGACCCTCATCGCGTTTTCTCCGCCGCCTTGAGGCTGAGCACCCAGGCGTTGTAGAGCGCCGCGGTCCAGCTTTCGATCCCGGTGGCGTGCAGACGCAAGGTGTAAGCCTCGCGCTGAAGGCCTTGCTGCTGGAGATCATCGGCCAGGACCATCCCGAGGCGGTAGCGCCACTCCGGTGCCGGGACGGGGGTCGCCGGAAAGAGTTCGGGCCGGTAGTGCCGTTCCACCAGGGTGGCCGCAGTCCGGGTCAGTGGATGGTATTCGCCGACGAACAAGTCGGGGAGATCGAGCGGCATGCGAAAAACTGTAGCAGATCAGGCGGGGAGGGAAAGATGCGGAATCCGCCCACAGCGGTCTACCAGAGCGGCGAAGATCCTTACGACCCGACTGGTGGTGGAAGATGACGTCCCGGATGCCAGGTGGAGTGCACTGAAGAACTGGAACAACATGTGACGCACAGTGTTACGAAATGGCAACGTCGGTAAGGATTGCCATACCCGACGGTGACGAACATCAGCACTTGCATGCGAATGACGTGCAACATGAGCAAAAAAAGGAGACTGCTTTGACAATGCGGTGGTCGAATCGTTCTTTGCCAGTCTCAAGCGTGAAGAGTGTGACGCACACAATACCCGACTTGGGACATGGTCCAACGGCACGTCTCTGCCGACCTGGAGCAGGTGTACAACAGCAAACGCCAGCATTCGTCACTCGGCTCCCTGAGTCCAGTCCATTTCGAAGCCCAGCACCTCGCCCGCCAGCGTCGCGTCGGTGAACCTTGCCTCCGCAGGATCGGTACAAGCCCAGACTGAGCATTCAGCTTTTTCGTGCCGCTCCAGGAACCGACCGTGAGCGGCAGACCTCACGGATGAAGTATCGGGCGGGTGGCAGCGCCTGGGCGAATTGGCTATTGTATGGGGCCGACTCTCACTCGAGGGACCGCCTTTACATCCATGTTGAACCGACCCTTACCGAGAGACACGCGTACCCGGTTGCGCCGCGATCAGATCGAACGCCTTCATCCAGCACTGAGCGGCATTCGTCCGTCTCTGCTCTCCGGGCTGGCGCACCTTGATGACTATTCCGAGGGTGACCGTTTCGATCTGGTGCTCAGGCTCCTTCCTTCGGTCGATGCTGCTTACCTCCCGTTCGATGCCCTGATGATCGCTGACCTGCTGGAGATGTTCGGTCACTCGGGACACGCACAGATCCTCCCAAGCTACTGGAGCGAGTGGCAGCATGTCCGAACGTACTACCTGATGCTGAATGCGGAGAAGAAAATCGCCACTCGGGAAGTGGAGTTCATTCGCATCAGGCGGGGAGCGGACGTTTCACCTCGGATAGACGACCTGGTGTGGATGGTGCATGAGGTGGGGCATCACTTTCTTGGAGAGCATCATACGGCCCTGGCTGAGCTGTTCGAACGGTACTGGGCGGCGGTTCAGGGGGATCTGGCCGTGGCGCGTCTCAACGCCACTGGCATCACCCTACAGCGGGCACTGGACCGAGAGGCGAAGCTTGAGGCCCTCTGGAAGCCCAAAGAGTCGCAGCAGGATTGGACGCACGAACTTGTGATCGACGCGTTGTGTCTCTGGACGCTAGGACCTGCGTACGTATGGGCGTTTGTGCAGGAACATCTGGCGGATCCAGAGGCCTACGAGCCGCATCAGATCGACAATCATCCTCCCCGGCGCCTCCGGGCGGAGACCATTCGCGAGGCCGCAGTTCACCTGGGTTGGGGGAGCGAGGCCAAGGAAGTCCAGCACCTGCTGGAGGTCTGGGCAGCAAAACCGGATGATGCCAGTGCATCGAACACCTACACCTCCCTGAGCAGGCGGGAGTTGATTCAGGGGGTGCACGAGACGGCCTGGGCCCTAGCAGAGCGCTTTGACCTGGAGCGTCTGTCACGTCAGCATTTTGAGGCACTCGACCCAACCACCATCCTGGACCAGGAGGACTTCACCGCGCGGGACCTGATCATCTGCGCCTGGAAGCAGCGGCTTCGACTTCCTACGCTGGCCGCCCTGGAACAGTGGGAGGAGGTCGTCGTGAGCAGCGTGCTCGCCGGAATCGAAGACTGACCCTGCTGGAGAGCCACAGGAGGCAGCGGGACACGTGATACGCGTGTCCCGCTGCCTCCTTGGGACTTACAGGGTGATGCCGCTGACGTCGTAGGCGCGGGACAGTTGCAGCGCTCCCTGATCTGCAACATGAAGCGTGTACGGCAGCGCGTATCCATGATCAAGTTTGGTGAAGCACAGGTCCGCTTCCCAGAGGAGGTCACGGGCGACCTCTCTTGCATCGAACGTGCCGGCAACAGCACTCATCTTGACCATGAGCGGCCGCGCCGTGCCCTGGCTGATCAGCGGCGCTCCGGTGGTCGAAATCAGCGCCGTGTTGGGATCCTCGAACGGAAAACTGACGGTTCCGATCAATGGGTTGAGGAGTCGGCCGTCCTCGTGGCGAAGCTGCCGCCAGCTGGCGGCATTTTTGCTGATCTCGGCCAGAACCCAGGAGGAGGTGCCGTCCACCAGGCCCCGGCGTTGGAATTCGGCATGGAGTTTCGTGAGGGCGTCGCGTTCCTGCCAGGCGTCTCCCTGCCCGTTGCTGTCGCCGTCCCGGAAGAACAGCATACGGTTGAAATGGGGGGTGAAGCGCTTGGCGGTGAGAAGCTGTTCCAGGCGTCCGAGCAGACTGGTGAGTCCCAGGTACAGCAGACCATCCTGGATCGGTTCGGCCTGCGCCGTCCCGACCTTGATTTCCTCGGCGTAGAAGAAGGCCAGCGACTCCTCGAAGCCATACCCGACGCACACCATGACCTTGTTGTTCAGGACGCCGCCGACGTCAATGCCGAAATGCACATTGTAATGGCCCCGCTCTTCAGGGAGGAACGGCACCCAGCCGTGCTTCACCAGCAGATTCAGGAGCACCGCCTGGTAGTTGTGACCGGCATTTCGTTCCTGCCGCGCGTGAGCGCCGTCCAGTCGTCGGGTGTTGTCGGCGTAAATACATTGCGACGTGACCCCAAGGCCTTTCTTGATCTGTTCATGGGTGTCGTTCGGGTGCTGCGCGGAGCTCGGTCGTTCAGGCAGAACGGCGATCAAGGCGTCGTGGTCCCCGAGTTGTCGGCGGATGTCCGCCACGTCTCGGTAGAGGATCGGACCCGCCACGCGGACCTCGAGCCCCTGCTCCTGGATGACCGTTTCCAGATCGCGAACCAGCCGCTCGCCCCTGGCCCGACCATAGCGTTCAGGGACGGCCACCACCGGATTGATGTCGGTGCTTTTGAGGTAACCGTGCCGTTTGACGTGGGCGCTTCGGGTCCGGGCCCGATCTTCCAGGGCTCTGGCGGTCAGCTGGGTCGGTGCGTCCAGGGATCGATCCTTGAGCCGGAGCGCAGGCGGCGCCATCAATTCGCTGTCGATTTCCACCAGCTCAGGCTGGAGGTTGAGGACGACACCGTACGCGTCGGTGCCGTTCAGCTGCGCCCGGAGCGTCTGGTAGAGACGGGCGCGGACCGGGACGTCGAGGATGGTTTCACGGTGCTCCTGTCCGGTGATCTGCGTATCGAGAATCAAGTACAGGGCCGCGCCCGGAAGGCCCCGTTCTCCTTCCGGGAAGAGGACACAGGTGTGGAGCTCGTCGCCGAAGGTCTGCTGATCTGCGGAGGCATAGTCAGCCTGGGCGAGAATTCGCTCCGGCTCGCTGAGGGTGACGGTTCTGCCGTCACCGCCGGGCGGAAGGTACAGCGCGCGGATGGCGGTGACTCCCCCGGTGCGCGTACGCCGGTTTTTCCGTTTGGCACGGATGGCTTCCGCGAGATCGTCAACGGTGCCGTTGCGGTAATGGTCGGCCAAGGGGGTGACGCTCACGCTGACCG
>Ga0160429_1002242_pt1 | contig 10304 bp, 9 predicted proteins | sample SolpanmetagenomR_FD_108199 | JGI IMG/M metagenome (GOLD analysis project Ga0160429, IMG submission 108199) | Solar panel surface microbial communities from Lawrence Berkeley National Laboratory, California, USA - R | ecosystem: Engineered > Built environment > Solar panel > Unclassified ... | reverse complement strand
GTCCGGCTTCGCGCAGATGGGCGTGCCGTACGCGCAGGTCGCCGGCGTGCTGATCGTCGTGCTCGAGCTGGTCGGCGGGCTCGCGATGGTCGTCGGGCTCTTCACCGTCGTCGTCGGGATCGCGTACGCGGCCGCGATGGCCGTGGCCGTCTACCTCGTGCACCTGCCCAACGGCTTCTTCGCCGCCGAGAACGGCTACGAGCTCGCGGCCCTCACCGGCGTCGTCGCCCTCGTGCTGGCGATCACCGGGGCGGGGAAGATCTCGCTCGACCGGGCGATCTTCGGCGGCAAGCGCCGCCGCCGCGCCCGTGAGGCCCGCGAGGCGGGCGTCTAGCGGTCCGGCTCCGACCCGCACACCTCCGACAGCCGCCCAGGTCCCGACCTGGGCGGCTGTCGTGTCACCGCAGCGGCAGCTCGACGCCGCGCTCGCTCTCGGGCCGGGCCCCGAAGATCCGCCGGTCGGCCTCGGTGATCTCGACGTCGTCGATGCTCGCCTCGCGGCGCCGCATCAGCCCGTGCGCGTCGAACTCCCAGTTCTCGTTGCCGTAGCTGCGCCACCACCTGCCGCTCGCGTCGCGGCACTCGTACTGGAAGTGCACGGCGATCCGGTCGTCGGTGAAGGCCCACAGCGACTTGCGCAGCGCGTAGTCGAGCTCGCGCTCCCACTTGGCGGTGAGGAAGGCGACGATCTCCGCGCGCCCGGTCACGAAGGTGCCGCGGTTCCGCCAGCGCGAGTCCTCCGTGTACGCGAGCGAGACCCGTTCGGGGTCGCGGCTGTTCCACGCGTCCTCCGCGGCCTGGACCTTCGCGGCGGCGGTCTCGCGGGTGAACGGGGGCAGGGGCGGTCGGTCGGCCATGCTCCGGACGCTAGGGCATGGCGCGCACGTGCGCTCCCTGAGCCTGGGGGAGAACGCCAACCCGTTCCGGGCCCTTCGACGAGCTCAGGGAGCGTTCTCCTCGCCGGGGACCAGATCAGGCAGCGCTTCGTGCACTGGTCGACGCAGCCGGGCAGCGCTCCCTGAGCCTGTCGAAGGGCCTCGAAGAGGTCGGCGCTGCGCCGCAGGAGAGACGCCAACCCGTTTAGGCCCGTCGACGAGCTCAGGGAGCGTCCCGGGCCCAGGGCCGACGCGGTCGCTCGGAACCGTACGAGTCACTAGGCTGGGCCGACGTGGCGCTCACCATCGGCATCGTCGGACTCCCCAACGCGGGGAAGTCCACCCTGTTCAACGCCCTGACCCGTAACGACGTCCTCGCCGCGAACTACCCGTTCGCGACCATCGAGCCCAACGTCGGCGTGGTCGGGGTCCCGGACCCGCGGCTCGGGGTGCTGGGCGAGCTCTTCTCCTCCGAGCGCACCGTCCCGGCGACGGTCAGCTTCGTCGACATCGCCGGCATCGTCCGCGGGGCCAGCCAGGGCGAGGGGATGGGCAACGCCTTCCTCTCCCACATCCGCGAGGCCGACGCGATCTGCCAGGTCACGCGCGTCTTCACCGACCCCGACGTCACCCACGTCGAGGGCGAGGTCGAGCCGTCCAACGACATCGAGACGATCAACACCGAGCTGATCCTGGCCGACCTCCAGACCCTCGAGCGCGCGCTGCCGCGGCTGGAGAAGGAGTCGCGGACCAACAAGGACAAGCTCGCCGTGATCGCCGCGGTCAAGGAGGCCCAGCAGGTCCTCGACTCCGGTCGCACCGTCTTCGCCGCCGGCCTGGACCGCGAGCCGCTGCGCGAGCTCTTCCTGCTGACGGCCAAGCCCTTCCTCTACGTCTTCAACTGCGACTCCGACGAGCTGGCCGACGAGGCGTTGCTCGACCGGCTGCGCGGCATCGTGGCGCCGGCGGAGGCGATCTTCCTCGACGCCAAGATCGAGTCCGAGCTCGTGGAGATGGAGCCCGACGAGGCGCGCGAGCTCCTCGCCGAGATGGGCATGGACGAGCCGGGCCTCGACCACCTCGCGCGGGTCGCCTTCGCCACGCTGGGGCTGCAGACCTACCTGACCGCCGGGCCCAAGGAGTCGCGCGCCTGGACGATCCCGCAGGGCGCCACCGCGCCCGAGGCGGCCGGGGTGATCCACACCGACTTCCAGAAGGGCTTCATCAAGGCCGAGATCGTGTCCTACGACGACCTCGTCGCCGCCGGGTCCGTCAACAGCGCCCGCGCCAAGGGCCAGGTCCGCCTCGAGGGCAAGGACTACGTGATGGCCGACGGCGACGTCGTGGAGTTCCGTTTCAACGTCTGATGGTCGCGCCGGGGGAGGACGACGACGTCCGGGTCTGCGAGGGGCGTGACGCCGCGTCCCGCGCCGACGCGGTGCGTCTTGCCCGACGTCGCGCGCTCGCGGGGCGCGAGGAGCTCGCCGCCGAGGTCGAGGCGCTGCTCTTCCGGCACGACCCGATCCGCATCGCCGACGTGGACAACCTCGACGAGTACCGCGGCGAGGCGGAGTCGATCGTCGTGCGGCTCCCGCGGATCCGGTCCGAGGCCGACCTGCTGGCCCTCGTGCACGCCGAGTTCGTACGCTGGTTCGACGCCGACACCGCCGGACCGCCCGCACGGTACGCGGCCCTCGTGGCCGAGCTCTGGCCCCGGGTGCGCCCCTGATCTGGACGGGTCACGCGCCCGCACCTGCTTCACCCATGATCGACAGAGGCGTCACCACGCTGCTGCCCGACCCAAACGGAGGTTCACCACCGATGTCCCTTGAAGCCGAGGCCCTGTTCCGTGGCCGTGTCTACCGGGTGACCGACCAGCCGGTCGTCGCGAACACCCAGCCCGTGGTCGCCGCCCAGCGCGAGCTGCACGTCGCCACCTGCCGGACGTTGAAGAAGTACGGCGCGGACAACCCGGCGCTGGTCCCGCTCTCCGCCGAAGAGGTCGACGAGGCCTGGATCCGGGCCGTCGAGGAGGACACGGCCACCGAGACGTCCGGGCGCGAGTGGCCCTTCAGCGCGGAGACGGCCTGGTGCCCGGTCTGCATCGTCAAGGAGCTCAAGATCGCGGCGGACGGCAGCTATCGCCACCCCGAGGCCCGTTCGCCGAAGTGGCGCCCCGGGGTGCCGCTGGCGTGCCGCTTCCCCACGGCGCACGGCCAGCATTGCGGCTGCCCCGTCTGATCGTGCGCCGGGAGGCGTGAGGGCGGCTACTTCTTCTTCTTCTTGCCGCCCTTCTTGCCCAGCTCGGCCTGCGCGGCGGAGGACTTACGCGGGTTCTTCTTGCCCTCCTCGGCCGCCTTCGCGTTCGCCTTCTTGGCGGTGTCGCTGCCCTTGCCCTTCTTGTCGGCCACCGTCGGCCTCCTCTCGTCTTCGCTGGTCTTACCCCGCGGCCCGCTCCCGCGGTTGCGGGTCAGCGCCAGGCGCGCTGCGAGCGCCGGCTCCAGTAGGTCTCCGGCTCCTCGTGGTCGGCGAGCGCCGACACCACCCAGCCGGCGGGCAGGTGGACGTCGGCGGCGCGGAGGTTGCTCCGCAGCTGGTCGGGCGTGACCGCGCCGGACAGGACGACCGTGGCCCAGGGCTGGGCGAGGGCGGCGGCCACGGCGACCCGGTCGGGGGAGACGCCCAGCTGCTCGGCGAGCCGCAGCACGGCGGCGACGCCCGGGGCGGGGTCGTCCTCCACCCCGACCAGACGGCCGTTGGCCACGGCCTCCTTCACCACCACCCGCAGGCCGGCGGCCCGGGCCTCGGCCAGCGCGGGGCCCGCGGAGGGCTCGAGGACGTTCCAGGTCGACTGCACGACGTCGAAGAGCCGGCGGCCGTCGACCTCGAGGGCGACGGCACGTCGCACCACGTCGGCCTGCCGCGGGCCGGAGGTCGAGAAGCCGACCGCGGTCCCGCCGTCGCGCAGGTCGGCCAGGCGGCGGTGCAGGGCGTGGTCGGTCAGCGCCGGGCTGTCCGGGGTGAGGGAGTGGACCTGGTAGACGTCGGGCAGCCGGCCCAGCTCGGCGCGGGTCTCGACGACCTGCGCCTCGTACGCCGCGACGCCGTGGTCCTTCACCTCGTGCACCGCGGCGTCCAGGCGCCACCCGCCGACGTAGGCGTAGCCCCACTTCGAGGCGACGGTGACGTCGGCGGAGCCAGGCCGGTCATGGAGCCAGCCGCCGAGGAAGCGCTCGGCGAGCCCGTAGGAGCGGGCGGCGTCGACGTAGCGGACCCCGGCGGCGTACGCGGCGTCGAGCAGGACGCGGGCGTCGGCCTCGAGCTCCTCGACCGAGCGTGAGGTGCCGAGGTCCCGCTCGCGGCCCGGGGTGATGTAGGCCGGTCGCCCGACCGCGGCGAGGCCCAGCCCGACCACGGCCCCGCCGCCGGCCCCGTCGTCCTCCGTGGTCCCGCTCACGTCGCTCCTCGTCCTCGCCGGCCGACGGTCAGAAGTGGTCCAGCACCCCGTGCACGCGCCCGGCGACGAGCGCGTCCCAGGTCGCGTCCTCGGCCCGGTCGCCGCCCACGAGGAGCCCGAGGGCGCGCAGGTCCCGGCAGGGCCGCGCGCCGGTGACGAGGAGGGCGAGCCCGCGCGGCGAGAGCGTCCGGTCGCCGGTGACCGCGGCCCGCTCGCAACGGACCGCCCCGTCCGAGGCGACCACGGCGTACGCGCCGTCGAGCCCGGGGAGCACGTCGCCGCTGAGGTGGAAGCCGAGCGCGGCGGTCAGGCCCGGCGCGCAGGCCGCGCCGGTGAAGGCGCGCTCCACGTCGAGGACCTTGAGCGAGTAGAGCTCGTCCTTGACCGGCGTCCAGTCCAGCGACGGCACGAGCAGGCGCACGAGGTCGTCGCCGGTCGTCCGCAGCCGGACGGTCGGCGCGACGCTGCCGAAGCTCGCGAGGGCACGCACGAGGGCCGCGTACGCGTCGACGTGCGTCGCGACCAGGTCGGGCACGGACAGCTCGGGTCCGCTGCCGTCGCCGCGGCCGCGCACCCAGGCCGCGTAGCCGAGCGGGCGTCCGTCCCGGTCCTCCGCGAGCGTGATCCCGGTGAACCTCGCGAGCAGCTGCTCGTCGGACTCGGGGAAGGACACCCCGCGGCGGGTCAGCGCGCCGTCATGGCTCGCGGCCCAGGTGTCGTAGAGCCCGCGGACCCGCTCGGCGTCGGCGACCCCGGCCCGTCGCAGCCTGACGTCGCCGCCGGCCCGGACGGCACCGAGCACGGCGCTCGGGACCTCGACCTGCCGGGTCGCCGCGACCACCTCGTAGCCCGTCCGCCGGTAGATGTGCGGTGCGCTCGCCCAGAGCGTGGAGACGACCGCGCCGCGCTCGCGGGCCCCCTCGAGCATCGCGAGCAGCATGGGGGCGAGCACCCCGGCCCCACGCGCCTCCGCGGCGATGGTGACGTCGGCGATGCCGGCCACGGGCAGCACCCGCCCGCCGAACCACCCGTCGAACTCGCGGTCCACGCACTGCGCGACGAGGCGGTCACCGTCCACAGCCCCCCACCAGTGCCAGCCGGGCAGCTCCAGGTCGCTCGGTCCCGACGGGGCCGCCGGCACACCGAACGCCTCCTGCTCGAGCCGCTGCGACGCGGCCGAGGCCTCGGGTCCGAGCCGCCGCACCGTCGTGGTCATCGCCCCATCCTGCCCTGCGACGGTCTGCGGCGGCCGCTCCCTACCCTGGCGCGATGAGCGACCTGCGCACCGGCATCGGCTGGGACATCCACCGCCTCGTCCCCGGGCGGCGTCTCGTCCTCGGCGGGGTCGAGGTGCCGGCGCCGGCGGGCTTCGACACCCACTCCGACGGCGACGTCCTCAGCCACGCGGTCGTCGACGCCCTGGCCGGCGCGACGGCGGACGGGGACCTCGGCACCCACTTCCCCGAGGACGACCCCGACGCCGACGAGGCCCGCAGCCTGGACTTCGTCGTCGCGTTCGCCGCACGGGTCCGGGAGGGGGGCTGGGTGGTCTCCTCGCTCGACAGCTTCGTGGTGCTCGGAACGGTCCGGCTCCGGCCCCACCTGGACGCGATGCGGGCCAACCTCGCCGACGCCCTCGGCGTCGACCTCGACCGGGTCTCGGTCAAGGCCCGCTCGGCGGACGGGCTCGGTCCGGAGGGTCGTGGCGAGGCGGCCAGCGCGTCGGTGAGCCTGCTCATCGCCCCGCTCGGTCCGGCCCGGCACACCTGACCGCCCGGGCCCGGGGTGGTGGTGCGGGGCAGACTTCCGGGCATGACGACCAGCGACGAGACCAGCGCCACCAGCAGCGACGTGCGGGCGTGAGCGCCGGCGCCGACGGCCGTACGAGCCTCACCCGGGCGGAGGCGGAGGCCCGGGCCGGCGCCGTCCGCGTGGAGGGCGTCGAGGTGAGCCTTGATCTGACCGACGAGGCGGGGCCGACCTTCGGGTCGCGCAGCGTCATCCGCTTCTCCAGCAGCGCGCCCGAGACCTTCGTCGACTTCGCCGGCGAGGAGCTCACCTCGGCGGTCCTCAACGGCCGCGCGCTCGACCTCGCCGGCTGGTCCCGGGCCCGCATCCCGCTGACGGGGCTGCAGCCCGACAACGTCCTCGAGGTCGAGGGCCGGATGGGCTACTCCAGCGACGGCGAGGGCCTCCACCGCCACGTCGACCCGGCGGACGGGCGCACCTATCTCTACGCGATGTCGTTCCTCGACGCCGCCCCGCGCTGGTTCGCCTGCTTCGACCAGCCCGACCTGAAGGCCCGCTGCACCTTCGACGTGACCGCGCCCGTCGGGTGGACCGTGCTGGGCAACGGCCCGGCCGAGGTGCTGGAGCCAGATCTGGTCCGGGGGGGCTCGGGGGGGTCGCCCCCCCCGCCGGAGACGCGCCGCTGGCGCATCGTCGCGCCGCAGCCGCTCTCGACCTACTTCACGACGCTGGTCGCCGGCCCGTACGCGTCGGTCTACAGCGAGCACGACGGCATCCCGCTCGGGCTGCACGTCCGGGCGTCGCTCAGTGCCGAGCTCGAGGCGCAGGCGCCGGACATGCTGGCCGTGACCGCCGCGTCGTTCGACTACTACCACCGCCTCTTCGGTATCCGGTACCCCTTCGGGGAGTACCACCAGGCCTTCGTGCCCGACTTCAACGCCGGCGCCATGGAGAACCCGGGCTGCGTCACCTTCCGCGACAGCTACGTGCCGCGTGGCCGCATCACCCACGCCGAGCAGGGCACCCGCGCCGGCACCATCGCCCACGAGATGGCCCACCAGTGGTTCGGGGACCTCGTGACCATGCGCTGGTGGGACGACCTCTGGCTCAACGAGTCGTTCGCGGAGTACCTGGCGCACCGCTGCTGCTCGGAGGCGACCCCGTACGCGCTGTGGACCGAGTTCGGCATCGCGCGCAAGGACTGGGGCTCGGTCGCCGACCAGTCGCCCTCGACCCACCCGGTCGCCGGCAACGAGGCCCCCGACGCGGCGGCCGCGCTGCAGAACTTCGACGGCATCTCCTACGCCAAGGGCGCGGCCGTGCTGCGCCAGCTCGCGACCTACGTGGGTGACGACGTCTTCCTCGACGGGCTCCGCGACCACATCAGCAGCCACGCCTACGGCAACGCGACCTTCGCCGACCTCGTCGGCTCCTGGACCCGGGCCGGGGCCCAGGACCTGCCGGCCTGGGCGCAGGCCTGGTTGCGCACCTCCGGCATGGACACCCTCGACGTCGAGCACGCCGACGCGGGGGTGCGCCTGGTCGCGACCCCGCCGGCGGGCACGCCGGTCCGGCCGCACACCGTGCAGGTCGGGGTGGTCGACGAGGCCGGCGCCCTCGCGGTGCTCGACCCGGTCACCGTCGGCAGCGAACCGTCACCCGTCGTCGCCCTCGCCGGCCCGGCCGTCCTCGTCACCCCGGACGCCACCGACGTGTCCTGGGCCAAGCTCCGCTTCGGCCCGGACGGGTGGGAGCGCGTGGCCGCCGCCCTGCCGACGCTGCAGGACGAGACCGCCTCGGTCGCGATCTGGAACGCGGTGCGCGACGCCGTCCGCGACGCCGACCTCGACCCGCGCGCGGCCCTGGACCTCGTCACGACCTCGCTGCCGCAGCAGCGCTCCGAGGTCGTGTGGGACTCCGTGCTCGCCTTCGCCCGGACGCAGCTGGCCGGGGTGTACGCGCCGGTGGGGGAGCGGGCGGAGCGGGCCGCCCAGGTGCGCGAGGTCGCGTGGCGCCTGGTCGACACGGCCGCGCCGCGCTCGGACCGCCAGCTCGTCTCCTTCCGCCAGGCCGTCCGGCTCGAGACCGACCCGGACCGCCTGGCCGCGTGGTTCGACGGCACCGACCTGCCGCCCGGGCTGGGGCTCGACCCCGAGCTGGTCTGGTCGGTGGTCGAGCGCTGGTGCGCCCTGGGCACCGGCACCGGCCTGCTCGACCAGGCGCTGGCCCGCGACCCCTCGGCCTCCGGCCAGGTCCACGCCGCCCGCGCCCGCGCGGCACGCCCCGACGCCGGGTCCAAGGCCGCGGCGTGGCGGCTGCTCGTGGAGCCGTCGTCGGCCGGGGCCTACGAGCTGTACGCGACGGGCGACGGCTTCTGGACCGCGGGGCAGGAGGGGCTCACCACGCCGTACGTGGAGCGCTACTTCGCCGAGGTCGGCGGCACGGCCCGCTTCCGGGAGGGCTGGGCGCTCGGCCAGGTGGCGACGCAGGCATTCCCCCGCGCCGCGGCGACGCCGGAGGCCCTGCGGGCCGCGGACGCGGCGCTGCGGACCGACCTCGCCGCCCAGGTGCGGCGTGCCGTGGTCGACGGGACCGACAAGATCCGTCGGGCCGTCGCCTCGCTCGAGCGCTGGACGTGAGACCGGTGCCACGGGGCGGGCGAACGCCCTGGTCAGAGGCGTGTTCCGGGAGCCGCTGGGGCGCGCGTGCATAGTCGGTCGAAGCATTCGCGTCAGGTCACAATCATGTTGCTGATCCACGCCGTTCATGCCCCTGGCTTGTGCACGACTTGTCCGTTCGCCTAGAAATGACCCCGTTCGTGCGCGTCGAGCACCCCACCCGCCTTCGCGCTGACCGCGTCGATCGACGCAGAATTTCCTGAGGAGGAAGTAGATGCGAGCAAGAACTCGCTTGCTGGCCGGAGCCGCGGTGACCTCGCTGGCGCTCCTGGCCACCGCGTGCGGCGGCGGCTCGAGCACCCCGGACGCCGGGACCAGCGCGGGCACCACGGGCGGAGGCGGGGGCGAGATCTCCGTCAACGGCTGCACCCCGAAGGCCCCGCTCATCGCGGGGAACACGTCCGAGACCTGCGGCGGCAACATCGTCGACGCGTTCACGGCCAAGCTCGTGCACTACAACTCCGACACCGCGGCCCCGCAGATGGACCTCGCCGAGTCGATCGACACCAGCGACAACCAGAGCTTCACGGTCAAGCTGAAGTCGGGCCTCACCTTCCAGGACGGCAGCCCGCTGACCTCGAAGAGCTTCGTCGACGCGTGGAACTACACCGCGTACGGCCCCAACGGCCAGGCCGGCTCGTACTTCATGACGCCGTTCGAGGGCTTCGCCGACGTGCAGTGCGGCGACGCCGACTGCAAGCAGAAGCCGAAGGCCGAGACGATGTCCGGCCTGAAGGTCGTCGACGTTTTTTCTTACAACACCAAGACCACCGAGAAGGTCTCCAACCTGCTGACCCGCCTGGGCTACTCCGCCTTCGCGCCCCAGCCGCAGGCCTTCTTCGACAACCCCGAGACCTTCGGGCAGAAGCCCGTCGGCGCCGGCCCGTTCAAGCTCGACAGCACCGACTCCACGCAGACCGTCCTGAGCAAGTGGTCGGACTACAAGGGTGTCGCGCCCGCCCAGGTCGACAAGGTGACGTTCCGCGTCTACCAGGACCCGAGCGCCGCGTACAACGACGTCGTCGCGAACAACCTCGACGTGCTCGACCAGATCCCGCCGGACCAGCTCATCGGCAACCAGTGGCAGTCCGACCTCGCCGACCGCTACGGCCAGCGCGACATCGGCGGCAACGACTGGGTGACGTTCTCCCCGGAGGACCCGCAGCTGAAGAACAACGTCCCGCTGCGCAAGGCGCTGTCGATGGCGATCGACCGCCAGAGCATCCTCGACACCGTCTTCAACGGCACCCGCAGCGCGGCCACGGGCTGGGTCCCGCCGGCCGTGGACGGCTACAAGGCCGGCGCGTGCGGTGACTCGTGCACCTTCGACGCGGCCAAGGCGAAGGCGGCCTACGAGGCGGCCGGCGGCTACAAGGGCCAGCTGACCTACACGGCCAACGTCGACGGTGCCGGCAACGCCCAGATGGGCGAGGCCGTCTGCAACTCGATCAAGAACACGCTCGGTGTCGACTGCGTCCTCAACGGCGTCAACGACTTCGCGACGTTCCAGAAGGGCATCGACGCCGGCGACTACAAGGGCATGAT
>Ga0160429_1002241_pt1 | contig 10310 bp, 7 predicted proteins | sample SolpanmetagenomR_FD_108199 | JGI IMG/M metagenome (GOLD analysis project Ga0160429, IMG submission 108199) | Solar panel surface microbial communities from Lawrence Berkeley National Laboratory, California, USA - R | ecosystem: Engineered > Built environment > Solar panel > Unclassified ... | reverse complement strand
TGTTGCTTATAATTATAGATTGGTGATTATAGATTGTATAATGTAATATATATACTAATTGTTGTGTTACATAAAAATGGTTGAGAACTATATTAGAGGCGCAGGGTCTATATATAGACCTATATAACCTTTGTGGCTTAAGTGTCATTAATACGATCTAGTTGACATTATGTCATTCTAGTATTGATCATTATATATACCAACAGTAATCAGGCTTCGTACTGATATATTTTCAGAATTCTAAGAGAAAGAACCCTCCACCATCTTTAGCGGAGAGTAGTAAAAGTCCTCGCAATTGTATGTAACAATGTCACGGCGAGGCAAAGCATCAATGCTATCAGAGGGACTCGGTCTTGACGCCTCTTTTTCTCAGCTGAGTTTGCTTACCAAGTATCAAACAGGACTGATAGAAATGCGCTAAATGCGTACGAAGGAGTTTCGATTTACATTTGTCGATCAAGTAGCTCACTCGAACAGTCGCAACCAGACTGACGTTTGTTGATCATGTCGAAACTCTGTGAGGATTCATCTTTTACGAAGTAGAGTCACATTGCTGATGCCACTGCGGCCGCATGGCTACGCTTCACTTCGCTTCTCAGCCCGAAAACAAACGATGGAGACAAATAAATGTTTCACACGGAGGTTAATCCAGACTGGTCAGATCTTCATGCAGATACTTGCGTTGCACTTATAAATCATTCGAGGACCTTTGATCTACCGAGAATTGACCGATATGTTTTGTTACCTTAGTGTTATTGTGCAGCTGGCTTTGTATCTTCTGAATACGTGTTGATATTGCTCCGTCATCGCTTATTTCTCCTTCTCGAGAGCATTTCAGTTGTCATCGCGCATCTTCTCTGATTCTGCTCTCGCATCGATTTATTCGAGTAACGGATTTCGTGATCTTGCCTCTAAGCGTGACGAAATTCCGGATCTTGTATACCACTGTAACGAATGCTTCCTTGCTTCCAACTCGCATTGTTATATTCGAGTAACGGATTTCGTGATCTTGTATACCACTATGACAGATGCTTCCTTGTTTCCATTTCGCATTGCTATCTTTGGGTCCTCATGCTCTGTCTCCTCCATTAATAACTCTTGCGGTGATTGTCTTCAGTGGTAACAAACCTGGCGACGTTGTCTTTGAATTGTCTTGTGGTCCCAACTGTTCGTTATAGTGTGGAGTTAAATTGGGTAAAATCAGATTGTGCCGGATGTATCTGAGACAACGTGGAAGAAGATATGACCGGATGCAAATCCTGGTGATTGCATTCCATTGATATGATGCAGCATGCAGTGATTGTAGTATTGGTTCGTGACAAAAGGCTCCTGGATTCAGCGCATTGATGCCTTTAGCATAGGCCTGTAAGGCTGAGTCCGGGAAATCAAGAATAGTCATAGTGACCCCCGGGTTATTGAGTGGACTGAATACCGCTTCTGATCCTATATTCCTTGCAAGTAGACTTTGAAGATCGATCGCTTTACGTTTGGTTACCTCAACCTCCTTTTGTTCCGCCTCTACTTCCTTTCGCTTTTCTAGAGCTCAGTTCCGCAATGCAGTCTGAAGTGCGTTCGTCCGTGAAGTTTCTAACTTGGTCTTGACATTTTGATTAGTTTCAATCTTCTTTCGCTTGGTTTTCTCAGTCTTTGTCTTTTCTTGTGCTTAGGCTAAAAGAAGTTCTAAGACCATAAAGTGACGCGTATTACCTCCATTCCTCTACTTTCCTTCTCATTTCCACCAATACACAGTCTCTGGGTCTTATAAATACGACGTTCCGTGACCACTCAAACCTACCGCACACTTGCCACCCATCTTCGCTCTAATTGAACAAAACTACGCAACGGTATGAGAGGTGTCAACGTGAATCAATCGATGTTTAAGCAGATTTAGGGTCTTAAGGCAATCACATCCACATAAGCCAGTGAGATGTCACCGCTCTGGATAATCGTCTGCCTCTCTAGCCTGCTCACTTTAATCGTCCTTCTAGGCTACCGTCCTATTGTCCTCCGGCTGCTAAAGCGATCAAATCGAACAACTCTCGAAAGTTTATCACGTGTCATCGAGCTTTACGGAATCGGCTTCAAATCTGTTGAGTTAGGGTTGTACTATCTCATGCCTTCACCATGGAGAGATAGCTCTGGTGAGGTCTGGTTGCTTCGCCATACAATTTTCATATTTGTGGGGATTTGTTACAGATCACTGCCACTTTACTTGTGTGTTACTTTCGGAGCCGCTTTAAGCAGTCTATTAAGTCATAGTATGAGCTCTTGTCGATCGGTCACCTCTCGGTGGGAGATGTCTTTGGAATAGATAAGTCTATGTTTGGTGCACTTCACAGTGTTGCAGGTGTGTTCGCATCGTTTAATATGCTATCGTGGATAACAGGTGTTCCTTTAACCACTTCAGTCCATCTTACCAATTGGAGCATGATGGCCTGGATGCAGCTCTACGGTGTGGCCTTGATAGCTTAATCTATAAGTATACCCCAATCATGTCGTTGATGAAATACTTAAGCCGGGTGTCGATGTGCTCAAAGCATCCGCGTATGCTATGTGTAACTCAAGATCATTTTCAAAAGGCCGCAATTGAGTTTCGATCGAACAAACTCACACGAGAACAGCCCGGTATGTAATATCATCGATCATCTCCGTTTGCTCACAAGCTACAGGGCTTTGGTACATCTAAAAACACCCATTGAGCGAAGGTGGGTGGACAATGGCTCGCTAATATGAAGGCACAGGCACTGGGTTATGATATCGGAGACATGGTTGTTCGAGCCTATGCGAACCTCATCCGGAACTGGGATGGAACACAACCTCTCATTATCGTCGGATTTCTCGGGGAGCACATGAGGCCATCATTCTATCGGCCCTTGTCACAATTTGTGGTGTCTTGAATCCTATTCATTCAAGGCTTTGAATTATATCGGCAATAATTACGATTCAGAAGAGTCCAAAGAAGCGCTAAAGAATATTCGAGAAGCATTTTGTTACCCCCACAAGCCACAAATCGAGCTACTTGGTCTATTTGATTGTGTATTGATCGTTGGAATATAAATCAATGCTAAATCTGTCAGAGATCATCCTCTCACTTCAGAGAATAGTCATATCAAGGCAATTCGACACGCTCTAGCATTTGATGAATGCCGCATCCAATTCGACGTGCATCGATTCAAGAGAAATCCCAACGTAGTCGAAATATGGCTCCCTGGAACACATGAAGACATTGGAGGAGGCTCTCGTTCCGCCAAGGGTTATGCAGACTATCGACCACGCCTCTCGAACCTGACGCTGAGCAGGATGTTTACTCTCTTGCGGCAAGTCGGATGTCCGATGAAGGAGCAGAGAATACTTGCAGACCATCTCAACAAGAGCGGCCCAGCATGCGAATAAAGAATGCAAGATCCCACCGTTCAGCAGGCGCCTTCAAAAGCTGCTTATTGGATATCCGAACTTCTGCCGGTGTTCGCTGTGCCTTTTGCCAGTGGCAATAAGACCAGCACTTGCTCAATGCACTTGAGGCGGCCTCGCTCGTGGCAATCTGAGAGCGAAATGCCCACTGGTCGTTTGATTTCCGCTGTATCATTGACCGGTCATTGAAAGACTCTATACGGAGGCGAAGCCATTCCAAAGACTCAGAAGTAACTTATCTCATTCGTTTGATGCCAATGTGGATAACCGACTCTCCGATGAGCCGGAATCCAAACGGTGTCATTCGGTTGTTGAAAACAATCGTAATGCGCGCCGCGTCAGATACTGCCCAAAGTGGATACTGCTGGTATTATTTATAATTATTTATAAAATCACTTGTCTGGCTTACTTCGGTTGGGAAGTTAGTTGTTTCTCTTCTAGCCATAACTTACGAGCAGCTAGCCTCATTCGTGAGTGTTTTGGAAAATGAGGTTGTCATAGTGATCCAGTTGTTGCTATTATTTGAGGTGCTCAAAGTAGCGAAATCATGCTGTCAGGCGTGAGTCCACTTAGACCCGGCAATAGTTGGCGATTGCGCTTTTGCTTTGTGGTTCTGGTTGATCTTGTGTGTGAGTGTGTTTTTTCCCTCACCTCTCCATGTTTGACATGCATGTACTCGCTTTAGTAAGTAGTTAGTAGTACTTAATAGAGTAGAAAGAATGCGAGTAGGTCCGAAGTTGGCGTTTGTGGTGCGAGGAAGTATCGGGAAATGAGTGCCGAGGAAGAGTCAGTGTCGGATGGAAGTGGAGGGAAGATGGAAGGTACGTTTCCCTGACTTTGTGATGATGGAGGCGGATTGGATGGGCATCGATTTAAGCGACGGAGGAAAGGAAACAAAAGGAGAAACTTTCAAATACAATAGATAACCATCGACCTAACAATCAAAGGCAAACAATGAAGAGAAGACGCATTGAGTAGATCAAGTATGCAGTAGATAGTGCATTAAATGAAGGATGTTATGGATGGCAGCACTAACAGACATAAGAACCACTCAAACACAACTGATGCTATTCCGTATCCTTCATCCCACGGTTCTCGTTCTCATTCTCGCTCTCGCTCACGTCACCCTCTTCTATCCCTCTGACGACGACAAAACAAGATTAGTGACTGGAAAATCGAAGTTGAGAATTCAGAAGACCACGACTTTGATTTGGTAAGAAGGAAGGGTAAGAAGGAAGGTGATCACACCTGGAGAGGAGATTACGAAATTCGTCACTCGAAGACATCATGCGACACTCGTTACAAGAGGATCAAATCATTCCTTTCAGAGACGAGCATGCGACTTTCTTCGATTGGGACCGAACAGAATCAAAAAGACAATCATGCGAGATTGATGCGGCGAATTCGTACGCTCCCACGACGACGACGAATTCCGTATCGACGAGAGCAACGAGTCCATTTACAACGGCGACCGCAACTGTGACGGAACGATCATAGTTCGGACGATTGCTCGGATGGTCCGGAGACCACGAGTGCAAAGACGGCAGCGGGTACGCCACCCGTAACGTCATCGGATGACGACGAGTACTGCGCCGATACAGATATGACGACGAGTGTTGCGCCGATACAGACACGACGGCAACAGGAGCCGACGGTGCGCCATCAAACAGCGTTAATACATCTGCAGTCACAGATGCATATACGTCCTCATCATCAGCCGCAGCCATCATTGCATCTCCTACGGATGCAACTTCTCCCTTCACTACTGCAGCTGCAGTAACAGGAGCTGATGATGATGAAACGTGCTCTACCTTGACGGTCACTGTAACGGTTACTGCCACTCCTACATCAAGTGCAGTGGACATATCTGACGTCACTGTACCTACGACGACATATACGGCTGCTGCCACTGGAGCTATACCAGTATCTTCTTGAGTAGCTGCTGCAAGCACAGATGCTGCCTCAGGCGATGAAGATGATGATGATGACTGTTCCGATGAGTCAACCACTTCATATGCAACAGCGTCCACTGCTACACCAAGAGCAGCTGCAGCAGCTGATGGAAGTGATAATGACGACGATTGCAGTTAGGAACCGACGACCACTTCTTCGAATGCCGCTGCCAATTTGATATCCATAACTTCAGCTGACGGTTATTCACCTTCATCAACGACATATATGACCTCATCGACTGCAGGTGCCGAAGTCACATCTGCAAGAACGACTTCTTCCACCAGCGCACCTAGAACCACGGCAGGCGCATTCTAAGAGAGAGCAGGGATGTAATGAAAATTATTAAAGCCATCATATGTACAACAGCTTACCAGGACCTAAACTGTCAATAGAAAACGCTTTGAGTAGAGAAAACTTCACTTGTGAAGATTCACCGATCTTTGTTTTCAAAATTTGATATTTAATTTGATATCTTTCCCATTGACCGACCATATATCCCAATCTGTCACATAATGGGTGGTTCGGATCTCGGGCAACTACTTGTACGGTAAACCAAGGATTGACTATCAAGGTGGAAACGATTAATATCTAGCAAGGAACCACTGCGAATATGCGTCCATAGGCAATGGGAGTTGTCTATATCTTTTGGATTTTTAGAAACCCATCTAGACGAGGCCATATTTCTCTCACAGGGTTTAGATTTCTTAGTGTTGTGTCTTCTCGTACATAGACCAACTCTAGAATTACGTGTCGACCGTATGAAGCAGAAAGACATTTTTCGGGACATACCAAAACTGAAGAGCATTTAAAAGATCGAGAGGAACAATCAGTCCCTCCACCAAGTAGAAAAGTCCCTTATTTGCTCTCTCTTCGGTGTAACACATTTGAATGCTTCTTCGAAGAGAAGTTACTTCAGAGAAAGATGGATCCGTCCGAGCGAACTCTATGGCAGCACCTGCACAAGTCTGGCATGTGCGATAGCGCAATCCTAAGATTTTTGTGGCTGGCTTGCTGAACAGAAAAGGATTCAAGGGACCAGATTAAAGCAAAAGCTCAGAAAAGGTTTGACCTCGGAAACTTACGGTTCTCTATCTATTCTCTATTTTTTAATTCTCTATCTATATAGCTGAGGTGTAGAAACGCGAACTCTCTCTGTCTATATAGCTCTTTTATACAGCAGTTTTGGAGTGACGTCAGCAGTCACGGAGAAAGCCTCATTGGCCCACCATAAATTCTAAGGGCTGCTTTCAATCAACGTATGAAGGTCTAACAGTGTCTTGTTCGGTAATGAAGGCTTCAAATGGTTCCTAAGTTTCTCAACGAAATACTCCCACCTCTGATAGAGATCGAAAATGGCAAAAGTGATATGCAACCCAGATATCGTCGATCTGACCTACTCAAAGGAATACTAGATGATCCTATTGAATTCACCAGTGCAATAAAGTCAATACGTCAGAGGGCCCAAGAGGATGGCGGAGATTATTAGGACATGGAACTCAAGGCAAACTACCTCAGAATGGGCCGTAAGTATACAAACGATCTCGCTCAGGAAGTCCAGTATACATATCACGTGTGCTGTTTCTTCAGTGGCCAAGATTTCAAGAAACTAAGAATGATGTGATGCCAGTAACTCGGCATATAGAAACGCTCGTATGTCAATGGCTGTAATCGGTCTCATATAGAAACAAATCGATCTTTAGAAGAGAGGCCTTGCCCACTGCAGGAGTTGATTTTCAGTTAGGACGGTAAGCAGAAGGTTATTCAGGGTAACTCACCTCACCATCTTTCATGGTTGCTGACATCAGCACAAATCTGCGGACTTAGGCTTGAATTCGCGATTTTGGACTTCAGCTATATAGATAGAGGAAAAGACATTACATTGAGATGTTACGGAGATGTTAATATTTCCCCAATAGAATCCAAAGACAATGGATCGTAGAACAATCTGAATACTTCTTCACTCGGAAGGAAAGAGTTAATGCTCATTGTTTAGAGACCTCCTAACAAGTGACGTTTTGTAGTCCTTTCAGGACCGCAACCTGATATGAATGAAATGCAATGGAAGCAGCTAGCTAGATGTTACGTTATGTCAGAACATTGATATGTAGTGCCGCAGATAAGAAACAACAGACTCGGACAAAATGATGAGACGCGAGCTCAGGTAATTTACCTGCACTAGATATCTTGTCTTCAATATAGTCTTGTTCAATCATAGCCAAAATGGACTCAAGACATTGCAAGGCCTTCATAGAGTCAGCAAATACAGCCCTTAGAATCTTTAGTGGCTGAGTGGAGGTTTCTCCGTGACTGCTGACGTAGGCTTGAATTCGCGTTTGGCACCTCAGCTATATAGATTAGAGGATGAAAGACACAAAGAAAACATCGAGCGAAAACAGCGAATCCGACGCAGCTTAACGGTCTTGTATTGAACACAAAACAGAACTTTACCTAGTTGAAAGTTGTGGGCTTAGTATACGATACTGCACAAAGTGTTTCTCGGTCCTTTTTTAGTTGGGAAATTTAGATTCTCAAAGATTGCTTTAAGACCTGCATGCGAGATGAAGGTGATAGCCTGTAAGTGGTTGTATGGTGTATCCGTTATACATTCGTGTTCTGGTAATAGTCGATGATAATGCCGTAGAGTATAAAGCTTTTCGGAAGCCTCTCTCCGGTCTATTCTTCCTAATAAAGGCGTTCAGAAAGGCTACAAGAACTTAGATGAAACAAATAAACATACTGCTTTCATCCCTCCTCACATACAAAGCCTGAAGAATATCGAGTATACTGTAGTAGTTTATGAGATTTCCATCGAGTCTTCTTTCTACCTTCCGTACCACGTACTCGTTCAGGAGCACAAACTCTTCGGACTCCTTCGCTAAAAAAATCAGATCTCCAATTTGGAGGAATACTCTTTCGGTATTCTCTTCCTCAGCCTCTATGTCGGTGAATCTGTCTTTATCTAAGGTGTCACTGCCTTCAGCTGAGACCAACCCACTCTCATCTGACAGAAAGCTTTGTGAGTCGCCATCGCGTTCCCCTTGGTTTATCAAGTCGTCAATGTAATCGGATAGTTTTTCAAATGATTGTGTTTCGTCTTCATCATCCTTCTTCTCCGTGTGACAATCATGTTGCTTATATTCGAGGCTGCAGTCATGGTTCTCTTCGTTGTTGCTGCAGTATTTCGCTGTGAGCGTTTTGATAATGTCATTCCAGAGCATAGCGATAGTCATCTTGATGATCGTGGACGTAGGAAAACCTGATAGAAAGTTAGGCGTAGCCAGCTGCTACCCTTAGGGCTAGAATTTGAGAAAACGGTGGGAGAGATATAGAAAGGAGACGCGCAAAATTGCCAAGAAAAGAGAAGAAAAGGAAAAGTTTTCCCATTTCGATATGGGACAACTTAAAAATCACATCAGGGAATATTGACACCTCCTATTTCCTCCTCTGATCACGATATGAACTCACACTCCGAAGAACTTGATTCCACATGCATAGCTCACTGCTGTCTCACTACAATCGGCTGAATTACACTGTACAAAGTCTGACATTAGCTGAAGATCCTTATAGATCTATCTGGTCTTTACTGAGTTTACTTCCCCTATCTCTATTCTTACAAACCAAATACGCGAACTCACTTCATACGTTAGTACCTTTCGTTGACGTCACCCTCACTTCATTACTACGTCTACTTTTCTACGTGTCTTCTTGCTGACGTCAGACCGGAGTATAAATTCTCTGAATTTGTATTTCTTCTTCTTGCTTTCTTACAAGACACCTCCTTCTGACCTCACCCAACCTCTCTCCCTTACAAAGCACTTGCCCTCAAACTCCTTTTAGTCTCCACCCTTCCAAGAAATTCACCCCTTTTATCAAACGCCCTTCCCTTGGTCTTGCCTTTAGACGCCTTTCAGCCCCGACCCATAACCCCTCTTTCTACATTTAGCTCCCACTTTCCAGCTTCCCAGATAATCCTCACCTCAGACCTCACTCTTCAACCCATCCTACAACATCATATCTACAATAATGTTTGTGTCCGCTCTCATTTGGATCGAATCCGTCATCACCACCAACAACAAACTCTACTCTGTGAAAGCGGCCGTAGCTTCTCAGAATGACTCAGTTGATTGTATCATGAGTGTTTTCGCAGATGGCATTGCGAACAAAATTCCTACAATCAATCAATGCTATCAGATTACTGGGAATTACTCTCCTCCCCGAGATAAAAGTCCCGCTATGATTGATGTCCACAACATGTTTCCTTTTGTTGATACAAGAAACCGGATTCTCGAAGTGAACGTAGACGAGATTACTCCAATGGCTCTTTTCATCGCTGGAAACATCACAATTCGGACCGACGATGCGTTCTTTGTTGAGGTCGCCGATTACTCAGCAAGTGAAGGATCCTGTACTCGGACAGTTGAAATTAGCATGGACGGTTTTCCCAATGTCAGACGTGGTCCTATTCAGGCTGGAAAGAAGGTATCACTGATTGCAACTCTTTTAGATGTCCAAAGCTACAAATTGGTCAATTATCAGATTCTTGCCGATACCACGACCACTCCAAAAGCAAGAGCAAGTCCTTTTGGTCGTCGGAGGGGCAAAACATCTACCCCCAACGAGACATCGATTCCCGTCTCAGAGCACAATGAGGCTTCGTCACCAGAGCCCACCCCAGTCCCACGTCGTAAGGACAAACGAGTGAAGAAGCAGAAAGAAGTCGCTGCATCCGACATCTATAAGAGCGATTCGGATGAAGTGTGTCCAGAGCCTGTTTCAACCGCCGCAGCGAAAGCACGCAAAGGGAGGCAGACACCGGCAAAGGAGGTAATTCAATCTTCTTCCGAGAGTAGCGGGTCAAGCGATGAAGAGCCCTTCCTCGCCAAACACTCAACCACTTCAAGCAAGGAGAAGCACCCACGGGCTAAAGAAATTGTCGATTCTACTTC
>Ga0160429_1002240_pt1 | contig 10311 bp, 7 predicted proteins | sample SolpanmetagenomR_FD_108199 | JGI IMG/M metagenome (GOLD analysis project Ga0160429, IMG submission 108199) | Solar panel surface microbial communities from Lawrence Berkeley National Laboratory, California, USA - R | ecosystem: Engineered > Built environment > Solar panel > Unclassified ... | reverse complement strand
CTAGGCCTTCTTAAGCGCTCCATGACTGTCCGCACTGCTGCTAGATTTGCATTTGCACGGATGATTGGCGTGCTTGGCTTCAAGGTTCTTGAACAACTACCACAATGGATTGACGGTTTCCTAGCCGAAAGCTCCACACGCGACGAAATGGCCACCTTTCTCCGTCTCTTAGACCAAGTCATCTTCGGGTTTAAAACTCAGATCTATACTATACTTGATACGCTCTTGACCCCTCTCCTTCAACGAATCTTTTCTGGATTTGCAGAACAGGTAACTGGCACGGATGATGAGATTCAGCTAGGAGAGTTACGTCGGGAATACCTTAACTTCCTCTTGGTGCTACTTAATAACAACCTCGAATCTGTCCTTGTAAGTCCCTCGAATCAGGGCATCTTTGAGACAATAATCTCAACAATCGAGCACTTTGCTAAAGATACGAGCGAACATCCCGATGCAAAGCTAGCAACGTCTGTGCTCACAAGAATGACAGCTGTTTGGGGAGGGCCTGATATTCCAAACCCTGCAACCAACACTGCGGCTCCAGCACCTATTCTTCCCGGGTTTGACCGCTTCATGATCACACGCTTCTCTTCCATTACTTGGTCTTTGATGACAAGTCCAAACTTTGAGCCAAAGGATGCTCAAGCCAATCGTGTAATCGGTGAGATCGCCGTGCTCCAGCAAGCAATTCTCGCAAAGACAGGCCGAGAATATCTCAACTGGCTCAAGGATGTGGAGCTAAGAAATCTGGGCATTCCAGACCCAGCCATTGATGAGTATTTGCGTTCGTTGACTTCGACGGATGCCAAAAGCTTTAAACAGAGCATACTTCGATTCCTTTCTCAGCATAAAGTTTGATACCTGTTCAAATGTCGAAATGGACACTAGCTTTGAATGTAGTTAATGGTATCGATATGTCAGACATGAGAGACGGATCATCTACTGGAGAATCAGCGTGCATTTCTACGACAATCCAGCGTTACGGCCGAGATCAGAGCGTTTGCTTAACTATACCCAACATTTGTACTATGTCCTTGTTCAGCAGGTCTGGAATATACCACGAAGTTGCAACAATAATAGATGATTAATATACTAAAAAAAATCTAAATTTCGTTTGAATTTGTGCCTTGCTTTAACCTGTAGATAACAACTCGCACTAATAGGATGTTAGGGGCTGTCTTCCCCAAGTCAACTAATGATCGTCCGCCGTCGTTTGTTGTCGTGATGCTGAAGCACCTTTACGTATCTCGATGGTTACAATCCTGTCCGAAGGTTCTCCGAGCAACGGGTTAACTGCAGTACGGATTGCGGGGTGTTGGTGGTGGGGGGTTTGAGATGATGAAGCAAGTCCATTATTATTCGACACCCACAGCAAGAAGTGCACTTCTTTCTCGCAAGGAACAAACAGCGCGCACTATGTCCTTCAAAACAAACGCAACAATCGCCTCCTTCGGCGGGAAGCTGTTAAAACTCAGCCACAATGCCACTTCGACCAACTGCGAGATGGCATGCAATCTATACCTCCCTCCTCAAGCATCAAAGGGAAAGAAAATCCCCGTGATCGTCTATCTCGCCGGTCTGACTTGCACGGGCGACAATGGAGCAGAGAAGGGGTTCTTCCAACACAAGGCCAGCCAGAGGGGAGTGGCTGTACTTTACCCAGACACGAGCCCGAGTATGATATAACATGTTTCCACATTTTTTTTGTGCAACATGAATACTTACCTGTTTTGCCGCCTATAGGAGGGCTCAAGATCGAGGGTGAGGATGACGCGTACGACTTCGGTTCCGGCGCTGGCTTCTACGTCGACGCAACCAAGCAACCATGGTCAAGGGGTTACAAGATGTACACGTACATTACCGACGAGCTTCCCAAGGCTCTCTTTGCCTCGTTCGACGAGCTCGACAGCACTCGTGTGAGCATCATGGGCCACAGTATGGGTGGCCACGGAGCTTTGACACTGGTACGTGGGGGCCGAACATTTTGAATTGGGAAAAAAAAGAGGCTGACGAGGACGTCAATCAATAGTTTCTCAAGAATCCCGGAATGTACAAATCCTGCTCTGCGTTTGCGCCCATCGCCAACCCGATCAACAGCCCATGGGGCCAAAAGGCTTTCAAAGGGTACTTCGGCGAAGACCAGAAGGAGCAGTGGAAAGCGCACGACGCCACGGAACTGATCAAGAACTGGAAGGGCGGCAAGGTTGAGATGCTCATCGATGTTGTAAGTCGTGACCTTACATGAAGGCGGAAATTTTTATAACAAGAAAAGGAGAGATGCTGACAAACGTATACAGGGTACCAGTGACAACTTCTACAAGCAGGGACAGCTCCTGCCCGAGAACTTCGTAGAGGCGGCCAAGACTTCAGGCGCCGACGAGAATGGCTCTATCAAGGTGCGCTTCCAGCCTGAGTACGACCACAGCTACTACCTCATGTCGACGTTCGCGGATGACCATGTCGACTATGCCGCAGACAGGCTCGGAGCTTAGTAAGTCGATTTTTAACCAGCCCCTCTCACCTCCCAAACTTAGCCTTTGCAAGGCGAACTTCGCTTACGAGCAAATGAGAAAAAAAGTGTGTCTGACCGTCGGCATAGACTTTGAGAAAGTGAAAGGCCAGCTGTTTATAATGATGAGCAATGTGGAATATCCACCATGTACATACGAGAGCATAGCAAATGAAGTCATGGCATTTATCGAAAATCCAACAAGAACTTATATAATAATGATAACTGTCGTTCGAATTTAACGTTAACTGAGCGAGAATATACAATTTCATGATCCGCTCTCTACATTGGAGGCAGCCTTGATTTAAAAGTTCGATTGAACCATTTCAATGTTCCAGCAGCAATGTTCTTATTGATAAAAGCACATTGTGGTGTTGGCAGCTCTTGGCCGTTTCTCATATTAGTAACAACCTGTCGTTACCGCCCCAGTACGCCTAGTGACTCAAATAGTCACCCTGTAGTAACCATGCAAGCACTTCGAATCAATAGGACAACATCCTCTTAACACGACGCGAAGACGTAGCAACCTGCCGCATCCGCTGCGCACCTTTACCTGGTGGCGGACGTCTGTTCTGCCGCAGCTTTTCCTTCTTCTCCTCCTTCCGGCAGTAGATTTCGTAGAATTTCTGGCGACGGCGCAACTGTCTATGCTCCAGGCCTTGTACAATGTCCAAGGCGCAACGACTGTATGGATTCTTTTCGTTGCGAGTCGTCGAGTCGCTGGACTGGCTTTCGTTATCGTCGTCGTCGTCGTCCTCTTGGTCACCCTCTTCGTCATCCTCGAGGATATTTAGCGGGGCTATGGAAGGGCGGCGGCCTCTGCGCATCATGGAGGTCTGATGATTGTGACGGGGTAGCGACGCAGTGTGAGTAAGTGCAGGTCGTTGGCCGAGAAATGCGATTCCTTTGTGAATTTCTAGTGCAGGCGAAGCAGTTGCCGACCCCCGACGGCTGGGAGGTGGCGAGGTGAGGCGGGTACGGGAAGGAGGGGGTGAACGTAAACGTCTTGAAGGCGAACGGGAAAACAACCCACGTCGAGGTGGTGGAGATTGTGGGACGACAATGTGGTGCTTGTGCGGCGGAGGAGATCGTACACGTTTCGCAGGTGATGCGGGTGGTGACTTTTTCTGCAGACTAGTGGCGCGTTTGCGGTGTGTAGTGTGGTCTCGCTTTTCATGGACAACGTGCGCGAATGGAAAGATGCCAACGTCACTTTCTTGGACGTCGTGTTCGGATACTTCATCTTCTTCCTCATCGTCCAGGTCAATCTCGGGATCAGACTGAGGGAAAGTAGGATCAATGTCCTGCGGTATCGCGCGATGCTTGGCTGCTTGTCGTTGTTTTAGACATGAAATGTATGCTTGTTCAAGAGGTCGATCTTCGTCAAGAGTTCCGCAGACAAAGTCTGTGCTGTCAGGAAGCTCGGGAGTACCCGGACGAATAGCAACAGGTTTCTTCCTATGCCTCTTACCGTGAGGGCTCAGACTTCTCGGCGAATGGAGACTTGGGTCTGAGTTTGCAGAGGACTGTGAGACCCGCCTTCTCATTGCGGGACGGAGGGATCCGAAGGGCATAAGGGTTGATGTGGAATGGGGAGAAGAACGTCGAGGAGCCCACCACTCATAATCTGATCCGGAGTCATCTTCATCGTTATCGGAATGGCCAAACCCTTCCTCGTCGTCTGTTTGAAATCCACCATCCGAACGATCATCATCAGAGAGTTCTTCGGAATCGTCCTCCAAATCCTCGTCATCGAGATCTTCCAGATCTTCTAGGTCTTCCTCCTCCAAAGCTTCTTCTTCCGCCTCAGCACCAAGCTGACGAATACGCAACTCTTTTTCAAGGGTATCATCGACGGTAAGGCGACAACGGTGGACTGTAGATTCTTGAGCCCAGTCTGCAACTTCCTCATCAGAGCTGGCAAATTCATGAAATCTAGTGGCTTCCGTGCGGCCAAGGTCGGAATCAATGCTCAGTCTGTGCTGCGGACGACTGACCGGAGATGGATTGCGCCCATTTTTGAGACATTCGTTCTTGATAGTCGTGTCCGACTCACGATGCGCACGTCGGGAAATACTCGCCATAGATGAGCCTTGTATTGGTGGTGGTGGGCTTGTATAGCGTGCATGCCTACCTTCGTTCTCTGGGGTGACTGGCTTTTCGATAATTGAAGTTCTGCTAGGACACATGAATTTTAATACAGATGGTCTTTTGGTTGGAGCTTCTGGGCGTGTCTCAATTGAGGCCTCCTTGCTTTCCACCTCTAATGGACTCTTGACCTTCTCCGCAGGCTCTTTTCGTCCGCAAATAAAGGAGATGCATCGTCGACGTCCAAGCTCTGCTTCCACAGCCGGTTCGGACATCGTGACAGGCGACGTAAAAGACGTGGAGCCATTCGCCTCACGCTCATTAGCAGTGTTGAGTCGGTGCAATCCCAATTTGGGTCGTGTAGGTTGGCCCTGTTTGGCAAATGGGAATCCGGTTGGAGGGGAAGCAGGTGTGCTCGCTCTTGTTTGGTAGCTGACTTGTCCATCATCGCTGGCAAGATCCTCAGTAGATCGGCCGCTGACTGTACTACAAGTGGAAGACCGTAAGGGATCGCGAACGAAATGTTGTGTTGTCTGATTGGCACTATCATCTTCGTCCGGCGATTCGGTTTCGCTATGGAGTGCTTTCGTCAGAAGTGATAGACGCCTTTGCATTCTAGATGTCGGTATCGTCTTGATAAACAGTTGTTGTCGGTTTTCAGGAGGTTCGTCCGCATCGGCAGCGAGGTCATCTTCGGATATGGCCGGCATGTTGCTGATGACAGATTGAGAAGGGGTCGTTTTAGAGGTCGAGCCCGGGTCGGTACCATGGTCTTGGTGATGCGCCATGGTGAAAGTGTAAAAGGTTATAGCGATAATGGCAAGTGCGATCGTAGATCGTCTATGCACTCAATACGTTCAAGCAGAACCGGCGGCTTGAAGATTGTAGAAGAAGATACCGAGCAGGCGTGAAATATCCACACGAGAAGAGACTCGGTTGATGGAAATAGAGGCTGCGAGAGGCGCGAACTAGTTGCGCAACCAGCAACTGATGAAAAGGTAGTAAATTGAGTGGAGTTGATGTCCCGCAGGACGATTATGCTATAATAAAAGATTCGACGCCATGTCGAGAAGATGTGAAAACACAAGCGAAGCTGCTGTTTGAGTGAAACAAAAGCGTAACGAGCAACGGTGAGCGGTTGTGGCGATGCTGGGCGCCGGTGGTGACTGCTGAGCGTGTAAAGCGTTCGGCGGAGCTCAAGATCGAGCGTACCCGCAAGGAGATTTGAGGCCGGACGACCTTGGTGAGGAGTGGAGGAGTGCAAAATGTTGTAAGGGCCGGCAGGAGGAAGATGGAGGAGTTTTGGTAGAGGGGGAGAGCGAAATTGAGACGTAACTTAGGGCCAGACCAAGCACAGTCAGTCAACCCGCCCATAAGTTACCACAAGCTTTTCAGGCTTTCGTCTTGCTCAACCGCGTCCGTTCCAACACTTTCCTTCGTTACTATTATCTTATTGTTAGTGTACCGTACGTTCACACTAAACTAGATGCACCGGTTGCACCAAAACAAAGGAGTCTTTGTTCTTTCGCCAGCCCCGTCTTCTTTTCTCGCGCCCGGCCTTCTCGTACAACACTGTGTTATCGACAGCAGCAGTCCCACGTAATACAAGTAGTACAGCGGAGGCGTATTCTACCAAGTCGTCAAGTTCCACCATTATTGATTCATGTGTCGAGTTATACCTTGGACCCCGACCCCCCATCCACGCTTGAGTAGAAACACTTTGCTTGCCGTGCCTCTAGCCGGGTGAGTCTCGTATTCCACTCAACTCATAGCTTAGCTTGAAACAAGACTTCGTCAACCAATCTGAGGGTAGCGATTTCATAACAGGGCCCACGCTTCTCCGCAGCACACACAAACACACCGCCAAACGTCCAAGGCTTGTGACCATCTTCACCCCTTCTACACTTCTGATCTACGAGTACTTGTACTTCTAACAAAATCTCCGATTGATCGAGCTCAAGCGACTGCTTCTCGCAGTTCACGCCGCGTGGTCCTCTCCAAGAGGAGGAACCTTATCTGCAGGATGGTCTGTCGGTGAAATTACATGTGCAATTTCAGTAGCTACAGACTCTTCCGCCTTCACAATAATCGCGACTCCCAATCCTGCCATGTCTGGCATTGCCTTGGCTCCCTCCACATGGCAATGCGTCGGTGCAAAGCTATCAGTCAACGTTGGCGGTAAAGTTGAGCTTGAAGGTGGCAATAATGCGGCGTTTGGTGCAACGATTACCACAGCCGCAGGAGCCGCACTTATCATTACACTAGTACTGGTCTTGTCGCCACCTGTAGAGGTAGTGCCTGACAAGTCAGGTGGTACACTTGAGGCAGCGCCTTCTCTATGGGATTCATCCTTGGTCTGTGACGTTGTTTGATTTTCTGACCGATCATGAGGTATAACGACTTCAACAATAGTATTTTGAGGTATCGCATGAATGTTTGTGATTTCCTTGACATGATTGGAAGCATCAGATGCTAATAGTTGCTCAGGTATGTGTTTGTTGTTTTGCTGTGTTAAGACGGCAGCCGTTGCGATGTTTGTAACAGGTGCCACCATGCTACTAATTATCGGAGTGGTGCATTGTGTGGCGGCTATTGAATGATACGTAGACGACCCTTCGCGTTCATGACTGGCGGAGTGTGATGAAAGCGCATTGAGCTCATGATCCGGGAGCTTGTCCTCAGCATCTGGACGCCAACTATCAGCGGCGGCTTCTACAAGTTTGACAAGTGCATGAAATGTGTCCGACTGCGCATGCAGTTGCGGTGTGAGTTGAATAATAGATCGGTGTGGTTCCGGGAATGCTTCCTTGCCCATATCAACGCGAGCAGAATCCATCTCGACCGAAATCTTTGACAGTTCCTGAGATAAATTCGCCGTCACTTCCTGGAGCTTCGCACTGTGTTCTAAGATGATTCCATCGAGCATGCGAGTGATTTTACCCAGGTCATCGATGAGTGCGTCATGGACTTTTTCTTTGAACTGCAAGCTGAGAGAATCCGGCAAATTTAACGTGTCTTGTTTTCTCGCAAAAACTTCTGCCAAAGGCCTGCCCTTCGAATTTGTAGACAGAGTGGCCTTCGGAGAGGACGGGAGGGGAATGCGACTTCTACCTATATCCAACGTACCTTTCTCTGTCTCGACATGGGGATTATGAAGCACTTCGGTTTGCTGTGGCCTGATAATGTCAACAACCGGTGGAGCCGCGCTTGCTATGCACAATGAGGGAGTTGAAAGGTCGGATGGCTTCAGGGGCCTTTTCAACAGGTGCATCGAGGTATTGATTATTGGCTCGAGACCGGCCTCGATTCGACAAAGGTCGCATAGTTCGGCTGGCTTTGGATCGACATCTGACTTTCGACTAGCCCAAAAGCCCCATGGACTTGCAGTATCTCCTTGTCCGTGCTTCTTCACTCCGGCGGCCAAGTATAAGTCAGACGTTTGTTGTGCCAAATGGTTTCCAGCATGTTGGCATATCTTGCCATGTAACGGTTGATGGTTGTGAGGATAATGCGGGCTGTCTTGAGCTTTGAGGCTCTCCGCAGCCGGACTTTGTGTATGTGGGGCTGTTGTGAGACTTTCCCTAGTAGGTTTTGGTGCATCTTGGGCTGGAACTTGATCATACTTCTGTTGCGGAAACCCGGTTTCAATTGCGGTCTTGGGTTGTTGTGGCTTAATTGGTGGTCGTGCACGCACGCTCTGCGCCGCCTGAGCAGCTTTGGCGTTTGCTTCGCAAGTGTTAAAGCTTTGGATGCGGGCTTTGACACTGGGATAGCCCGGAAGATTGGACATGATGAAGTAATTGATAGTTGACTCCAGAACTTTGTTACTTATTCAGGGTGAGACTGATATTGCTGTGATAGAAGACATAAAAAGCGAGTGTAGAAGCAGGAATGTATAGTAGGACGAATTAAGAGTTGACTTTTTCCACAAATTCTATGTGGTCGTCTTTTTCGATCTCGAATACCCAGAATTACCCAGACTGTTGTGTATGAGGATAAAGCTACCAGGGGAACGATATGCGATAGATGAAAGGGATTAGTACGAATGTTTCGACAGCAGAAGCAATGGAAAACCGGCTGATAGAGACTCCCACGGCTTCCTAATGTTGATTAGCAGTGGAGGTAGCCATGAAAGTCGTGCCTTCTTGAAATATACCAGAAAAAAGGAACACTCTTTTGGTCTTAAAGTGTGTTTATACGTGCACAACAAAAGCGTTCGATATATGAGCAACAATGAAAACATTCTGTAATGAGGCAAGACGTTGACTTATATACAGGCAGTCATCTGTGCTACATTTAACGACGCTATATGAAGCTCCTCTCTATTTCAGGGCTGCCTGCAAGCTCTCCAAGACCTGCACATAGTTAGTCCGCAAGTCATGATGAGTTCGCCATAACCAGATGTACACACCTCCAGCTCAATCCTCGCCTCAGCTATATCGTGTTCACTTCCAGATCCACCGGCAATTTTCTGTGCTTCCGCGATCTGGTTTCTCACGGACTGTCTATGGTAAGAGAATGAATGCATTCCAACGACAAAATAACCTACCTCCGCGCTAAAGTCCTCAAGAGGGTAGCCCTCGACAGCGTTGATGCTAAGCTTGGAACCCGGTTGAACGATGGCGAATCCACCTGACACTGGATAGTTGTAAGCAATTCTGTTCCAGGCCGTGAAAGCGTGAAACTAACAAAAGAACTGTTTGCTGCCTCCTGCCTCTTCAATGACCTCGATCAGACCTGGCCTCAATTGCTCAATGGAGGGTACGTGGTTGGCGAGGACACCCATCTCTCCAGACTCGGCGGGAAGATTGACTTGTACACTGCAGGGATAAAGACCATCAGCTTTCCATCCTTCTGTTGCCCTTCAAAGATCACTCTAGCGCGAGGGACAGGCGCAAGGTTCCGGGATTGGAATCAGGAGTAACCTACACATCGGTAGACTTGTAAATGGACTAGGATGACGGAAGTATCAGCCAGATTACAACGGAAACAACGGAGCGAGACATTTGCCCACCTGATGAGGAAGAGTCAAGGAGAGCTGAATCTTGTCCGAGGCAACATCGGCATAGCCACGACGCTGCACAGCCGGACGAAATGAAGTGGGCGCTGCACGTAGGGCAGTTCGTGCAATACGGATAGCACTCATGACTGTGTTAGGGAATGGAGTTTATTATCACAAAGGAAACCTCAATGTACCTTTTGCGCGCATTGAGAAGCGACGTCGTCGGAAAAACCACGGAGCCGAGCAGCTTTCATCTCACTCAATTCCAGCCACGTGACTTTTGGGAATATGTCTTAACATGGCATTTCTGAAACTCATGCCGATTGTGATTTCGTGACATACTTGTAGTATATAGGCTTCGCTTTTCAATATACATTAAGACATGCATACTTTCCCTAGAATGATAGGGAATACTCTCTTTTATGTTCTGGGTTTCTTTCTACTTAATATCGACGGTCGTTGCATGCTCTTGACTCCTGACATGGTAATTTCACAGTCGAGATTACTTGAGAAGTGCAGGAGTGGTTATCACGTTCATTCTGCGGTACTCATAAAGTCGTTGAAAACATTACAATTTCCTCTTGTGAAGATTATATGACGATCTCCTAATTATGATATTCATACTGGCAGCAAATGCGTCCAAAACTTCAAGAACCCGCTGACGTTGTCGAGAGGATATCCAAGAAATCTCAAATGCGTTTCTCTGAAATTT
>Ga0160429_1002239_pt1 | contig 10312 bp, 6 predicted proteins | sample SolpanmetagenomR_FD_108199 | JGI IMG/M metagenome (GOLD analysis project Ga0160429, IMG submission 108199) | Solar panel surface microbial communities from Lawrence Berkeley National Laboratory, California, USA - R | ecosystem: Engineered > Built environment > Solar panel > Unclassified ... | reverse complement strand
TGGGCCGCGGGATGGGGCGGTGAATGCTGCAGTTGGGAGGTCTGCTGTTGTTGAGTAGACGGGGTTGGGTAAGGAGGGAGGTTAGAAGTTGTTTAAGTGGTAGAGTGGGTTTTGAGGCGTGGCATACTATCTTTGTCGATTTGTGTAGCCGCTTAGCCGATATTGTCTGACATTAATAATACGTTATTCGTTTGAAGAAAGTCGGCGGTCAGACTTATATCCTGACAACAGATTCTACATTCAATTCTATGTCATTTCAATATTCATCGTATCGCTCTATATCGTGATCTAATCCCCCTGGTTTTTTACTGCCTTCCCCTTCACAGGCTCAAGATCCTCGTCCGTGTCCTCATCCTCCAGAGCAAACTCTTCGTCGTCGTTGTCGTCCTCATCATCCTGCTCCAGCTCCCCATCATCATCCCCCGCCTCCCTTTCAAAATCCTCATCCGCCCCAAACTCAATAACAATCCACTGGCAAAACTTCTCCCACTCCCTCCGCCATTCCTTCATCCGCCGCGCCCTCAACCCCTTCCCAAACGCACCGTTCTTAACATCCTCCGTCCACTCCCTCGCCTCCAGATCCTCGTACGCCGCCCACCTGACACTATTCTCCGCCACCGCGCCCAAGCCCTCTAGTCCCAGATTCTCGAAACCCTGCAATGCCTGCCAGAAATCATGGCTCATTCCCGCGGCCCCCTGGCCTAGGATCCCGGGGTCGTCGTTACACAGCGCCACCGGCACGCCTTGTGCAAGTAGCGCTGGGACAGGATGCGACATGATGCTGCCGGTAAGACGGAGAACTTCATTGCTGACGGGACAGCACTCGACGAGGAGGTGTTTGTCGCGCACCATGTTCATGAGTAGAGGGTGTTTATACAAAGAGAATGCATGCCCGAGACGCCGCGTGCCAAGAAGGATCGCGTCGAAGAGGTTCAGGTCGGTTTCGGTGCCGGTGCCGAGGGTTTCGCCGGCGTGGAAGAAGAAGGGGATCGTCACCCTGGCTTCGGAGCAGCGCTTGCGGAACCAGAAGAGGAGGGGTGTTAGTTCGGCGAGGGGGCGGCCTGTGTCTTCTTGGCCTACGAAGTCGTAGCCGGAGATCACGTCAGGGTATTTTTGCTTGAGGCGAATGCATTCTTTCATGTCTGCGATGAGAGGGCGATGATGTTAGTACGGTTGACTTGGGTCGTGAAAGTTGAGTAGTGGTTTGTTTACCTGCGACGATATCCCGATTGTCTAGGAATCGGAGTGTCGTCCATATTATACGTGCTCCCCAGAAGGATTGGCCTTTTTCTGTCGCTTTGTACTTTTCTAATTCCTCGGCGAACATTTCTAGAACTGCATCCATGTTCTCTTCTGGCTCCTCAGAGCCCTCTGTGTAGTACTTGTAGGCGAAAGTAGTGCGGATGTCCACCCAACGACATCCATCATCAAGCAGTTGGTCAAAGACGCGCCTAAGGACTTTGCGGGCGATAGGCTCGTAATGCGCAACCGTTTCGAGGATCTGGAAGCATTCGCTGAATTTTCTCCATATGGAATTTGGCCCGTGGTGATGATGAAGTGACTCTTCAGCGGTTACAGTGGCTCGCGACACTAGCCAATTGATGAAGCCCTCCCTTCCACCATCCGGAAAAGACTCTGCAGCTTGCTTGATCGGGACAAGGACACCCTCTTTGGCCTTTTCAGACCATAAAGATGCCCTTGACGTGGGAGTGGTCTTCAGGAAGCGGAAAAAGAGTTTACTTTTCTGGCGACCTTCACCAGTTGCAAGACTGCCCTCTCCACCAAAATGCATCCCCTCCGTTTCCACCGCTTCGCTGAAGAGCCAATATTGATCCACCATAGCATCCAAATGACAGTGTAGCAATGCTCCCTTCGGCATCTTCTTGACAATCTTCCACAGTTTCGTCTGCTCCATACGCTGTTTCGCCAATGAAAACATCATGCCTGGGTACATTTCACCACCACTCTTTTGTGCCATCTCGTCTTCAAGTTCTGCGGTCCAAATTGTTTGCTGTTCTTCAAAACGGATTTGCGAAACGATGGCTGCCGCTTCGTTGGCCATTGGCGACATCATCTGACGGAAATCGCGATCTTTTAGTTCATATCAGACCAGGTGTTTTAGGGAATTTTGGGTTCAAGATGACTGACGAACCGCTTCTGTGCTTATCCTCCTGTGCTATGAGAGCATCACGCCCTTGGTAGTACTTCTGTACAAATGGATCAGAGAACAGGGGAATCCCCTCTTGTCGAGACCATTCCAGTTCTTCCGGTGAGAGCTCCATGACTACTAGCTGTGTTGTGGTGTTGTTGTAAAGTACAATATTCAGTATGACCTACTTACTGTATAGCAGCGGGGTTAAATTTACACGCGACTTCTACCCGTCAGCGCTTGGTTTGTTGTGACTCGTGATGGCCGACATGTGACGTTTTGTGGGGTTCGAGACGCAGTCAGGAGCAACTCTCTCTCATCACACCGCTACACATCACTCCTCTGATCAGCTAATTCTCGAGCGTCGACTCTCTATAATCAGCGTTCCGCAGTATCGAACAAAGACTGTCTTTATCGTCGGCTTCAACAACACGCGGAACCCATATACCACTCCGGATTGCCCCGCACCGCCCTGTTGCCTCGACTGAGAATCAAGTCCATATTTACTCTACCATCAGACATGCGGTAGTACTCTGTTGAAACCGGTGGAAGCTACCGGTCATAATCATGGGCTATTTCATTCCATCGTCTCTGCAGAAGCGGCTGCTTCGGTATGCATTATCACGACTAGAGCTTCTGGACACCGATGCTCTGGAGCTTGAAAGACTAGATATTGAGTGGGCAAGGAAGAGCTCGGTGGAACTAAAGGATGTTGGACTACGTAAAACTGTACGTCGATTGCAGTAATCCTCGATGTTTTGTCTCATGTTTATATCCAGAATCTTGCGGCCCTTCTGCACCTTCCCAACACTCTACGCGTGGAGTACGCTTCGGTTACCAGTGTAAGAGTTACAGTACCGGCTGATATTTACACATCTTCAATCGAGGTCAATATAAGAGGTGTTGGAGTAAGGGTCAAGTTGTGGGAAGAACAACAAGCAGAAACACACCACGCAAAGCGGGGTTCCCGTGATAAGCAGGCTCCTTCTCGGCGCCATGGCATGCCTCGATTAGACTCGCCACCTCCCTTTAGTACACGTCGATCGAGTAGTGGGAGTTTAGATGACTTTCTGGATGGCTTACCATCAGCTCAGGACCTTGCGGCTTCGTACTTAGCGGATGAAACTATGGAAGAACGAGAAGAGTTGGAGGCGGCCATAACTTCTCAGCCGTCAGAATTTCAACAATCCACGACCCTCAGCGAAGGCAGTGACGATGAATCGGTGATGGACGTTGGAATAGGACTTACGCTACCCAACTTTCTCACGAAGTTTTTTAAAGGAATAGGAGATCGATTGAAAGTTACAATCCAAGATGTCACTCTTAACTTAGATCTGAACATCCCGTCTGGAACGGATATCAAATCTATTACTTCTGAGCCGTCACCCGTAACAATATCTTTTCATCTTGATGAGCTCGACGTTCAAGAGCTCAAAACCGATGCAGGACCACCGGCTAGGAAACCAACCGCAGAATTCACCCAAAGAACTAATACTCCTAATGGCTCAAACACAAGCTCCACAAATGGAAGGCGGCGCATAGGATTTCGAGGAATGAAGGCATCACTCATCGCTGAATCTATAGCCTTCGATCAATCAGTTCTTGATTATGATCAAGGATCCCCTTCTAAGTCAGCGGACAGTCCAGTCATGAGTTGGACACAGGATAGAAGCTTCTTGAGTTCGGATCGCGTGTTTGCTGCTAAAAGTTCCAGTGCGAATCCGTCATTAAATGCTTCGTTTACTCCAAGCACAGCACGGAATACAAGTACTTCGAGGGTAAGTAGATCTGCCGATGTTAAGGAAGCGGAGGAAGATCAATCGAACACAAGCAACTCCGTTTATGGAGTGGATGTATCCACACTAGAAAATTCGATTCTGGAAGAAGAACCGCGGTCTCAAGCCGGAGTTCGGCCCCAAACTGTTCGTAGTGCTTTAGCATCATTTAGGGAGGAACTGTTACCTTCTCGGAGTCTATACTCAAGTCAACATGCGCGAGAGAGATCCTCAAGGGACCCCAGTTCTCTGTCATATCTCTCGCACGTAGGACAACTTTCAATTGATGCAGACACGCCGCAGATTGGTGATTTACCACAAGGAGCAGCCGCTAGGAACTTATCGGCACCAAGGACCTTGGCCGAGGCGCTAAACAATCCAGAAGAAGCAGGTCCGCTTGCCGAGTCTAAACTGTTTAACCATGAAGAAGCTGAAAGCATTTATTTGAGCGTAATTGAGCATTCAGATCCAACAGAGAGTGAATACTTTCCAATGCCCGGGGGCTGGGGAGATGCAAGCATTGCTTCTGTCCCAGCGCAACAAGTCTACACAACCCATTCGAACTCTAACCTGCCTAATTCTAACTCTACAGCCGGAAGTCAGATTGACAATCTTCAACATGCGGCGGAAACTGTGAAAGCTGTTGAGAATGGTGGTTTGTTCACAAATACCGTTCGCGCTACTGTCAAAACTTTCATGCATCTCGATGAAGCCGAGCTATGGATTCAAGACTCAAATGATGCGAGACAGCAAGCAGGATCGATAACGTCCACCACTTCAAAGAGTGAACCATCGACAAGACATGACTCGTCTGTTTCGTACTCGACCTCTGCATCGTTACATGATGCGCGAAGGAATCGAACAAGTTCATCTCAGACCAAGCCCACAGCACCGGTAGTGCCTACTTCCAATCCAGACTTAAGCAGAGTTGATCGCCAGACACAAGATAGAACCTACGACATTGTCGTTGGATTAATGGAAATGTATGTCGACCTGTCCATGTTTCGAGCACTGAATCACATTATGAAACAACTGCAGCACGCAGTAGCTCGCACTGCTTTAGAGGATACAGGAGAGGGTTTCAAAGGACAAGACATTATAGCATCACCAATACCTCCTCTATCTCTAAGATTACGAATGCGAAAGGTCCAGCTTGATATCGTCAAGGTTATTGAAGCGATACATATGCAAGTTTATAGTTTAAGAAAGGACTCGCCTCAGGAATCTAAGGAACCGCCGGAGGTCATACTCAGAACTAGTATTAGCGGCACGGACCTTCGAACTCACAACTTCAACACTTTCAATGACTTGGACCTGGAAATCAAGAAAATGAGAGTTGACCTTGGGGATGTCAATCTACTGTCATTTACTTCAGAATCAAACCTCCGTTCTTCCTTACGGGATCCGCAAAAGAATAGCAAGGACATCTCATTTAGCATTAATCGCATAGATGACACATTCGCAGTCAATGTCACTACGAGGCCACTTGTAATCTCGGCCGATCTGGAACAGTTGGAACACATTCTTGGTTCTTTTGGTGGAGTTTCCGGACTGCTGGAGATCGGAAGCTCAATGGCTTCGGATGCCACTCCTACATATAATTTACACAGATTACAAGGTCGTTCGAAGTCGGTTCGGTTCGAGCAGGGTACTAAAGACATGTTGGAACCGTCTCGTACCGCCCTACCAAAGCTCAACCTCAGAATCGGCGGTGCTTTGATCGCAGTCACCACTCAAAATTATGGAATAAAGCTCCAGAGCAGTGCCATCAAGATCGTCACACGCGAGTCTCTTGTGGGCGTTCAGATTGATTGTATTCGAATCATTGGTCCTAATGTTGCTGGGACTGAAGCCCATGGGGACTTGACTGTAAAACTTGACAATACTTCTATCAAGTTTTTGAGCGCACCTGAAGAACAGGACCTAACAAGACTAATTACACTTCTTACTCCTTCCAAGGACAAGTTTGAAGAGGATGACGATTTCCTTCTTGACACTTTACTTAGGCAGCGCCGAAAGGGAACTGTTTTGAGAGTGAGTATTGGGAAGGCAGCAACAGATATCGAGGACTGGAATGCGTTTGCGGTTCTTCAGAACTTGGCCGATGAAGTAACAAAATATTCCGCGATCACAAAATTTCTTCCCGAGGAAAGCAGGCCTGGCACTTTGACTCTCGTTTCCGTCAATAGTTTTCGCTGTGGCGTGAATGCCGGTCACGCCATTGGCATGATTGATCTCGACTTCGAAGGGCTTGAGATGGCGCATGTGGGAAGTCCATCACTCATTGCTCTGAGCATGCACACGATGGCGATCAAGCTTGATGATATCTTTCAACTGGTTGGAGAGGTTGTACCGTGCAGTAATAAACAATATCAGCCACCGATGCTAATGGCTCGAATGATAGGCGATGAAATGGAACCAACCGCGCGTATCAAGCTCTGGAACACTCAGTTTGGTTACAGTGTAACACTCCTTACGAAGTTCTTGAAGCAGATTCAAAGTAGTGAAGATAATGATATAATGACGGGCCTTACTCCTTCATTGACGAGCCCTTCTGCATCACAAAGTGTACGGACAACATCGAGCGACGAATCGAGAACACGACTAGACCTCGCCTTTCGGGATTGCGCCATAAACTTAGAGCCACTCGAACTTTCTTCGCGTGGTCTGTTTGTCTTAACTGATGGCCGGATTTTAAGCGCTCCACCCGGAAAGAAGTTGATTGAGACAACATTTGACATTCGACGAGCGTCGTTATTAATCATTGACAATGTGGCTAAAAGATCAGAAACCGGCTTTGTCAACTTCACAGCTACAACGCTCGGCTCTACAACTACTAGCAATCAAATCACACGACTATGTGACCAAGGTTTCGTTTCCGTTAGCTCGATTTCGAAAGCTATGGTCAACATCAGAGTTCTGCGCGGCATAGAGGGAGATTCAGATATCCTTGATATAGATTTCAAGGATGAGTTGCTCCTGCTTGAGACGTGTGCGGATTCCATGCAAACCCTTTCCGAACTGCTGATAGCTCTCATGCCTCCTACGCCTCCAAGCAAGGGTCAGAAGTACCGCACGGAAATTGCGCCGGTTGAAGACATGGTGGAATCATTCAGTGGTAATGCATTCACTGTATCGAGCCCCACAAGTACTCAATGTGACTTCAAGACTGACGATTTCTTTGAGGATGACTTGATCAGCTATTTTGATGATCTTGGGGACATGCCAGGCGTAAGTCCCCGGTTTACAAAATCTGGTGGAAGTTCTCAGGTTCAATTGCTGTCAAAGTATCAACCGTTTGCCAGCAAATGGGACTCTGGCAACAACAAGTACATCCCAGCCACGATCGAAGAATTGAAGAAAGCACCTCTGAGACTCAAGGTTCGGGATATGCACATTATTTGGAATTTGCACGATGGATATGATTGGCCTCTCACTAGGGACAAAATCACTAAAGCCGTTATTGATGTCGAAACTAGAGCAGAAGAACGACGAATGAGAACACGGAGGAACTTGGAAGAAGACAATGAAGGCTCGGTGATAGGGGACTTCCTTTTCAACTCGATATATATCGGTGTACCGCTTGACCATGACCCTCGAGAACTCACACGTCAGATCAATCGTAACATGGACGACATGACCAGCGAAACTGGGAGCCAAGCGACAAACACAACAGTCAGACCTACGAGTGCTCATGGACCTCGAAGGAAAAGGCTGAGACTAGAGCGAAGTAAACGTCATAAGATCGCATTTGAGATGGGGAAAGTGTCTGCCGATGTATTTATCTTTCCAGCTGGTGGCGAGACTCAGAGCTCTATCGACGTTCGTATACACGACTTTGAGGTTTTCGATTTGGTTCCGACATCGACGTGGAGAAAGTTTGCCACTTATATGCATGACTCTGGCCCTCGAGAAGAGAGGAAACCAATGATACATTTGGAGATCTGTGATGTTAGGCCCATTCCAGAACTCACGGCATCTGAGCTGGTAATTCGTGTAAGTGGCTCATCGCCGGTTTCCCATCCGAGAAGCTAATTACAGTGTAGGCAACTGTCTTACCCTTGCGATTACATGTGGATCAAGATGCATTGGACTTCATCACAAGATTCTTTGACTTCCATGACGACACGCCAAACATCCAATCATCGTCTCATACCGAACAGCCGTACCTTCAGAGAGTCGAGGTTCTCGCAGTCCCAATAAAACTGGACTACAAGCCCAAGAAAGTCGACTACGCCGGCCTCCGCTCAGGCCGAAGCAAAGAATTCATGAACTTCTTCATCCTAGACTCAGCAGACATGATCCTCAAGCACACAATTGTATACGGCTGTTCTGGATTCGCCCGCCTACACCAAAGCCTAGAAGACGTATGGATGCCCGACATCAAAAAGAACCAACTCCCTACTGTCCTCTCCGGCCTTAACGGCGTGCGGACACTAGTAAACGTCGGCAGCGGACTTCGAGACCTAGTTGTCATTCCCGTTAAGGAATACAAGAAAGACGGCCGAATCGTCCGCAGCATCTCCAAGGGCGCCGCGGCATTCGCGCGTCAAACAGGCGGGGAAGTCACGCGCTTCGGGGCCAAATTAGCTATCGGAGCACAGACCGCTTTGCAAGGTGCCGAGGAGTACTTTGCTGGCCCGAGCACGGCAAAGAGCGACGCCGCAGTATGGGAATCAGCGGACTTGGATGCAGACGAAAAGCGTGCTATCAGCCATTACGCCGAACAGCCCATGGGCATCCTACAAGGCCTCAAAGGCGCCGCGAGGAGTCTAGAACGCGACCTTCTGGTGACGCGCGATATCATCATCGCAATATCAGGCGAAGCGCGTGAGGGCGGTAACGTCGAGGAGGCAGCGAAGGCGGTGGTGCGGCATGCGCCGACCTTGATCCTAAGGCCGATGATTGGTGCAAGCAAGGCGATTTCTCAGACGTTGATGGGGGCGACGAACACGATGGATCCGGGCAATCGGCAGAGAGTTGAGGATGTAAGTCGTTGTGTTTCGCGCGCTTTTTCATGTGGGTCGTGGTTACTAATTGTGTGTAGAAATACAAACGATACTGATGATTAGGGTTTCTGCTTTTAGGCATTGGGGTGGTAGGTATGTGCAGGACGGAGAGGTGCATGTAGAGGATGGGTTGCTTGGAGTTCAGCATTACGGTGTGGTTCAGAAGCATGACTGTCGGAATTAGTAGCTGGGTTTTAGGTCTTCAGGCAGCCTTATTAGCTTTTGCATGATAATTGGGAATGAATGTCCTGGTCTAGTAACACATAGAAATGGAGACACCCCTCTTTGGGCTAGATGCATGGAGGGCTGTGATTGACTCTGGATAAAGTCGAAACTACTGCCATTTGAAGTAATGACCGATCTGTGAACCATGACAGAATTTGACAACAGACTAAATCTCCGCTTCGGGAGGCTTCTCTTCCTTCAAGGTGATCCATGGCTTCGAAGAGCTTGCGGTGGAAGCCATACTGGCTTAGGCGTCGTCGGTGCCATGTGCTGGTGTAATCGAACCCGGGAGACCTTGCTTCAAGAGTGTCTACTTCACCCCTGTCGTGGAAGCGATAAGCTTCGAGCAGGATCTCAGTTATGAGGGCTCGGTAGGTGAAGGTGTTCCAGTCTGGTAGGGGTTCTTCAGGTCCGTGTAGTTCGTGTAGCTCGCGTGCGTACGCTGCCTAGGGGTAAATGTGGCGGAAGAATCGGTCGCCTGTGGTGCGTTCGGGTTGCATGTTGCTGTGAATAATGAAAGAAGATGCTTTTTGATGGAAGGAAAAACCGGGGGGTCAAAAGAGTATTAATTATGGTTTGCTTTGTTCTGCTCCATTAATAATGTATGGAGAACAATGGGATAGTTACGGTGATTTTACAAGTACAAATTTTCCAAAAGATGTTGTTGATCATGTTGATCCGCTTTTGATGAGATCCAGATGTTTCAGACACATTCAAGAAGGAGCACGACATATGAAGGGACAGTGCCACAGACTAATCGTGCTCGCTATCTGTTCGCAACACACTCGATTCACAAAACGCTATGTCTAGCACAGTCAAGAAGAGTTTAAAATACACTTTTTATTCTCATAATCTTAGTTCATAACAGATACACCTCACACATAATTCAGTCTTATAGTCACTCTCATCTACGCTTTCTAGACTACAGAAATGCCGTAATCATACACATTCTATCATTCCAATCCAGAGAATAATCCAAAATAATTCTTAGCTACTGTATCAAAGATATTGCTCATAGGAAACGCGGAGAAAAGAAGCAGCGACGCCGGGAGCGAGTCAGGGTTCAATGGTCAAAAACGAGGAGCAAGCTGAAACCGGAAATTTGGCCTTTACATACTCGGCTTGCGAACTTTTGCGCTCAGACATTTGAACAC
>Ga0160429_1002238_pt1 | contig 10313 bp, 11 predicted proteins | sample SolpanmetagenomR_FD_108199 | JGI IMG/M metagenome (GOLD analysis project Ga0160429, IMG submission 108199) | Solar panel surface microbial communities from Lawrence Berkeley National Laboratory, California, USA - R | ecosystem: Engineered > Built environment > Solar panel > Unclassified ... | reverse complement strand
TTGGCGATCGCGATTGCTCGCCGACGGGCTTCGCCCGTCAGCTCCACTGTCTCTGGTGCTGTCAGAATGGACATTGTGCCGATCCTGGCCGGTGAGGCTTCGCTTGTCCCCGGTGAGACAAGAGATGGGTTTGCCTTGCCGGATCAGCAAAAAAGATACCGCACGGACGGCTTCAAGGTTTAACGCAGGTTAGCTGGCGGATGGTCAGTTTGGGTTAATTCGAAAGGTACTGCCTAGCGCTCGGGTCAGCCTCGCGCCGCCCTCCAGCCTGCTGCCCTCGCCTCGTCCTCCGAGCAGACCCTGCGCTCGCCGGCGCGGTCGTTGATGCAGGTCCGCTCGTAGTCGCGTGAGCCAGGCAGGTGGTAGATCCGCTCGCCGCCGGCCGAGATGATGCCATTGATGTTGCAGCCGCTCGGCGGCGTGACGGTCTCAGGCCGCGCATGCTTGCCGCCAGCGCGCTTCTCCCGACGCCACTCAGACGGCTCCGGGAACGTACCAGCCCAGATGCCCTGACGCAGCGCCAACGCGGTGTGCTCGGCGTTGGCGTAGTCCTCGGCGTAGCGCCGGTAGGCGATAGCGTGGCCTTGGCGGACCATTCAAGCGTTCAGATCCTCAGCTTCGGCTTGGCAGATGGCGACAACCCGGCCGTAGCGATCGGTACCACGCGGATCACAGGTCACGAGGCGCTTACGCTGCTTGAAGGCTCTCTGCGAAGTCGTCCGGGACCTCGCCGAACTGGCCAAGGATCGTCGCCCCCTCGAGCTCACCCGTCTCGTCATCAGCAACGACCTTGATAGCGGCCGTGCCCGGCATCCGGCCAGCCATGGCTTCAGCCTTCTTCAGCGCGCCGCTTTCGGTCGGTGACACCTCGCGGTCGCCCGGCACGAGCCGCTTCCGCTTGATCACAAACGTCTGCACCATGAACGTCGACTTCATTGCCATCGTAGGTTCTCTCCTCAAGCCGCCCGCAAAGCCGGTCCTGCTTCCTCAAACATCAGAATGAGCACACGCCGACCGGCCGCGTCGTGCACGTCAACGATCCAGGCCGACCAGTCGAGCCGGCCGGCGCAGCGGCCCATGATCCCGCGCGCAACCCGCATCGCTTCCACGCGCAGATCCGACCGAGCCCGTAGGTAGCGACCGGCCAAATCGAGCACGGCATGGTGACCGTCGGTGCAGTGGAAACGGTAAGTCCCCGCTCGCATTCGCCTTTCATCCCGTCATCCACAAGCGTGCACAGCGCCGGCAGATTGTCCTCGGCGGAGCCTTGAGCCGAGGCCATTCGCCGTGTTTGTTCTTCTTTCGTTCTATCAGGCGAGAGGCGAAGATGCACGGACGAATTGCCGACCGACCCCTCACCGAGGCCGAGCAGATTGCAAAGGCCTACGCTGCGGCTGCCTGTAACGATCCGTGGGCTGCCCTCGTCCAGGTCATCGCCGATGCTCTCGCCGATCTAGACGAAGCTGAGCGTCAGACCGCGCAACAGTGCCGCTTCATCTCACGAGGCTACATCCGCGACGGCGCGATCAGCCCGGGCGCTAGCCGATGAAGCTGCTCCAGATCGCGGAGTTGCCGGCGGGCAGCGCGGGGACGGTCCGCATCCCGATCCAGGGGGCCGCACTCTGCGCGGGCTTCCCGTCGCCAGCCGACGACTTCCTGGAAGGTGCGCTTGAGTTGCCGCGCTGGCTTGCGCCGAACCCACCCGCCACTTTCGCCTGGAACATCTCCGGCGACAGCATGCGCGGGGCCGGCATCTTCGACCGGGATCTGGCAGTGGCCGACCGCAGCCTCAAGCCCAGCAACGGCAGCATCGTGGTGGCGATCGTCGATGGCACCATGAGCCTGAAGCGCCTCGTCATAGAGGGCAACGTCGCGCGCCTTGCCTTCGACAATCCCGACCTACCGGCCTTCGCCGTCGAGGACCTGATCGAGGGTGAGATCTGGGGCGTGGTGCGCTTCTCCATCCGCTGGCACGTGGCGCGCGCCGGGCTGGTGCGATGAGCCGGGCCATCGCGCTGATCGATGGCAACAGCTTCTATTGCTCCTGTGAGCGCGTCTTCGACCCGAAGCTCGCCCGGGTGCCGGTCATCGTGCTCTCGAACAACGACGGCTGCGCCATTGCCCGCACAGCCGAGGCCAAGGCACTCGGGATCAAAATGGGCGACCCCTGGTTCAAGATCCGCCAGCAGTGCCAGCGCGAGGGCGTGCGCGTCTTCTCTTCGAACTACACTCTCTACGGCGACATGAGCGCCCGCACGAACGCGGTCTACCGGGACTTCTCGCCGGCAGTGGAGATCTACTCGATCGATGAGAGCTTCCTCGACCTCTCGGACGTGCGCAACCGGGATCGAGTGGCACTCGCGCGAGACCTCCGTTCCACGGTGCGGGCCTGGACCGGCATTCCGACCTGCGTCGGCATCGGCCCGACGAAAACGCTGGCCAAGCTCGCCGACCACGTCGCCAAGACGATCCCGGATCTCGATGGGGTCTGCGATCTTACCGACCCGGTGGCCTACGATCACTGGCTCTGCCGGATCTCGGTGGCGGAGGTCTGGGGCATCGGCCGGGCCTCGCTTGCCAAGCTGATGGGCCTCGGCATCGACACGGTGGCCGACCTGCGCGACCTCGACCCGCGGCCAGTGCGCAAGGCGATGACGGTGGTGGGCGAGCGCATCATCTACGAACTGCGCGGGCTAGCCTGCCTGCCGCTCGAGCTGTTGCCGGCCCAGCGCAAGGGCTGCGCGGTCACCCGCTCGTTCTCCCGGCGCATCACGGAGCGCGAGACCCTGGAGCAGGCCGTCGCCACGCATGCGACGCGCCTCGGGGAGAAGCTGCGGCGCGGCGGCCTCGGGACCACCCACGTCTCGGTCTTCTACCACACGAGCGAGCACGACCGAGGGGACCCGATGCGGTCTGTCTCCACCACCGTGACGCTACCTGAAGCAACAAACGACACGCTGGCGCTAATCAAGGCCGCACAGGTCGGGGTGACGCGGACCTGGCGGGAGGCGCTGGGCGATCGGCCGTGGCGCTACAGCAAGGCCGGCGTGGTCACGACCGACCTGAAGCTGCTCGATGACGCGCCGCGGGCGCTCATCGGTCAGCTCGACCGCGAGCGCAGCGCGCCGCTGATGGCGGCCATGGACGCCTGCAACGCGCGGTTCGGCCGGGGTGCGGTCGTGCCAGCTCGGGCCGGCCTGACGGAGAAGCGGACCTGGTCGACGAAGTTCGAGATGCGCAGCCCGCGCTACACCACGCGAGTCGGAGAACTGCCGACAGCTCATGCATAACGGGTTGGCCCGTCGCTGCGTCAAAACCCACAAAACGCTTCACAAATATAGGAAAATATGCTTATCATGGAGGTTTAAAAGGTGAGGTGACGGCAATGGGGAAAAGTGAAGAACGCCGTCGCTTGTCAGCGAACTGGCTGAACACGATAGCATCTGGTGTGATCACCGCTGGTACGTGCGGATCATTCCTCGCCTTCAGTCTTGGAGCAAACTCAGCCGCAACGGCTGTACGCGTGATCGCTATATGGGCTGGGGCCGTCATGACAGGGACGTTCCTGCATCTAGCAGCACGCGCGCTGCTGCCGCCAGAAGAGCGATGAGGCCTAGTGGAATTCATGCAGGCTAGAATATTATAATACGGTTCGGTATATCGACAGCAGAAAAATCTATATGCTTCAACTAAGGCTTGAGCCTTGAATCAAATGAAGGGATTAGCCGCTTTTTTCGAGCATCGGCAATGATGCACGCGTAGCGTCGTTGACCAGCCACTCATGCAGCTTCGTCCAGCGGCGCTTCGTCTGTCCACTTCGAATCGCCATCCCGATCGCCTTCCGCTGCCCGATCAGCACGACAAGCTGCTTACCTCTTGTAACTCCCGTGTAGAGCAGGTTCCGGGCGAGCATGTTGAAGTGCTGCGTCACAATCGGGATCACGACGGCCGGGTACTCCGAACCTTGGCTTTTATGGATCGTCGTCGCAAAGGCGGGAACCAACGTGTCGAGTTCGCCATAGGGGTAGATCACCTCGCGCCCATCGAAGGTGACAAGCACCGCCCCCTCCTCCTCGTCGATGCCGGTGACCATGCCGAGGTCACCGTTGAACACATCGCGATCGTAGTCGTTCTGCGTCTCCATCACCCGGTCACCCGGTGCGAAGCGCCAGCCGAAGCGCTCGACCTGCGCAGGCGGGTTTGGATTCAGCACGCGCTGGAGTTCGTGGTTCAGGTTGCGCGAGCCAAGCGAGCCCCGCAGCATGGGGGTCAGCACCTGCACATCTCGCACGGGATCGAGGCCGAACGTGCGTGGGATGCGATTTGTTATGATCTCGATCAGCTTGGCGACCCCGACCTCTGGGTCATCGATCTCGATGAGATAGAAGTCCGCCTTCTCACCGGGGCGGGGCCTTTCTGGCATCTGGCCTGAGTTGATCCGGTGGGCGTTGACGATGATCCGACTCTCGGCCGCCTGCCGGAAGACCTCTGTGAGCCGCGCCACCGGTATGCGGCCAGAAGCGATCACGTCTGCTAGGACCTGCCCTGGTCCGACTGAGGGTAGCTGATCCACATCCCCAACGAGCAGCAGCCCAGCGCGGTCCGGCACCGCCTTCAGCAGGGCATTCATCAGCGGCACGTCCACCATCGAGGTCTCGTCAATGACGAGGAGATCGCAGTCGAGTGGGTTCTCTTCGTTGCGCGAGAAGCCGCCGTGCTTTGGATCGATCTCCAGCAGGCGGTGGATGGTTTTTGCCTCCAGGCCGGTCTGCTCGGTCATGCGCTTGGCAGCACGCCCCGTGGGTGCAGCGAGCAGCACCTGAGTGCCCTTGGCCCTGAGGATGCGCAGCACGGAGTCGAGCGTGCTGGTCTTACCCACGCCAGGGCCGCCGGTGATCACACTGAGCTTGGAAGCAAGCATCAGCCGCACGGCCTCGATCTGCGAGGGCGAGAGTGTCTTCGCGGTCTTTCCCTCCACCCAGGGGCGGGCCTTGCCGAGGTCGATCTCAGGCCAAGGCGGTGAACCGGAGGCGCGATCAATCAGGCGCTCGGCGATGATCCGCTCGGATGAGTGAAGCCCCTTGAGGAAGATGCAGGTCTCGCCATCCACCGTGTCGGCGACTACGTCCTCACCGCGGAGCTCGAGGGCGATGGCGATGCGGATGAGGTCAGCCTCCACCTCCAGCAGCTTCTGAGCGAGCACGGCAAGGCGCTCGGTGGGCAGCCCACAGTGCCCCTCATCCATGGCAGTCTGGAGCGCGAACGACACGCCTGCTCTCAATCGCTGCGGCGCTTCCTTCTCCAGCCCGAGCTTCATGGCGATGGCATCGGCCGTTCGGAAGCCGATGCCGCGAATGTCCCGTGCAAGCCGGTATGGGTCCTCGGTCATGACCCTGATGGACTCCTGCCCATAGGTCTTGAAGATGCGCACGGCTCGCGCGGTGCCGACGCCGTGCGCGTGCAGGAAGATCATGATCTCCCGCACAGCCTTCTGCTCGGCCCAGCCTTTCACGATGAGCTCAGCACGCTTCGGTCCAATGCCGCCGACCTCCTTCAGGCGGTCAGGCTCGGCCTCGATGATCTCGAAGGTGTTCTCGCCAAACAGCGCCACGATGCGCTTAGCCATGGCTGGACCGATGCCACGCATGTAGCCGGAGGCGAGGTACTTCTCGATGCCCTCGATCCCGGTCGGTGGAGTCGCCTTGAGCGTCTCAGCCTTGAACTGGAGCCCATGCTGCCGGTCCGAGAACCAGATCCCAGTCGCTGTGATCCACTCGCCTGCCCCGATGGCTGGTGCATGCCCGATGACCGGCACGAGGTCCCGCTTGCCTCGGGCCTGAACCTTCAGCACGCAGAAGCCGGTCTCGACATTGTGGAAGGTGACGCGCTCCACCGTACCCGTGAGCGTCTCCACCGGCGTGCCACGCTCGAACGACTGTCGCACCGCCCTAGGATCCATCTTGCGATATGACCCCGTCCAACAAACGACGGGATCGAAGCATTGATGCCTCGTCGAAACAGCGCCCGCCTGCCATCATCCCTCAACCATGGCCGCATTTCCTGGGAGAGCAAGCATGCCACGTAACATTCTGATCCTGGGCGCTTCGTATGGCTCGTTGCTCGCGACGAAGTTGCTGCTGGCCGGTCATAACGTGACCCTTGTCTGTCGCAGGAAGACCGCTGAGCTCATCAATCGTGAGGGTACTGAGGTCCGTATCAAGTTCCGTGACGAGCCGGGACACCGGGCGATACGGTCGCGCGATCTGCCCGGCGCTGTTGACGCGGCTCCGCCGGAGCAGGTTGACGTGTCCCGCTACGACTTGGTCGTTCTTGCCATGCAGGAGCCGCAGTACACCAACCACACCATTCGTGTGCTGATGATCAAGGTCGCTGCGGCAAAGCTCCCGTGTTTGTCGCTCATGAACATGCCACCCCTGCCCTACCTTAAGCGGATCCCAGCGCTTGCGGACATGGACTTGGCTGAGGCCTACACCAATGCAGGTGTGTGGGAGCGTTTCGAGCCTGGGTTGATCTCGCTCTGCTCACCCGATCCTCAAGCGTTCCGCCCACCGGACGAGGGGGCGAACGTGCTGCACGTCGGCCTGCCGACGAACTTCAAGGCGGCGCCTTTTGCGGACACCAAGTACAATCGGCTGCTCCGGGAACTGGAAGCTGACATCGATGCTGTGCGGCTCGACGGCCTGGACGTTCCAGTCAAGCTCAAAGTCTTCGACTCACTGTTTGTCCCGCTGGCAAAATGGTCGATGCTGCTCACAGGGAACTATCGCTGCATCACGCCGAATGGGATGCAGTCAATCCGTGATGCTGTGCATAGTGACCTCGACCATTCGCGTGCTATCTACGAGCACGTTGATGCCATCGCTCGACGATTGGGCGCCGATCCGCAGGATCAAGTGCCCTTCGAGAAGTATGCCAAGGCTGCAGAGAGCCTTCTAAACCCCTCGTCAGCCGCGCGGGCTGTAGCGAATGGAGCGCCGTTCATCGAGCGAGTCGACTTATTAGTCAAGCTGATCTCGCATCAACTTGGGGCGCCAAACGCGCAAATTGACGAAACGGTTCAAACTGTGGATAGGAAGCTTGAGGAGAAAATCGTTGTAAGCTGAGCAAGCATCGTGGGGAGTTCGGAGTTCGCATTGCTGGCTCGAGATGTATGCCGCTCCTGTAGCCCCGACGCTTTCTCCAGGCTCCAGACGAGCATAGTTAAACAGCAAGTGCGTGAAGCGCCTGAAACAGATGAAGGCCTGAGGCGACCCGGCCGCGCGCGATCTTCCGCGGGCGGCCGACATCCCGTGCGGAACCGGGCGGGCCCTTTCGCGGGTCGCCAAGGAACGTAAGCCTGGCCGTCCCGGTTGCCGATCCTGACAGGCGGATTCCGAACGGACGCGACGATGCGGGAACGGCAGGCGCTGCAGCGCGCGGTGGCGGTGATGGCCCTGGTCCCGGTGGCCTCCGGTCTCTACGGCGTGCTGTTCGGCCTGAACGGGATCGGACACGGCGGCCTCGTCGACGTCTCCGCCGACAGCCACTTCCGATACCTCTCCGGCCTGCACATGGGCATCGGCATCCTGTTCTGGACCTGCGTGCCCGGCATCGAGGCCAAGACCACCCTGTTCCGCTTCCTCACCCTGGTGGTGGCTCTCGGTGGGCTCGCCCGCCTCCTCGGCTGGGCTCTGACGGGATTGCCGTCCTTCCTGATGCTGGCCGCCCTGGCCGTCGAACTCCTCGTCACCCCGCTGCTCTGTCTGTGGCAGGCCCGGGTCGCGGCGCGTGCCTCCGACGCGATGCCCGCCGGAGTCCCGGGGTGAGCACCGTCGCCGACAGCCTGCCCCGCCTGCCGGACCGGATCCTCGCCGCCCTCGAGCGCGTGATCCCGAAGCCCGCCGCCTGGGCCTTCGCCGTGCGGATCTGGCTCGCCATGGTCCTGGCTCTCTACGCGGCCTTCTGGCTGCAGCTCTCGAGCGCCTCCTCGGCGGCCGTCTGCGTGGCGATCCTGGCCCAGCCCAAGCGCGGGCAGGCCCTGTCGAAGGCACTCTACCGCTTTCTCGGCACCCTGGTGGGCGCTGCCGTGGCCATTGTCCTGATGGCGCTGTTCGCGCAGGACCGGGTGGTGCTCCTGGTCGCCTTCGCGACCTGGCTCGGCCTGTGCGTCTTCACCGCCCACTTTCTGCAGGATACCCGCGCCTACGGGGCGATGCTGTCGGGCTACACCGTGGCGATCATCGCCATCGCCCATATCGATACGCCACAGAGCACCTTCGACGCGGCCGTCGACCGGGTCGCCGCGATCACGCTCGGTATCGTGGCGATCACCTTCATCAACGACGCCCTCGGGTCGCCGAGCATCTGGCGGACCGTGCGCGACACCCTCGGCGACGCCCTCGCGGAGACCCGGGCTTTCGCCCGCGAGACCCTGACCCAGGGCGATCCCGGCTCCGAGCGGACCGCGGCGCTGATCCGCAAGATCGCCGCCCTGCGGGGCGACGCCAGCGCCATCGCGGGTGAACTCGACGACGGGCCGGACCGGGCCGCGGGGGCCCGCAGCGCCATCGCGGCGCTCTACGTCATGGCGGCGGCCGCCCGCCATCTTCGCGGGGCCGTGGCCCGTCTCCCGGCCCCGCCGCCCGCCGTGGTGGAGGCGCGCGCCCTCTGCCTCGGGCTCACGGAGCCGGAGGCCGACGCGGTCCGGGCGGCGGCACGCCTGTCGGATCTCGTCGAGGATGCGGTACGCACGGGCGGCCAGCCCCTCGACGCGATCCTCGCCCTGCAGCGCGCCCTCGACTTTGCCCGGGCGGCCGCCTTCGCGGTGGACGGGCATTGCGTCCTCGCCCATGGCGGACGCCCCTTGCGCGACGTGCCGCTCCCGACCCACCGCGACATGCCGGAAGCCCTTCGGGGCGCCATGCGAGTGGTGATCGCCTTCGGCCTCACGGCTCTCCTGCTCGTCGCCACGGGATGGCCCGCGACCTCCTTCGCCCTGGTCCAGGTGGCGTCGACCTGCTCGCTCTCCTCGATCACCCCTGACCCGCGCGTCTTCGCCAAGGGCGTGCTCATCGGCATGCCGCTGGCAGCCCTCTGCGCCGGTCTCGTGCTGTTCGGGGCGCTCGCCGGCGTCCAGGGCTTTCCCCTGCTGGCCATCGCCATAGCGCCGGTGGTCTTCGCCGCATGCTTCCTCAGCCTCAATCCGCCGACCTTCGGCATCGGTTTCATCCTGCTGGTGTTCTTCCCCGTGCTGCTCTCGCCCGCCAACCCCCAGAGCTACGACCCGCAGGGGTTCCTCACCAACGCGTTCCTGGTGATCTTCGCGGCCCTGATCCTCTTCTGCACCGTCCGGGTCATTCTTCCCGTCTCCAACGCCCGTCACCGCGCCTTCGCCCTCGATTCGGCCCGGCGCGCCCTGGTCGAGGCCCTGGCGGGCCGAGGCGGCGACGCCACGACGCGGACCAGCCTCAACAGCGACCGTCTGCTGCAATTCGCCCGCTGGAGTTCGGGCAGCGCCGCCGTGCGCCGGGCGAACCTCGACCGCGCCTTCGACCTCGCCCGGATGGAGTCGGCCGCCGCCCGCGCCCAGGCGCAGCTGCGCGGTCTCGCCCGGGACGACGCCCTGGCGTCGGTCGCCGGCCGGGCCGGCGCGGCCCTCGCGAGCGTCGATGTCGGCCGGATGCGGGAGGCCGCTGCGGCCCTTCTCGCCGCCGGCGGACAGGCCGATCCGGCCACGCGCCTGCACCTTGCCCGGGCGGTGAGCGACCTCGCAACCGCCGCCCACGTTGCCGAGGGCCAGGGGCGCTTCCTGCGGCGCCTCGGCATTCAAGTCGCCTGATGCGCAGCGACCTCGATCTCGGCGGCGTGATGCTCTCGCCCTTCGTGGCCTACGCCGCCGGCGCACTGGCGATCCTCGTGGGGCTGCGCCTGATCTTCGCGCGCCTGCGCATCGCCCGCTACGTCGCCAACCCACCCCTGGCGGAAGCCGGCCTCTACGTCTGCATCCTCGCTCTCCTGATCGTGTTCCTGTGACCATGGCTCAAGACCCGCCCGCCGAGACCGCTGCCACAGGCTCCGACAGCCGCCCCCGTGCTGCGCCGGATACCCGCCCCCGCGCGCCCGGCCGGGGGCGCCGGGTGCTGCGCCTGCTGATCACCGGACTCATCCTGGCCTGCGCCTTCGTGGCGGCAGCCCTCGTCTGGCAGTTCTACGTGACCGCTCCCTGGACCCGCGACGGAAGGGTGCGCGTGCAGGTCGCCAGCGTGGCGCCCCAGGTCTCGGGCCAGATCACAGAGCTGCGCGTCGCCGACAAC
>Ga0160429_1002237_pt1 | contig 10314 bp, 7 predicted proteins | sample SolpanmetagenomR_FD_108199 | JGI IMG/M metagenome (GOLD analysis project Ga0160429, IMG submission 108199) | Solar panel surface microbial communities from Lawrence Berkeley National Laboratory, California, USA - R | ecosystem: Engineered > Built environment > Solar panel > Unclassified ... | reverse complement strand
GGTCGATGAAGCTGCACAGTGCGTTGAAATGTCTGCATTGATTCCATTAAAATATGGATGTGCAAAATGTATTCTTGTAGGTGATCCAAAACAATTACCGCCTACCGTGTTTTCGAAAGAGGCCGCCAAATTTCAATATGAACAATCTTTGTTTGTCAGAATGCAGTCCAATTTTCCACAATCTGTTCATCTGTTGGATACACAGTATCGTATGCATCCAGATATTAGTCGATTTCCAAGTTCAACCTTTTACGATGGACGATTACTTGACGGTCCGGACATGGCAAGTCTACGATTGAGACCGTGGCATGAAAGTAGTATGCTAAGTCCTTATCGAATTTTTGATGTTCAAGGTCAACATCAAGCCGCTCCAAAGGGACATTCTCTGATAAATCTGGCGGAAATTGAAGTTGCAATTGCGTTGTATCAACGTTTGACAAAAGACTACAATGAATTTGATTTTAAGAATAAGATTGGTATAATCACACCCTATAAATCTCAATTAAAAGAATTAAAGGATAAATTCTCGAGAAGATTCGGTCAAGGTATTCTGGAAAACGTTGACTTTAATACAACGGATGCTTTTCAAGGTAGAGAAAGTGAGATTATCATATTTTCTTGTGTTCGTGCTTCTCCAGCAGGAAACATTGGTTTTTTGCAGGACATTCGTCGAATGAATGTCGGTTTAACACGTGCAAAAAGTAGTTTATGGGTATTGGGTAATTCACAGAGTTTGATGAGAGGTGAATATTGGAACAAATTAGTGGTGGATGCTCAAGAGAGGGGGTTTTATACTACTGGAGATGTCATGACAAAGTTATCTCAACCTTGTATCAGAAATGGTTCAAAAACGGTCAATGGGAAAGCTGCCGTGTCAAAGACGGAGACAAAGGAGTCTACAGTAATGAATAATGGAAACGGTACAAAAGTTGAAAAGAAAACACCTGCTCCAATAAATCAACCCACTAATGATGTCAAAATCAAGAATGAATTCAAGTCGAAACCTCAGATTTTGGGTTCTGATAATGATTATCTTTCGAGATCAACATCTCCCATGTCTTGGACTGCGACGGGACCTCCAAGTCGTAATTCTACTTTGAGTGATAGGAAAGATGATGTCAAAATCAAAGATGTGGTCACGTCTTCTTTGATTGACAAAAGTACCGTTTCGGTCAATAAAGTCTCGACATCAAGATTAGATCAGGTCGGTCAAAATAATGATAGACCTACAATGACACATTCCACACCTACTTCTACGAATATAGGTAGTGTCAAGAGAAAAGCGCCTTCTTCGAATGTATTTCTTCCAAAGGCAAAGAAACCTCGATGAAGATGGATATGAAGATAGATATGAAGATAGATATGAAGATGGAGATAGATATGAAGATGGAGATGGAATGTCGTGATGATGATTTTTAGCATAGCACAGCATAATGAATGTCATGTAGAAATGATATAGATAGAGCATAGCATAGCGATAGATATAGACATGAATCATACATACTACATCAACAGTCATCTACCATGACATAACATACATCCACCTCGTTGTTTTATCCTCCATATCATAGCGACAGAAACAGACGTAAACAAGAATAAAGGACAAGTTTAAATCACATGTGAGATGGATCGATAGCAATATTTATGAAACAAAACATATAAAAAACGAAACAATCTACCCTAGACTAACTACCATCTATCAACTAACAAAGTAAAAATCTATCACTTTATCAAAACCAATATATAAACATTTCATTCTCTCCTTTTGTTCTCCTCTTCTGACATGTTTGCTTGTGAGGGAGATTATTCAGCTTCATCATCAGTATTTGGAGGCTGGGGCGTTCCTTTCGGACTATTCAACCACTCGATATAGCGGAGTCTTCTACGGACTTCTCTCTCCTTCAGTTGCGCTCTTGTCAATTTCTTCTTCTTGCGCGCACGGAACTTCATATCGTCCTGCCCTTCGACTTCCGACTGGACGGCGCTGCTGGCTTCGCTCGCGGGCATGCTGGAAAAGGCCGAGTTGGTCTGAGAAAGCGCGAGGTTGGAACTACTGTCGCCCAAGCCCTTGAGGCCGAGATTGCTGCTCGAGTGAGGGAGATGGCGGGGAGACGAGGCGCCAGAGTCGATGTTTGAGCCGCTGTCTTCGAAGCGGGAGTTGTCGACGCCCAAATGCCCTTTGTGCGTGAGTCGGCCGTCGAAAACGTGCCATTGTTCGGGACACAAGGCTCCGACAAACTCTTCGTTGTGGGAAATCATCACGACGCCGCCTTTGTAATCTCTTATAGCGACTGCTAGACCACCAATGGCTTGTCTGTCGAGGAAATTGGTCGGTTCGTCGAGGACTAATAAATGAGGGTTATTCTGGTGAGGAATGTTAGTTAAGATGGTCTATGATTGGGAGAATAGAGTGAATACTGACCCACATGGCACCTGCTAGTACGACCTTTACCTTTTGTCCACCTGACAGTCCAGAGATTTCATTATGGTTTGCGATTTCTGGATCGAGTCCGACATCTTCAAAATGTTTACTAATCACCTTTGGCTCTAACAAACGGAATCCAAGACCTTCTCGACTGGCTTCATGATCGTCGAATTCTTGAACGAGTTTTGTATAACCTTCTTCCACAAGTGTCTCTCTAGAGATCATAGTATTGTACTTGGGCAACATTCCTACCCATTTAACTTCGTACTGGAATGATTTTTTATATTTTTGTCTTCCAATGACGTTTTCAATTCTACGTGGCGTCAATCCTGGTAACGACAGATATTTCTCCATTTGTGCTTTATCTTCTGGAGTTAATTGACGAGTCTGTTTCATCAAAACTTCTCGATCATCTCCATTTGCATATCTCCATTGTAAATATTGATTTGGAGTCTTTTCAAGATGCATCTCTACGTGTTCGAGAGCATGTTGCTTGATATATCCGATACGTAAATTAGGATGTTTCTCAACTTTACCAGTTTGAGGAACAGTTTCGCCAGTCAACAACTTGATCAGTGTAGATTTACCCGCACCATTTGGACCTATAATTGCAACTCTGGATGAAAGACTGAGTGCACAAGTCACCTCTGACAGTGATGGTTTTGCTGCACCTGGATATGTAAAGGTACAATTAGTCATTCGAAGAATTGATCGAGTATTTGACTTTACACCAGTCAATATTCCAGGAGGTGGAAATTTAAACTCTGCACTTGATGCTGACAATGTATAATATGCCTTTGCTTCAGGTTTTTGTTGTACAAAAGCAGCAAGATTACCAGTATATGTAATCAACTTTTTCTGTTCGTAATGTATGATATCAGTACAAACTTCATCCAAGAATCCAGAGTCGTGAGAGACTATCAAACTTGTAATATCAGTATGTTCTTTCAAATAAGTCTGTAGCCAAGCTATGTTTTGAACATCCAAATGATTGGTAGGTTCATCAAGTAAAAAGACATCTGCACGCATCAACATGGCACGAGCAAGAGCCAACTTCATCTTCCATCCACCAGACAATGTTCCGACCTTTTGTGATTGTCTTCCTTCTTCGCCACTAGTAAATCCAACCTCTTCAAGCACTGCTTTGATTCTATCTGCACCTTCTGATGCAATGTCGGGATCTTTCAAACAGTAGTCTAGAATACTGATATCTGCATCCTCGCCCTGGTTATGTTCAACCATGACACTACGAACGACATCTTGAGGTGGGAATCCTTCCAATTTACCGTTTGCAATTGATCTCATCAATGTTGATTTACCAGCACCGTTTCGACCACAAAGACCGTATCTATGACCTTTTAACAATCTCAAATTGGTTCTTGAAAGAAGTAACATTCCTCCGTAACCTAGCGAGAAAGTAGCATTGACAATCTCCACCTCACCATCTGCCAATTTTGGCGGTGCACCAAAGGAAAGTTCGTCTTGTTCCCGATAATATTTCTGCACATTATCAGCAATCTTTTGTGCTGAACCATCTTGTACTAATGATTCGATATAAGGAGCAATGTTGTTGGAAATTCTATCAATCTGTCTTTCATTGATATCTTCTGCCAAGATTGCACAAATGTATGGTCGAGCTACTTTCCACAAGTCAGCGTCACCACTTTGGTTGATCATTCCACCACAAGACTTGATTTCTTTTTCTAGTATTGTCTCCACATCCTCGACGCTGGTTCTGGTAAATTTAGACGCCGATGTATTGTTTTGATCGCCCTCACCCATCGCAGTTTGGATGACATTCAAAGCCCTTTGAGCCAGTTCTCTGACTTCTGGAAGTGATGCACGGTCTTTTACTCCTTGCACACCAGGTCGTAATTTCGGTAAAAAGACTCTTGCTTCTATAGGATCGTGTACAAGTTTCGTCAAATTCTCCACAACTACCACAGTTTGTCGAAGAACTTCTTGTGATGTGCTTGGGTTGTTGAGGGAACGTTCCAGGAGAGGAGTGAGCATGGCCAAAACTGGACTATCTACTTCAGCAACGAATGTGGTTTGTGACAGGGCATGAATAGCCTTTTGTAAACTTTCCGAACTGGGTTTGTCAATACTCTCGACCAACAAAGGGATTCTCGGCGCGACATCATCGTTTTGGAGTAGTGTCGTCAGACTGTTCATGGTCTTGACGGCCTGTTTGGCTACTTCTGCCTTTAAATCATGCATTCCATTCTCCACCAACGGTATCAAACCCGCAAGTCTTTTACCCATAGCTTCACGCAACACATCTTTAACTTGTTCTTCTTCTTGACTTCCCATACCCATCTTCGCCTTGTCTGCCATTCGTCCGATTAATTCGAATGCGCCAACCGTTCCTTGCCATTTTCCCGAACTTTTCTTGACATAATCCGACAAAATTGGTAATAATCCTATAACTTGTGCTTCTGGTCCGAGATTGTCAAAGACTGCGTCCAATGCGAATTTTGCGCCTTCTCTGACTGGCGAACCTTTATCTGCAAGAGCGTCGAGGACGAGAGGAATGCAGAAATCTTCTTGTATAAGGAAAGAAACCTCGCTGAGTCTATGTCGTCGTGGAAAGCGCTCGAGTAAAGCGCCTATGGCGAACATTGCTCCTTCACGTCGTTCAGCATTCTTCTTGTCTGCCGCTGCTGCCTTGACGTCTTTCAATACGTTGTATGTCGAGAATCCTCGAACTCCGACAGAGTTACATAAAAGATCATTCAGGGCGTATGCGGCATCGAGAGACGCTTGTGCTGTTTTGGAAGTATATATAGTGTTTGATATTGCTGCTACGTCGGCAGTCGAGGGTGCCGCTGTGGTCGAGCTGACCATGACAGGCTGTAACCCGTCCATTATGATGATTGTGGTATTATTTTATTTAATAGAGTATTTCCACTGATGATAAATCAGACCCTCGTGGTTACTAGTCCAGTCAAGGACAGCAAGCTATCAAGGATTTGATATAGTCAAACAAAAAGGGGAAAGAGTGGAGATTGGGTATGTACAAGCAGGACTAAAAAGAAAATGTTGATGAGAAATAAAGATATGTCAACCCTGAAATTTCATAAAAGTTTAAATTTTTTCTTCTGCCCGGTTGAAATCTGGTTGAGGAGTACTACCGCAATCACGTGTATTTGTGGATGTCTTGTCTTCACATTCTAACATTTTGCAAGACCTTCAAGAAATATGCGGTAAAGAGAGCGTTTCACAGTGCAGACTCGGCATTTAGTATAGGCTACTCAAGATTCATGACGTGAAGAGCTATATGGACTTTTATTATCAAGAACAAACTAAATCAACATTACCTCAAGTATGACCGCCAGCACTACTAGGTACTGCAGCATTGGCAGGCACAACTAAAGAATCTATATTTAACGGTGTGGTTGACCCTGCAAAGGTAGCTCCGGGATTATTGTCTTTAGCAACCAACGAATTACTCCTGTTATAATGCAAATGAGCAGCATACCTGTCATAAAGCGAATGAGCAGCATGAGGCCGATAATTCCTGGTAATGATATCAATCAAATTATTAGCCAAGTGACCATGAGGTGGACCTTTGCTTATCTTCCCACTGTACATCAGAGGTAATGTATTATTGTCCCGGGATGTTTGTTCGCCAGATTGTGACCGTATCAATGTGCGATTTTTCAGGTCTGTAGCGATGCTAGAGATTAGTGCAGCTCTCTTTTCATGGTCGATTGATTTGAAAGGCATTGAGCGCTTTGGTATCGTCGTTGTTGATGTTGTCACACCATTAGTAGGAGAGCTTTGGGATTTGTAGATTGATCCTGTTTGATGCAATGTACAATCATCTCCTTTCAAAGTCGGATTTACTGGACGGACTGTTGTTGCAGGCATATTTGGGTTCATAGGTATAGGGGCGACATACGTATCAGCCTGTACTTGCGTTGCTGTAGGAGCGACAACGTATGCTCCATAAGTTCGACTTGCACTCTTCTTTTTGCACGTTGTATCTAAGGTCGGACCTGATGAGCCCTTTGTTGTAGCAGCAGTCTTGGTACTATCAAGAGGACTAGTCGTGGGACTGGCATTGGGACTGGTGCCACTGTTGACTGAACTTGGATTAGAAACGGAGTTAATTATTGGTGGTATTGATGCTGGTGTTGAAGGTTTTGAACGCATCGGTGGCGGCGATACGTTTTGAGAAGCTCGATTACAAGAGTCAAACACCAGCTGTGTTCCAGACAAGGCTGCCGTATTTGCTGAGATGATAATGCTAGCAGCTTTCTCAGCCACGCCATAGACCGCTGCTGACAAGTGTGTAGCTGGGATAAGCGGGAAGATACTTGCATCCACGACGCGAAGGTTAGCTGTTCCATAGACAAGTAACTTGTTATCCACGACACCACCCCATGATCGAGGCATCATAGCTGCCGTTCCTGAAGGGTGGTACTCCGTCATGATACCACCGTTAAGAAAATTGCGTATAGCTTCATCTGTAGGATTTTCTGGTGGATTGTTTTGAGTCGGAATCAAATTTTGGACGCTATTAGTATGAAATAACCTATTATTGAAGTTGACACTGTCGTAGAGAACGTTATAATCCACTGGATTCGATGCATATCTGAAGTCAACCCGTGGATAAGTAAATGGGTTATTATTCCAAATATGGGCGGTTCCTCTGCTTAACGGTCGCATATTGCTAATTTGAGTTCCTCCTCCATTAGTTTGAAGAAATTCGATTGCAGCTCTGCCGGCATTGGCCAGTGATTTACTTATATAAGAAAGTTGTTGTGCATAACCTAGTCGGACCTCACTTCTTACACTATCATCCAGGAATTGACTAGTGCTTGTTTGACTCATATATGAAGCCGCAACATAAGCATGATAGGCTGCCCGATCCGAAAATTGATCGAGCGCAAGAAAGGCATTTCCATTTGGAGAACCCGAAGTCATTGGGCCGGTATGATCCTGCTGAAACTGGGCTAGAAACGCTGCTCTACTGGTATCATTGACAATATTAGGATACAAAATCTTGTTACTGGCAAGAGTTTGGTCGAAATAGACCATTGCGTGGTCTTGTAAATTGTTACCAACTCCTGGAAGATCAATTCGAGTGACAATACCTACCTGTTCAAGAAGTTCCGTTGCTCCGATACCCGACCGTTCGAGCAGTCCGGGTGTACGAAGTGCTCCGGCGGCAAGGATGACTTCCCGCTTTGCCCTGGCATACCACGCATTCTGCATATAATTATAATTAGTTCCATTCTTGTCATAAGCATTAGTTGATGGTTCAGGCGATGCAATAATGCCTATAGCTCGTGCAAGTGAGCCATCTGTGGGCGCCCCGCAGCCTCCTTCGAATAAAACTCTGTGGACATGACTATTCGTCCATACCCACAAGTTCGATCTAGCCATATTTTTATCGTATCTGGTACGGCGTGCATCAGATCTGATTCCAGTTGTTGGGTCAACCATTTCCGCTAGATACATGGCGCCTTTTTGTAATGGTGCTGCAGTGTCAGAAATTGCAGGAATACCAAGTTCTTCCATACCATCAAAATAAAAATGACTTGTATTCCATAGCCACTCTGGATGATATTAGGGTTAGTCAAGTAGCAATCATCAAAATAGAGCCACTAAACTTACTTGGAAAGCTATTCTGCACGGGGCCTGTGAAGCCATGTTGACTTGCATCTTCTCCAATGTCATTCAAGGCAGCACCTGACTTGTCCGGGTCAGGAGTAAAGGTTTCATACTGCTCTCAGATATTAGTAAGGTAGGATTTCCAAAGAGCATACAGCATACCTTTTGGAAAAATGGTAACATTGAATCATAATTCCAACTCTGATCACCAATCAAATCTGCCCATTCATCATAATCCTGACGATCGCCACGGTGCACAAGTAGACCATTTATTATAGTGCCCCCACCAAGTCCTTTACCTTGAGGTATCCACCTTCGACTTCCATCAAGAAACGTTTGTGGCTCGGTAGTCTAGCACTGTCAGTTTTGTCACATCAGAATTTATTTGTAATGATCAACATACATCGCACCAACAATAGTTTCCACAAGCACCATCCACCATTGCTGCGGACCCCTGATAGAAAGGAACCGTGATCGAGTCCTCGTTCCGATCTGGAGGACCAGCCTCCACAAGTAGTACGGTAACACCTGAGTTTTCTGTCAGTCTGTCAGCAATCGTCAATCCAGCCGGACCTCCGCCGACGATTATGTAGTCGAACTCGAAATCATTTCCGTTACTATCTTGAGCAGGCCAGTTAGAATTGAGACTAAGTCCTGATACTGTCAGGGATAATGAAAGGGAAACAAAGAGAGAAAGAAACATGACAGGAAACAGAGGTGAGATTAGAAGAGATGAAAGGAGAGGAGATGAGAACAACAGGAAAGAGGGAAGATAAAAGGAAAAGACTAAGTCAAGAGCGATTCGGTATGGAAGCACCAAGTATGAGATCTCTTAGCAAGGCTTCCTTTGCCTGACAATTAAATACATAAATTGCCTGATAAATTTGAGACGAAAAAGATGAGCGCGTCCACATCTTTAAGAAGTAGATCTCTAACAAGGCTGAAACAACCAGACGGTTACAAGGTTTAGACGGGCCGAGATGGACGAGCGAGGCTGAGGTTAATATAAAGATTGCACCGAGACGTGACCGGTCATTTTGTCAGTCAAAGAGAAGCTTGCAATATGGAACGGACATGTACTGTATCTATATCTCCACTGAAGATATCATCTCATGGGTGGAAGACATGGCACGGACTAGTCACGTCACGTTGACGCGTCCGAGAAATGGGAAATCGTATCCTAAACCTTAATACTGTTGGGGTTTGCGGGGTAACTTCTATCTTTGAACCCCTCCACTCGGATCATTCACTGTACGCTTTTGCTGACTATTTTAAAAAAGCATGGTTGAACACTGAAGAAAGAAAGTCATTGAGACTATCATGTGGTATAGAAAACATCTCACTAGTATTGATGATGATTCACAAATTATGAAAAACAATTGAAGTGAAAATAAGAGTGTATTTAGCACTCTATATACATTATTGATATAAAATTTCTAGTATGTCCGACCAATCCACCTTTTCAGAAGGGAAATAAAGCCATTATGTACAAGATTATCTTTGCAAGGATTTTTTTTATATGTAATTATAAGATCTCTCTGAACCGTAGCCTCTCGACCCTTCCAAGTAGAATATCCTCTTCTGTAGAAACGAAGTAATAATAATAAGAAAACAAATAAGAGGCCATTCAACCATTAAATGAAATAAAAAATCCTAACCATTAATATATGCATTAATTACAATGATAGTATACTGCTTCCCCGTAAATACAGAGACTGCTGCTCAAGAATCGAAAACGAAACCAACAATAGACGACAACAACAACGACAAGCTAGGCCAGAATCTACAAGTAGAAGGCGAGGAGACCAGCTACACCGGCGAAGAGTGATAGACTGGCACCAATGGTCTTTGAGTTGGCGGCACCGGTGTATTTCTGTACTCCGCTGCATGTACCGTTGACACCTGTGCATCCTGAACCTGAGCCAGAGCCTGAGCCAGAGCCTGAACCTGAGCCAGAGCCAGAGCCAGAGCCGGATCCTGAGCCAGATCCTGAACCTGTGCCAGAGCCGGATCCCGAACCGGAACCTGATCCTGAGCCGGAACCTGATCCTGAACCTGAACCGGAACCTGAACCGGAACCTGAGCCAGAGCCGGATCCTGAACCTGAGCCGGAGCCGGAGCCGGAGCCAGATCCTGAACCGGAACCAGATCCTGAGTTAGATCCTGGAGTTGGTACAACTGCGTATGTTTGAGTGAGTGTGCAAGGGCAGTTGGTAATGGTCAAGACAGTTGGGCCATTTGCGACGTATCCCTGACCATTGTTGTAG
>Ga0160429_1002234_pt1 | contig 10316 bp, 8 predicted proteins | sample SolpanmetagenomR_FD_108199 | JGI IMG/M metagenome (GOLD analysis project Ga0160429, IMG submission 108199) | Solar panel surface microbial communities from Lawrence Berkeley National Laboratory, California, USA - R | ecosystem: Engineered > Built environment > Solar panel > Unclassified ... | reverse complement strand
GCGCGGCGGCGACGGCGACGCCCTGGAGGGCGACGACCTCGAGGCCGGCGCCGTCTGGTTCCACCGCGCCCTGGCCTACGGCTACCCCGTCGCCTACTCGGTGCTGTCGCGGCGACTGCCGATCGCCCGGGCTGGCGCGGGCACCCTCGGCGGCGCCGCGCTGTTCGGCGCGTTCCACGCCACGGTGCTGCCGGTGACGGGCGTGCAGGCGTCGCTGTCGGAACTGCCCAAGGCTTGGTGGGTCTGGGAGGGCGGGTCGCACCTGGTGTTCGGCGTGGCCGTCGACCTGGTCGTCGGGACGGTTCGCCGCGTCGCCGGCTGATCTAACCCGGTCACACCCTCACGCGCGCCGCCGCTTTGCAGGCCACCATCGCTTGCGGCATCGGCCCCCACGGCGCGCGCCTCCCAAGCCGTGCCACGGCCTGCGTGAGGTCCCCGACCCGACATGACCGACGAGCTAGCCATACCCCGCGGATACAGCCGAGCCGGTGGGTCCAAGGGACACGGGGATGCCACGATCGCCGCGTACGAGGATGCGACCGCCGACCAGTCAAGCCAGCCCGCCTTCATCGCCCGGACGGCGCCGCGCTGAGGGGACGCACCGCAATCGCCAGACCGTCTGCCCAGCATCGCGAACAAGACCCAGCTAACGGCGGGCTGTTGTGCCGGAACCTCCGACGCCTTACTGCGGTCGCTGAACAAAGTCGAGACGGTCACCTCATCCGCCGCCCCCCGACTGGTTCATGGCAGGTTCGGCGGGCTCACCTTCCTGTGTGGTGGCTGCGAGGTAGAGTCGAAAACGGCGTCGTAGCCTGCTTCCTCCGTCGTCAGCCACTGGGAGATGTCCTGCGCCAGCTTCTCCGACTGCTGATCCCGCCAGCGTGAGACGGCCTCTTCCGCCAGTCCGATCTGCGCGTCCAGCACGACGTTCGCAGCACGGAGCTCAGCGTCGAGCTCGGTCGCCGCTCGAGCCTTCGCTGCACTGAGGCGTGATTCTGCGAGGATGTCTGCCTCCTGATACTCGGTCTCGTGTCGCAGGAAGAGACGGTCCTGGAAGTGCTCGGTCTCCTTCAGCGAGTACCACTCGTACAGACCGGGACGACCCAGTGACAGCATGGTCTTGAAGATGACAGGAACACACTCGATGACGGTGAGGAACAGGAAGAGCCCGAGGTGGATGGTCCGCAGATCTTGGTCCTCGTGTTGCAGGTCTTCTAGCGCTCCATAGCGCGCCAGGAGGCCGTCGTCTGTTGCAACTGAGGCGTCGTGCGCGGAGATCTGGGCAGCGCGGTCCGACTCGAGCTTGGCGACCTCGGCCTGCAAGGACGTCAACTGCGTGCGGGCGTCATCCTGCTGACCGTTCAGCTCTTGCTGGGCGGTTGACTGCACGGCGACGGTCCGTGCTGTCAGCTGCTGTTGCAAGTCGGCCACTTCGGCCGCCAGCCGGTCTCGACGCACCTCCTTGTCGTGGGCTGCCGGCCCCACGCCGACCCTTCCGCTGCCACAGGTGCCCTCCTTCTCGCACTCGACATCCTTGTCCGCCTGCTCGAAGTCAGCCTCCGTAGCCTGCAGTCGGTTGCGCAGGTCGACGACCGTAGGGTCGTTGAACACGATCGTGTCGGTGCTCTTCACGTTGACCGCCGCCTGCAATCCGGTGATCTGCCGCTTCTTGGCGTCGATCGTCTGATACCGCGGGTCGGACTGCATGGCTGTCTCGAAGGCAGCTCGATCTGCTTGGTGCTGGACGGTGAGATGTTCTTGGATCTCGTCGTGGAAGATCTGCAGGGTGAGGGGAGTCGAAACGACAGCTCCGATGATGACTGCCAGCAGTATCCTGGGAACGGCCATGGCAATGGTGCTCAGAGGCATCTTGCCGCGTGGCGTGGAAACGACGAGCCAACGATCGAGATTGAGGATACCGAGGCCCCACAGAGCCGCTAAGGGCACGGCGAGCACCCACCCGGCGTCGAATGCCATGTGGATGGCCACGGCCGCCGATGCGGTGGCCAGGGTGGCCGTGGTGAGGATCGCCCCGCCGAGGGAGGCCTGCTTGACCTCCTCGCTGGGCACTCTCGCAAGCACATCCCTGTTTGCGCCCGCGATGGTGACGAGGAGGCTCCGCAGCCGGCTCACGTGGTCCTCTTCTCTGGGCGGTTCGTCGTTGTAGTGATGGGGTTCGGGCTGGACTTGGGGTCCTCACTCGGAGTGAGCAACCAGTTGATCAGGCGGCGCGGAACCCCGATGGGGCGGAGCATGGCAGTGGGTGCCGGACGTAGGGAGTCCTGATTTCGGAAGAGCGCCTCGAGGTGCTCCCCTGCAGTCCGCCCCTTGCTGATCGTTCCACTCACGTCCACCCGCAGGTGGATCCCGGGAGGAGCGGGTAGCCTCACCGCCGAGACTGCGGGGACAGGCAGGACGATGACGAGCCGGCTGCGTGCACTCGTCCGCCCGAAGCGGTTGTAGGCGATCAGCGTGACCGCTCCGGTGTGCTCCAACACCAGAAGCGTTGATCCGGCCGCCGGGTGCATGTCCTCACCGTTGACCGACACCCTGTCGGCACCGGTGAACGACCACGTGACCTCCACCGGAAGACCGCGCCCCACGACCTCTCGGTCGACGGTGACGAAGTCCAGTCGAGGCGGAAGCCTGGCGGGCGCCTCGTCGGACAGATGGTTCGAGTCACCTGCGGCAGAGGTGTCTCCGGTGGGGGCGGATGCCTGTTGCGGGGTCGCGCCGCCGACGCCTTGCCCGGTGGGGTAACCGTCCAGGGCCTCGTGCGCTTCCAAGACCTCATCGGGCCTGCCTACGCGCGACGCGTCCGTGCGTTGGTGAGGAAGAGACCCCGGAACGTACTGGTGACCGGCCCGGGAACTCGGCCAACGATCCGTCGAGGCAGCCCCACGGCGGGGGCGAGTCGCCACCGCAGCTCCAGCCCAGCGATGCCACGACAGCAGCAGAAGCTTGTACAGCAGCCAAACTGTACAGACGATTGCCAGCGCGACGAGCAGGTTCTCGGTGTTCTTACTCGCATAGGCAGGGAAGTTGCCGGCGACGTGGGCCGCTCGGCCAGCCGGACCGATGAGACGGACGGCGAGCAGGACGGTCGCGAGGAACCCGGCGAGGAGGATCCACGGATGATGGAGTGTTCGAGTCAAGAGCTTCATGGGATCAGCACGTCGATCCACTGGGTTGGCGAGCGACGGTCTCGCCGTTCCTCGTCAGCTGGCAGCCCGTAGCTTCAAACCCGTAGGCTCCCCACCCGTAGGTCGCGACCGTGGTCCCTCCTTCGGTTGAGGTGGTCGTTTCCTCCCAGCGCATGTACCCATTGCCGTCGTCGGGAAGGAAGGAGATGGACTGCGGTGCGGGGTAGGGCGATGAGACGGACAGGAACGGTTCCGATGTCTCGAGGCCGTTGCCGATCAAGCCCAGTTCACCGAGGGAGTAGGACTGCGTGGAGTGTGTGACGGCGGCGATGTTGCCGTGAGCGTCGATGTGGATTTCCGCTGCCGTAGGAGTTTGGATGTCGTACGCGTTGCCACTGATCCCGGGGGACGCTTCGCGTGTCGCAGCGTCCACGCTGAGAAAGCCCACCCGCGAGCCCAAGCCTTGGTCGTCTGGAAAGCGCACGAGGGCCAGGGTCGTCCGCGCACCGTCGTGCACGAGGTCCGTCCGGGCAAGCAGTGAGCAGACCCCACCGACGCAGTCCGGGTAGGCGACGAGGACGTCGTGGTCCGAGAGTCGGCTCGGAGCAGGCGTCGACGTGGGAGTTGTCGGTGTGACGGACGGCGCCTTGGTCGTCGGTCGGTACGTCGAGGCGGTGACGGCGGGGAGGCTCGTCGAGGTGCTTGGCGGGTCGGTCATCTCAGACGGCGTGTTGCTGACGCCTGGAATCGGAGGGGGAGTCGTGGTGACGGTCGAAGAGCCGATGGGCAGCGTAGGCGTCGCGCTGGGCATGTTGGCGTTGGTAGTTGGCGATGCCGCCGCTGTGATTGCGCCCGGGACGGCTTCCTGCAAGGGAGGGGCGGTGAACGGGAAGAGAAGGGCGACGAGTCCCAGTACGAGGGAGGTCTGGGCACCGCGTCGTGCCGGCAGCTGCGAGGGCCCATGACGGTGTCTGCGCCACAGCCTCGCCCCGGCACCGATGAACAGCGTGGTCCCGACGAAGAGCACCGTCAGGCCTGCGCCACGCAGTCGGTGCAGCAGTGTTGGGTCCACCTTCGCGGTGATCAACGCGGCATAGACGAGTGCGGCGGCACCCAGCGTGCGCCAGGTTGGCAGCATCAGGTCAGCCTCTGACGAGACAGGCTCCATGCTCACGTGCTTCTCCTCTTCCCGGCGCCCCTGAAGTGCGGCGGTGGGGGGGACGACCGCGCGCTGCCCCACAGGGGACTCTCATTCATCGGGATATGCTTCTGGAAGGTCGATCCGCCACGAGGGTGAACAGATGAGTGAGACTGCGGCCGACGCGGCGCATACCAGCGCGGGGCCATCGTCGGGCAGTCGTGGGTCAGGCTCCGCTGCGGCGAAGGCCGACATGGGCAATACCTCAGAGTCGACGTCGCTCGCGGAGGCCGTCCTCGCCGAGGTCACCCGGGCACCGTCGTCCACCGCGCGGGAGATCGGCCTCAGGCTGGCCGGCACCCCGTGGGCGGCGGACAAGACGCAGATCAACAAGGTGCTGTACGCCGGCGAGGGCGCCTCCTTCGTCAGGGACGACGCCACCCGCCCCCGCTGGTCGGCGGGCAGTGGTGAGGCCACACCCGCGGCGAGTCGCCAACCCCGCCGGCAGGACGATCGAGCCGCGAGCGACCCGACGCCGTCGACGGCGATGGAGGAGCTGCTCGCCTCGCTGGAGCAGCAGGCCGTGGCGCCGCCGCCTCCGATCGAACGCCTGTCGGCCGTCGCGGTGCCGGCGTCCTGGGGCCTGTCGCTGCACCCGTGGCAGGACGAAGCGATGCGCGGTTGGTACGCCAACGGCTGCCGGGGCATCGTCGAGGCCGTCACGGGTTCCGGCAAGACCCACCTCGGTCTGGCCGCCGCCGCCCGAGCCACGGCGGACGGCATGTCCACCACCGTCCTCGTCCCGTCGGTGGAGCTGCAGCGTCAGTGGCTGCACCGCTTCGCGACCCACCTGACCCACCTGTCGGTCGCCGCGATCGGTGGCGAGGAGAAGGGCGACGCCGCCCGCGCCGACGTGGTCGTCGCGGTCGTCAACAGCGCGGCCCGACGCTCGCTGCTGCGAGGCAGCCGCGGCGACCTGATCGTCGCCGATGAGGTGCACCGCTACGGCGCAGGCACCTGGTCCACCGCCCTGCGCGACGGGTACACCCGCCGCCTGGGCCTGACCGCGACGCTGGAGCGCAGCGACGACGCGGTGGACTCGCTGATCCGCCCGTTCTTCGGCGCCACGGTCTGCGAGTACGGGTTCGAGCGCGCCCTGTCCGACCAGGTCGTCTCCCCGTTCCGGTTGGTCCTCGCCCCCGTCGGGATGACCGACGAGGAGCGGCTGGAGTACGACACCCTCAGCTCCCGGGTCAGTGACACCCTGCGCAAGCTGCGGAGCATGGGTGCGCTCGGTGGGACGTCGGGCATCTCGCTGAACCAGCGGCTCCGGCAGCTCGCCGGAGTCGGAGGTGTCGTGGGGCGCGCGGCGCAGACCGCCGAGTCCGCCATGCGCGCCCGCCGCCGGCTCCTCGCGGAGCTAGCGGGGAAGGTCGACGCGGTCGGCGAGATGGCCCCGCTCATTGACGCCTCCGAGGGCACGGTCGTCTTCACCCAGACCAAGGACAGCGCCGAAGCCGTCGCGCACCGCCTGCGAGAGCAGGGCGTTGCTGCCGCTGCGCTGCACGCCGACATGGATCGGCGGGAGCGTCAGGACAACCTCGACGCCCTGGAGAGCCAGCGCCTCCTCGCGCTCGCCGCACCGAAGCTTCTCGACGAGGGGATCGACCTGCCCACCGTGGACCTCGGCATCGTCACGACGGCGAGCCGCAGCCGCAGGCAGATGATCCAGCGCCTGGGACGAGTGGTCCGCCGCAAGCCCGGGGGTCGTGTGGTCACCTTCGTCATCCTCTTCGCAGCTGGCACCGTTGAGGACCCCAGCGACGGCGCACACGAGGGCTTCTTCGACTTGGTTGTAGGCGTGGCCGAGGACGTCCAGCGCCTGGACGACGTGTGGGTGGTGGTGGACTTCCTGAGCACGTGACCGTTCCTCTTGACCGAACGGGGTGGGCGACCGGACGAAAGCACCTGGTTCAATCGCCTCCGTCCCCGGCACCTCGGACCACAGAGCCTGCTGGAGACCGCGCCTGAACGACCGTCCACTCGATGCCTGTCGGCTCGTGAACACCTCGAAGCTAAGCTCCTCGCGTGACAGCACGATCGGTGACCGATGAGATCCTCATGATGGTGGCTGAACGCCAGTGGGGGCAGTTCCACGCATCAGAGAACCTCGCCAAGAGCATCTCGATCGAAGCGGCTGAGCTGCTGGAGTGCTTTCAGTGGGGCACACCCGAGGATGCCCGACACGTCGAGGAGGAGCTCGCCGATGTGCTGACCTACTGCTACCTCCTCGCGGACAAGCTGGCGGTGGACCCCGAGGAGATCGTCCTGCGGAAGCTCGAGGTCACGCGGCAGAAGTATCCGACGACCAAGGCACGCGGCCGGAGCACCAAGCATGACCAGCTTTGACATCCAGCAGCTCCCCTTCACCCCAGCCAGTTTGGCGTCGTGGTCGCTCCTGAACCCCCGTCACCGCAATTGGCCGGTGGTCTACACGTTGTCGAGCAGCAACAAGGTGTACGTCGGCGAATCCATCAACGCCGCGGGGCGCTTCAAGCAACACCTCGAAGGCCCTAAGAAGTCGTTGCAACAAGCTCGAATTGTTCTGGCCCCCACCTTCAACAAGTCTGTGTGCTTGGACCTCGAGTCGTACCTGATTCGCCTCTTCGCCGGCGACGGCCAGTACCAAGTCCTGAACCGCAATGATGGCATCACCGACGCGGAGTACTACAACCGAGCTGACTACCAGCAGACCTTCGCCGACGTCTTCCAGGAGCTGCGCAATCTCGGGGCCTTCACTCGGTCCATCCGCGAGATCGAGAACACTGACCTCTTCAAGCTCTCCCCCTTCAAGGCGTTGACCCCTGATCAGGGGGGCGCCGTCGAAGACATCGTCAGTGGACTGTTCCAAGATCTCGCCGCGGAAACCGAGAGTCGGATCGTCGTTCAGGGTGATCCTGGCACGGGCAAGACCGTCGTGGCCAGTTACCTCATGAAGCTGCTCAGCGACATCAAGAACGCCGATCTGAGCGAGCCTGTCGACAGCGACTCGATCCTCTCTGAGTTCTTCGTCGAAGGCTTCCCGCAACTCTTGGCGGACTTCCGGATGGCGCTGGTCGTGCCGCAGCAATCCCTGCGGAAGTCAATCCAGCGGGTCTTCAAGAAGACGCCCGGTCTGTCTCCGTCCATGGTCCTGGACCCGTTTCAGGTAGGGAAGTCGATCGCGCCTTTCGACCTGCTGATCGTCGACGAGGCTCACCGCCTCAACCAGCGGGCCAGCCAAGCGTCAGGATCCCTGAACGCAGACTTCGCGGCCATCAACACGAGGTTGTTCGAAGTCGACGACTCCCACTGGACCCAGATCGACTGGATCACCCATCAGAGTCGGCATCAGGTGTTCCTGGTTGACGAGGCGCAGGGAGTCCGCCCAGCAGATGTGCCGCGGGCAACGTTGAAAGCACTGACCACGACGGCGGAACGACAAGGTCGGCACTACCGCCTTTCGACGCAGATGCGCGTGGCGGCGGGCTCGGACTACGTGGGCTACATCCGAGCTGTGCTCAGCGACGCTCCTCCACCCGTGCAGACCTTCCCGGGGTACGACCTCAGGTTCTTCGACGACGTGTCGGCAATGGTGTCAGAGGTCGCGCTGCGCAACAGCGAGCATGGACTAGCGCGAACCGTGGCTGGCTACGCGTGGCCCTGGGTGAGCCGCAACGACGCGTCCACGTTCGACATCTCGATTGGCGACGTGCAGCTGCGCTGGAACAGCGTCGCGGTCGACTGGGTCAGTTCGCCGGACTCTCCGTCTGAAGTCGGATCCATCCACACCATCCAGGGTTATGACCTCAACTACGCAGGCGTCATCATCGGCAACGATCTTCAGTACGACGCAGGCACAGGAAAGCTCGTCTTCAACAAGGCGAGCTACTTCGACGCTCGCGGAAAGCAGAACAACAAGGCGCTCGGAATCACCTATGGCGACCAGGAGCTCCTGCAGCTGGTGCTCAACATCTACAGCGTGCTGCTGACGCGAGGAATCTTGGGCACCTACGTCTACGTGTGCGATCCAGCGCTCCGCGAGCGCCTTCGGCCCTTCTTCACCGGCTCACCGATACCCGGGAGTCCGTGACACCGACCTCGTCGGTCCAGCGGGCCTCAGTCTTCTGGTGATGGGCTGCCGTGCGCTTTGGCCATGGCGCTTCTCAACAACTCCTCATGGTTCGTGAGGTCGCTGCTGGTCAGCCTCAACCGGTACCGCCCCCACCTGACCTGGTAGTCGAGGAGATCGACATCAGCCTGCTCGAACTGCGCCGAGAGTTCGTCTGAGCGGGGGATGCGCAATCCCAAGACGACATACTCCTTCCGAGGTCTGAACTCGACGAAGTTGTCGGTAACGCCATCACGTGTCAAGCCGATGTAGTACTTGTTGTACTTCAGTGTGAGGCTTTCATCGACTTCTTTGATCAGGTGCAAGAGGCCGTCGACCATCTTCAAAGAAGCGGGTGTCCCTCGAGCTTCCCAGTAGCTGCGGTCGGTTCCACCGATGGACTCGTCATCGTCCTCTTCGGTTCCCAAGGTCGTCACGTCCATGACCTTGGTCGTGTGCAACGTCAAGGTCTCACCGACCTGCAGAGCCGACAGCTGGATGGCGATGAGCGGGATGAAGCCGTTGAACAGCGACAGCACGTTGAGGAACCGACTGGTGATGTCCTCGGCGACGATGACGGCGATGTGGTCGTACTGCGGGTACCGACGGCGTTCGATGTCCCAGTACTCCACCGTCCGGATGATGTGCGTCTCGTCGGTGGCACCCAGCTGCAGCTCGACCTCGTAGCGGGTCGGCTTGTCGGCGCCGACGTCGGACAGCAACAGGTCGAGCCGGCCGGCCCGCGGCTGACGGCGTTCGACGTCTTTGACCACGAGCTCACCCAAGCCGAGCAGCTGCGGGTCCTCGGCGATGCGCTGCTGCAGCCACTTCTCCGTGTACTGCGGGTGGCCGGCGAGACTGATCGGCTTAGATGCCTGGTACTCCACGACGCCTCTTCCTGTCGGTGCTCATCGAGCTCAAGGGGCAGTGTCAGACCCCGGCTAGCGGGTCACACTTCGACCTGGGGCGCGTGGCGGCTTGGCTTGACGGCGCCCATCTCCAGGACCAGGTCTGCCACCTCCTCCAGGGCATCGACGACCTCGCGCAGCGAGACATCGGCCGGCAGCTGGAAGCGCGCGCCGAACATGCACGTCCGTGTGTGCTTGGTCTGCCCCTCCCCGAAGCCGATGCCGAGGTAGGGCGGCACTCCTCGCTCAGCGATGCTCTGCCATCCCGCGCGGTCGTGCTCCGCCTTCATCTGAGGACGGCGCTGCACCCAGTCGCTTCTCGCTGCAGCCATGACCGGCCACATGTCGGCCAAGTAGTTCCAGTCGAAGCCTGCCGACGTGATGACGTCGGTCTGCTGCAGAAGCACCTTGATCGAGGGCCCACGTGGCTGCTCCACCGACGGACTCGCCCACTTCGGGAAGTCGCGGACGGTCAAACCCTCTTCGGCCTCGACGAGGACGAAGTATCCGGGCTTCGCCGCAGGGACCCACATGCGCACGACCCAGCTCACACCAGCGCTCGACTCGGAGAGGTCGTACTCGATCGGCTCAGGCAGCTTCAGCTGGCCGAAGACCCACGACATGCGGGCCCTGATGGCCGCGACGAAGTCCTCTCCGTCACGCAGCTCGTTCCACTTCGTTCCGGAACCGACCCGGGGCATCGAAGCCTGCAGGTAGTCCAGCCAAGACGCTGCCGTCTCGGCGACCCACGGGTTCCCACTCGAGGTGAAGGCAGTGATCAACCGCTCCCAGGTGACCGGCTGCCACCCCGCTGAGTGGGACACGTCGACAGTGAGCGCGTCAGGGAAGAGGACGACGTGTCGAGGTGCGTGCGGAGTCGCCAAAAGGTAGCGGCCGAGCTGGGTGCGCCCGAGCCCAGAGAAGACCTTGACCTCCACGACGGTGTGGGGTGCGCCGTCGACGTGAATCACCAAGTC
>Ga0160429_1002231_pt1 | contig 10323 bp, 13 predicted proteins | sample SolpanmetagenomR_FD_108199 | JGI IMG/M metagenome (GOLD analysis project Ga0160429, IMG submission 108199) | Solar panel surface microbial communities from Lawrence Berkeley National Laboratory, California, USA - R | ecosystem: Engineered > Built environment > Solar panel > Unclassified ... | reverse complement strand
GCTGAATTAACGCTCCCGACCCTGCGCACCCTAGCCATGCTGCCACTTAGGGACGCCGACATGCTCTTAGGCTTTGCAGAGCGTCTATACGGCACCCAATCCACGATGGAGGCCCGCTGGGCCCTACGCCGCATCGATACCTACCGCCGTATCTTGGGTCTCCCCCTCTCCATCAGCAGCATGGAGAGGAGCGCGATCAACTCCATTCAACGGGGTGAGACTTCCCGACCAAACAGCATGCAGACGACGAGCACTGTACGGAACAGTGTCATGGGGCGGTACAATCTCGCAAGGCAACGGCTCGCCGGCTACGGATCTGGATGTGGCTAGAGAGAAGCTCATGGCGAACGGCTATTGGATCGCGCGCATCACGGTGACGAACCCCGTGCAGTACGGTGCTTATGCTGAAGCGCTTCCGGCCGTCATTGAACGCTTCGGCGGACAGTTCCTGGTGGCAGGCGGGCGCCTGGAGGCCGCTGAAGGCGAGGTCAAGTCGCGCAACGTGGTGATTGCCTTCGACGACTACGAGACGGCCCGCGCCTGCTGGAATTCGCCGGAGTACGCTGAGGTGGCACGCCTAGGTGAGAACGCGGCGGCCGTCGATGTTGTGATCGTCGAGGGCGTCGTCCGAAGACGCATTGGGCCTCGTTTGTCGAGATGAGGACCCTGGCCCTGAGCGCCTTATTCCCTCGGTTCGGTGTCCTCAACGCTGGTGCCCAGGGCGCCTCCGTCGAGCATCGCGTTCGGCTTGTAGTTAGCCATGTTGCGGCGGATGTTCTCGCGCCGCTCCTGTTCCTGCAACCAAGTCCGGCCGGGCGTCAGCTGGCGCCAAGGAGCCGAAGGCGAACCCAATCGGATGGCGCTCGGAAGGCGGAAGAGCCAGACCGCGAGTACCATCCATGGAACAACGAAGATGACGAACGCGGTCAAACCCATTGCAACCCTCCTGTCACGAGCGGGGATCTGAAGTGAACTATATGTAGGCCGTATTCGATCCTCCTGCGGGCAGTTCGCCGTAGTATCTGACCGGCTGAAGATAGGGGGCGAGGTGCGACTAAGAAGCGTCTCGTCGGCTGGAGTTCCACTCGGCTACGCCTGAACTCGCAACAGAAATGGCGAGGGCAAGATGGAAGCGAAGCAGCAGGAGCTTGAAGCTCGCATTGTTGCGATCGAGTACGCGCTGCAGGTGGTCGTCAACTGCCTGTCAGATCGGGAGGCGCTCGACCGAGCTAAACTGTTGAGGTTGCTTCAGGCTGCTGCTGCCGAGCCCAATGCAAATGTCTCGAACCCCAACGTACCAGCAGCTCTGAGGAACCTTGCGGACCAGCTTTGAGCAAGGGGTACGTCGTCCGAGCCGGGGCGGTACTGGCTGAGGCTGCGCTCTCGCCCCCCGCCCCGACATCGTGACGAATTCCCCCGATTGATCGGTCCTTCGTTACCGCCACCAGTCGATCATGCATCCGGGGCATTCCCCGACTTCCACGGGCGGCCCTTCGTCCTGGGTTTCCGGTCGTTCCCAGTGGCTCTGCGAGGATGAGCTAAATCCGGCAGCGGCTGCAATAGCTGCTTCTGGAGCCCGAACAGGGTTGCATCAACCTCGCGGCGATACGCGTTTTACGTAACCTCGGCCTTGCTCGCACGCTGGCAGGCTTGGACGATCCCCTCCGTCTCTGCCATTGCAGCTGTCTACCGCTGCCTAGTCCGGCTCGTTGATCGCAGCCCGAAGCTTAATGCTGACCTGACCGGAGCTTCGCGAGGCTTTGTGATGGAGAACCTATGGCGTGCTGAGCGAGCGGGCATTCATGCGACGCTGATTGATGAAGCAACGCTGTCAGCCACTTCCTTCCGGAAGGCCGTGAATGCACTCCTCGATGTCATTGCAGAAGATGCTGCAGCACTCGGATGTAAGGCGGAATGCGAACGGGTTCGGATCATTGCGCGTGATAGATCGAGCGCTGACGGCCAGATCGCAGCCTTCGAGGCATCTCTGAAAAGCGGCAAGAACGAGCGGCAAGCTCTGAGCAGCGTCGTGGACTGCATCCTGCTCCTCCCGCAACGTGCGGGGCATCATCCCGGCGCGCAGGACGCAGCGGCCTAGCCACGGAGGCTGACGGCGCCCGATACCGTAGCAGCATCCAGCCAGGAGCGCCGTCGAGTTGCCGAGCACACCGTAGACCGCCTCGACGACGACGAACCCAACGTTCAGCGCGATGCCGATGGCGAAGGCCTTGCGGAAGCTGGCCGGCGCGTGGCCGTGACCATCGTGGAAATGTCCGGAATGGGCATGGTGCCCGTGACCGTGTTGTTCCTTCACCGCCCCTCCAGCTTCTTCGTATCCGGGACGCTCACCCCTCGTTGCGCCATGACAACGCCTAACGCCTCCGCGCTCCGGAGGAACCAAATCAGCTTCCAGCCGGGGCTGCGGACAAGTCCGACTCTCCGTGTTTTCGAATGGGCCGGTACACCCGTAACGAGCGCTTCGTCATGGAGGATGGTGACGTCGTTTCCATTCCGATCATGCGAGGGCCCGGCGGCATCGACTTCGCGGTGGGTATCCAAGACGGGCCTGTCTGGGGTGAGCCCACCGTTGTCCGATGTGGAGGAGGCGCGGTGCAAGGCGCCTCCGCCGCCATGCCGTTAGGTCGGGCTCGCGAAGAAGAAGGCCAGCCCAAACAGTACGTAGATGCCGACGAGGAGAAGTCCCTCGAACCACGTCGTCTCTCCGTCCCGGGCAACGGCGTTGACGATGAAGGCGGTGCTCGCGATGGCAAACAGGTGCAGCGGGTTCGAAAAAACCAGCGTCATGGGGTGGCCGAGCGCCCAGGAGATGATGACGAGGAGCGGGGCCAACACCAGCGCGACCTGCACGGCGGAGCCGATGCAGATGTTAAGGACGAGCCCCATCCGGTCCTCGTGGGCGAACCAGGACGCCGCGAACAGATCGCCGGCCGTGCCGACGAGCGCCAGCACGATGACGCCTAGGAACATCGGCGAGAGGTGCAGGGATCCCGCCGCCTCGGTCACCGTGCCCGAGAGCATCTCGGCCTCGAAGGCGATGGCCACGGTCGCGCCGACGAGGACTGCCAACGCGAGCGGCAGGCTCCAGTCCGGCTTGGCCTCGCCCTTGTCCTTCGAGAACACGTCGCGGTGGGTAACCAGGGTGAAGGCGAGGTTGGCGAGGTAGAGCAGCAGCAGCACGACGGAGACGCCCAGGCTGAGCTCCTCGTCGGTGATGCCGATGGTCGCCGCCTGTCCGGACATGCGCCCGGTGAGGTCGAACACTGCGGGCAGCAGCAGGGCGATGACGACGAGGATCAGCAGGGTCGAGAGCAGGCCGGCGCGCTCCGCGCTGAATTTCTGCCGCTCTCGGCTCACTCCGCCGACGATGATGGCGAGCCCGAGCCCGAACAGGCTGGTCCCCATGATTGAGCCGGCAATCTGGGCCTGCACCACGGCGGCCTCGCCGCGCAGGAGCACGAACAGCGCCAGGACGAGCTCGGCGATGCTTCCGAAGCTGACAGTGAGCAGACCGCCTATGGCGGGGCCCACCCGGTCCGCGAGTTGGTCGGTGGCGCGCCGGACCCACTCCGCGAGTACGGCGATGGCGAGCGCGCTGGAGGCGAAGACCAGGAGCGGCGAAGCACCGACGAGGTATTTCAGCGCCGCCGAGACCGGGATGAGGACGAGGAGGACGGTAAAGACCATGGGGGCTCGATGTCCGATGGAGGGTTGCGCCCGACGGTAACGGAACCGTCCGGCAAATGCGGGCCGACGCCGCGAGCGGCGGATGTCAGCCTTCCCGCAGCGTGCGTCGCGCTACCATCCCGAGGGTGGAGCCCTGGACGATAATGGTGAACAGCACGACAGCGTAGGTCGCCGCCAGGATCGCGGGCTTGGCGTCGCTCTCGGGAATTGACAGGGCCAGCGCGACTGAGATGCCTCCGCGCACTCCGGCCCAGGTCAGGAACGGCACGTTACGGGCTGAGAGGTGGCCGCCCCAGCGGAAGATGAGGAGTGGTGCCGACACGGCCACGAGACGAGCAAGGAGGACAATGGGAACCGCGCAGGCGGCGAGGGCCAGCCCGTTCGCCTCGAAGCGCAGCACCAGCACTTCCAGCCCGATGAGCAGGAACAGCACCGAGTTCAGCACCTCGTCGATCAGGGTCCAGAGGGCGGAGACGTAGCCTTGCGTCCGCTCGCTCATCGCGTCGCGCGGGGCGCGGTCGCCGACCAGCAGTCCGGCGGCGACCACCGCGAGGGGACCGCTGGCATGAATCTTCTGCGCAAGGGCGTAGGTCCCGGCCACGAGCGCGAGGGTGATCAATACCTCGACCGGAAAGTCGTCGATGGTCCGCATGGCTCGGTAGGCGACGTAGCCCGTGAACACCCCAAGGAGAAGGCCCCCGCCCGCCTCCTGCAGCAGGAGCCAGGAGATGCCGGTGGCACTCGTCGCCTCGCCGCCAGTGCCGGCTGCGAAGGCGACGAGGACCGTGAACAGCACGATGCCGACGCCGTCGTTGAACAGCGCCTCGCCCTGCATCTCGACCTCCAGCGTCTCGGGGACCTTGACGTTCTTCAAGGTCGCGAGCACCGCCACCGGATCGGTCGGGCTGATGAGCGCGCCGAAGACAAGCGCCCACGCGAGCGGGATGGGCCGGCCGATGAGTTCGGCTGCCAGCCAGAACGCGCCGCCGACGAGGGCCGTGGAGATCAGAGTGCCGAGGAGGGCCAGGATGGCCACGGCCCAGGCCCGGTCGCGCAGCGTGCGCAGGTCGAGGCTCATGGCGCCGGCGAACAGCAGGAAGGCCAGCATGCCGTTCATCACCACGTCGGTGAAGTCGACTTGGCGCAGGACCCTGGTGAGGTCCTCGTAGAGGTGCTGGGCCGGGAAGGCGAGGTCGAGCCCGACGAGGGCCAGCGAGGCGGCGAGGCCCATGACAAGGAGGCCAATGGTGTGCGGCATCCGCAGGAACCGGCGGTTCAGCCAGCCAAACAGGGCCGAGAGGATCAGCAGCATCGCGGCAAGGTCGAAGATGGAGATCACGAGCGCTCCCCGCCCGCGCAGCGACGACCTGCCGGGACGTGTCCATGGTTGATTGTTGTCAACGCGGGCCCAACCGTTCGGTCGCCCCGGCCGCCGCAAGCACAGCGTTGGCCGTGGCGACATCGTCGGCATCCTGCTCGGGAGGCACTTTCGCGCCTTCCCCGTCCTGGCGGCAGAGGCGGACGAGGTAGGGGAAGTGGTCTGAGCCGAACGCGTCGAGGCGCTCGACAGACATCGTGGCGAACCCGCCTTCGTGGAAGACGTGGTCGAGAGGCCAGCGCATCCAGGAGGAATGGGCGTTCCAGGTGGCGACGTAGCCGTAGCCACGCCGGGGGTCGATCAAGCCGGAGAGGCGCCGCATGCGCTCGACCGCGATTTCCCACGGCGTGGCGTTCAGGTCTCCGGCGAGGATGCTGGGCTCGACCCGGGTCCGCAGCACGTCCGCCGCCGCGTAGAGCTGGGCATCCCGTCCGCGTGCGGATTGCCAAGCTTGCGGGGGCTTTGGGTGGATGCCGACAAAGGCGACGACCTCACCGCTGCGTAGGGTGACGCCCGTCCCGATGGCCGGAGTGTCCTGACCCGCGAGGTGCCGGATGGTGCCGTTCACCAGGGGCAGCCGTGAGTACAGGTGGATGCCGTAGTACGAACCCGTGATCCGCTGAAGGGCATGGGGCATCGCTGCGAGCACCGGCCTCATAGCCGCGTCCCACCAGGCGTCGGTCTCCATCGCGAGGAACAGGTCTGGCTCGACCTGCCCGACAGCCTCGACCAGGGGATGGGCCTCGCGATTGCCGAGCTGGACGTTGGCGACCATCACGGACAGCCGCCGCTCGGCGGGACATGCGTCGACCCTTAGGCTGCCGGTCGGCAGGTACGGCCGAAGCACCCACGCATTGACGGTGAGGGCGACCGCCACGAGGGCCAGCGTCAACGCGGTCAACTTCGGGGATTCCGGGAGGAAGAACAGCAGGCCGAGGCCGAGCGCGAGTAAGCCGGCGGCGAAGGGAAGGCGTGGGAAGTCGAGCAGGCGCACCCACCACCACTCGGTGCACCAGCGGGATCAGGCTCGCGGCCGATAGGGCCACCGCGAGGACGACGAGGGTGTAGTGGACGAGGGACCTCACGGGCGGCCCGGCATGGCTCGGTGATCCTCCGGCGACTGGACCCCGGTCAAACCGTCATCGCGGCCGGAAAGCGACTTGAGCACGCTGATCGAACCGTCCGTCTCCAGCACCACCGCAGCGGCTTGCGTGAGGTCGTCGAGCCCCTCCGACCGCAGGGCGGAGAGGACGTCGTCCCGGGTCAGGCGCTGGCGAAGCATCGCGCTCTCGACCAGCTGCCCTGTGTGCGCAAGCAGGGTCGGCTCGGCCTTGATGAGCGACCTCACCCGGGCGGAGCGCACGCTCGACCAGGTAATCATGAATTGCAGTCCGATGAGGGACGCGAGGGCGAGGACGCCTTCTAACAGCGCGACCGACTTCGTCAGGACGATGGAGGACAGCGTCGAGCCGAGCGCGACGGTGACGACGAGATCGAAGGCGTTCAGCTTCGTCAGGGTGCGCTTGCCCGAGATCCTGAGGAACAGGATTAGGGCGAGGTACGCCAGGGGAGCGACGACCACGACCCTGAGCAGGCCGGACCAGGTATCGAAGAACATTGTGGAACTCCTTGGTGCGACGCTCGCCGCCAGGCAGCGGCCGTCCGGACCATTGGTCCATCGGGCCGCGGGCCATCATCCCGAATGACTTGCGCGCCTCAAGCGCATGTCTTGCGGGAGGTGCTGGATCGGGTTCGTCCTATTGCCCAGGCCCTTACCTTGGGCCGAGCCTTTGGACGGCATGACGTCCGTCGTGGACTGGATCGCGCTCGACGGCGCGACCCCATCGGTGCCCTGCTGGCGCGCGGCGTCCGAGCCCTTCGTGGTCGATGTTCCCGACGGGAGCGTACCGGGCGTGGGTTGGTCGATGGAACTCGCGGCGGACTGCACGATCGAGGATCCCGCGAGGGCGAGGCCCGCGACGAGCAGGAAGGACCCGGCGAGGCGCGAGGCCAAGCGGCTCCGTGCATGGCGTGGAAAGGTTCGAGGCATGTATCGGCGGGGTTCCTGTCGGACGCCGGGGCGTCAAGGCTGTCGAACCGAAGCCCCGCCCGCCGATTTTGTTCCTGTCCGGAGCGCTCACGCCGCTGCAATAAAACCTCGGGGCCGAGGCTTATCTCATCCCACAGCATCTACTTGTCCGTCGATTTTTGAGCATGGATCACGACAAGCTCATGAAGTCCGAGCGGTTACACCCGTTCCCTGCCCGGGATGAGAGGCGCGTGATCAAGATGATGCATCCGGATGGCTACTTGATACCGGGATGTTCCATCCCATGCGCCTGCCGAGAGGCCAAGCTGCGTTCCCTATACTTTGAACGGAGCCGTTCGATTAACATGAACGTTTCCTGAACGGGCGCGTTGGACCTTCGAACAGGTTGGCCGAGCATCGGCCAATCGCGGTCCAGGCTTCGCGGGCATCCATGCCCGCCAGTGCCCAACCCCAGGAGACCTCCTTGTCCCATCGCACCCTCGCTGCTGCCCTCGCGCTCACCTGCCTGTCGCTGCCCGCCATGGCACAGACGACCGCGGCTCCGGCTGCGCCCGCACCCGGCACAGCGATGCCGGCGTCGTCCGACACAGGCATGAAGGACACGGGCATGAAGATGGCCAACACCGCCACGATGAAGCTGAAGTTTATCACCGTGAAGCCGGCGGACGTGATGTCCTCGAAGCTCGTGGGCACCACCGTATACAACAACAAGAAGGACACGGTGGGCGAGGTCGAGGACCTCGTGATCGAGAACGGCAAGACCCTGACCGGCGTCGTCGTCAGCGTGGGTGGCTTCCTCGGCCTCGGCGAGAGCTACGTCGTGCTCGACCCGTCCTCGCTCGCGATCAGCAACAAGGACGGCAAGTGGATGATCCACGCCGACACAGACAAGGACACCCTGAAGAACGCGCCCAAGTTCGAGTATTCCAAGAAGAAGAGCTAAGATCGGTAGAAGGAGGAAAAATCCATGAAGCACACAATTCTCGCCTCGGCGCTCCTGGCCGGACTTGGCTTCTGCGCCTTCAGCCTGCCCTCGGCCGCCCTGCCCATGAACGCATCCGGCGTCACGGCCTCGGACGGCGGCGACCTCGTGCACGTCCGCATGTCGCAGCGTGAGATGCGCCGGCATCACATGATGCGCCGACACCGCATGCGGCAGGGCTCGGCCAGCCGCGGAAACGCCAGCATGCCCTCGCGCAGTACGTTCGGTGGGCAGCAGTACGGCGGGACGTCCGGCGGCCCGCGTCGCTGATATCGCTGCAACGGGCCTGCGAGGTCGGTGGACTCTCGCGGACAGCCTTATGAGACGCCGCCGGAGGGCATGCCTGCCACCGGCGGCTTTCCAATGACCAAGGTATCGCATGATCTTTTCAGAAGCGCTCGGGCGCCTCGAAGGGCTGGGCCGTTCGGCAGCCGCGCTCCTGCCGGGGCTCGCCGTCGCCCTCGTGCTGTTCGGCCTCGGCCTGCTCGTCGCCCGCGGGGTCCGGGCTGCCGTCCGCCGTGCCGCCACTTTGCGGCAGGCCTCCCCCGGCTCCGCCGCTGTACTCGGGCGCATTGCGGGCGGCATGACCATCCTGGTTTCGTTCCTGGTGGCGGCCTCTGTGGCTTTCCCATCCGTGTCTGCCGCCGACCTGTTCAACCTGCTCGGCATCGGCGGTGTCGCCATCGGCTTCGCCTTTCGCGACGTGCTGCAGAACCTGCTGGCCGGCATCCTCATCCTGCTGACCCGCCCCTTCGTCATCGGTGACCAGATCCGGGCCGGCTTACATGAGGGCACGGTCGAGGACGTCTGGGTTCGGGCGACGGTGCTGCGGACCTACGACAACCAACGAGTGCTGATCCCGAATGCGACGCTCTTCGTCGACAAGATCACGGTCATCACCGCGCACGACAAGCGCCGGCTCGCTTTCCCACTCACCATTGGGAACGGAGACAACATGAAGGAGGCTCGATACGTCATCGTCGAGGCGCTGCGCGGGACCGAAGGGGTGCTGGCCGACCCGCCGCCGGAGGCACTGGTCACGGGCCTTGGGGCGGCGGGCGTCGACATGACGGCGCGCTTCTGGATCGACCCACCCCGGCGGCGCGACGCGGTGGATGCCCTCGACCAAGCCATCTCCAACGTCAAGGACGCGCTCACCGTGGCCGGCATTGACCTGCCGTACCCGACGAGTCAGGTGCTTCTGCACGATCAGACCGAGGCGACCGACGGCGACCGCACCTGCCAGCGCGAGGGCTGGCCTGCCGGCAAAGCCCCGCCGCGGGCCCGTTGGCAGGTGCTGCGCGAAGACCGAGACGATCTCGAACGGGCCCCTCCCGAACGCCGGAGTTCGGAACGAGAGGGCGAGCAGGCATGAGGGCACGCATCCGAGCCTGGATTGAAGCCCTGGGCGACCAGTTCTGGCTTCGGCCCGCCTTCATCGTGCTCGGCTGCATAGGCCTCGCCCAACTCGGCATCTGGTTGGAGACGGCTCGGATCGCCGGCTACGACGCTTCCTCGCCCAACCAGAACTGGGGCTATTCGGGCGGTGCAGAGGGGGCTCGGGCGCTCCTGAGTGCGGTGGCGTCCTCGACCATTGGGGTCGCTGGCACGACCTTCTCCATCACCATTGCGGCCCTGACGCTGGCCTCCGGGCAGATGGGACCGAGGCTGCTACGCAACTTCACGCGGGACGCCCGCAACCAGATCGTGCTGGGCATCTTCCTCGGCACATTCGCCTTCGCGCTCATGGTCCTGCGCACCGTGCGCACGGTGCAGGAGAGCCCCTTCGTCCCGCACCTCGCGATCACGGGGGCCATGCTCCTGGCGCTGCTCTCGCTCGCGACCCTGGTCTGGTTCGTCCACCACATCGCGGCGAGCATCAACGTGGAGACGGTGGTCGACGCAGTCCACGGCGACCTCTGCGCCGCCGTGGAGGCACGGACCTGCGAGGCGGCGGGCATGACGCTCCCGGACCGGCTACCGACCGCCGGCGGTGTCCGCATCAACGCCAGCGGCTACCTGCAGGCGGTTGACGAGGGCGGGCTGGCCGATTGGGCGCTGGAGCACGGTGCGACCGTCGTCCTGCGGGTGCGGCCGGGCGACTATGTGCCGAGCGGTTTCCCGGTCGCGTTCCTGTCCGCCGGGATCGAAGATGCTGAGGCGGCGCTCAGGCGTTCACTGACCTTCGGGCGGCGCCCGGCTGCCCTG
>Ga0160429_1002229_pt1 | contig 10329 bp, 6 predicted proteins | sample SolpanmetagenomR_FD_108199 | JGI IMG/M metagenome (GOLD analysis project Ga0160429, IMG submission 108199) | Solar panel surface microbial communities from Lawrence Berkeley National Laboratory, California, USA - R | ecosystem: Engineered > Built environment > Solar panel > Unclassified ... | reverse complement strand
GAAGTGGTTCTGGTACTCAGCTTCCGAGCAATGTCTCGTTTATCAAGACGGAGAAAGGTTATCTTTAGCAGGAGTACCTTCAGGAGACTCATATTTTGGATCTTTCCCTCCCACTCAGACAACCCCCACTCAAAGTCCCCCCCCTCAGACTCCCCTCACTCAAACTCAAGAAATCTCGACCAAGTTTGAAGTCGAAAAACTGGACCAGCGTAATCCTTTTTCTACTCCTTCTCAAGCCGACACTAACAATGGGAAGGATTCCACAAGCGCCACCACGGTTTTTTCAAGGTTGGAAGGGTGAGCAAGTGTCTATCTGCGCTCTCCAATGTCGCTTAACGCAAACTTGTCAAGGTGTTCAAATTGGTGTGGCCTGAGCTAATCAGCGACAACTCATCGTCGAACTTCGGATCGAGCTTTTATGCCAAGATACGGTGGTTTGTGGTTGTGAGAGGTGGGTTGCATAGTTGCACTTGCTTGTAAGATGTCTTCGAGCTTATCGTAGTGTTGCTCCTCTACTAATTCGTTCTTAGATCAATCCAAACGTATAGAAGGATGGGTGTTGCGAAGGTAGGTGTCGTCAAGGCGCACCACGCCGTTGTTTATTCGGGCACACGTGCGCCGAAACCATCTCGCGACGAGCTAGCTGAAGAGCATGCCGATGGAATGATCGAGCCTCCTATCCGCCTGATCCCAGAACTTTCGAATGATAAGCTCGACACAATGTCTCGGATCAACTTTGCCAATACCTATACGGTGGCACACGATAAAAAGGTCTACGACTTCGGAGAAATTCATCCAGACTCTTTAAGCCATTTCACTACGCATTTCAACCGACTGTGGAATATCGTTGGGTCCGGTCCACTAAGCACTGACGTGGCATCTGTTTCCGAAAGACTCCGATCCATCCCTCTGTATCAAGACATTAAGACGCGAAATGCAAGCGGACTTGCTCGAATTCACGACGGCTCAGCTAGGGACGATGCAACTGCCCCGGGTGAAGTCGAAACAGCCGATGGCTTTCATGCCTCCGATGAACAAGGCAAACGCACTCACATACGCGAGAAACCCACCAAACCACCTGAAACCGTTGATACGTCAAAAGATAGCGATTCGGCGTATTTCTCGCATTCTAACAGGGCGCCTGGATCGAGCTTCCACGCGCAATCCACACTTCCATACCGCAGAGAGAGGCAGTCAGTCGCTGGATTGAAGGATGACTACGATCGTCCTGATATCCCCAATTGGAATGATAATATCGAAGACCCGGATCAGATTGAATTGGGGGACGCGCATCGATACCTTGGCATACTCAAGGTGTACATTTTAGAAAAGGACATTGCAGGCAAAGATGATCTTTCTGATATGCTGGAGAGTCTGGAGCAGGCCATCACTGAAAATCATGCTGTCAAGAAGCAGCTGCAATCTCCTCAAGATGACACGTCAGCGAGTAGCGACTTGCTCGACGCCCGGCGAGGCGACAATTCCGACGACCGTGATGATCGTGGTGGTGTCGATGTTGTCAAGAATCGTGCCAGATCGCCGATATCCTTAAGGGAGCCAATAGAGGCGAACAGCTCAGAGGTCATTGATGCCGGCGTGGATGAAAGTTCGGCTCCGGCCAAGGTAGCTGTCCTCGACCCCGGATCAGTATCTTCCAATGAGTCAGTTCGCCCTGAGGTAAACAATTTGCGATCATTGGAAACTATGTCCGACAATGAGTCAGATGCTGAGCACGAGGCTCTCAAGCTCGCCAAGACCACAAGCGGCGAGAGTCGCAGTAATGTGCATACCATCTACGGAAGTGATTCCAGCTCTTTAGAAGATCCCTGTGAGCATTCTGCTGCAACGAACATTGAACGACTCGCTAGGCAGCGACTGACGAATCCTGACGCATGGCTAGAAAGACTTGAGACTTTGGAGGGCCAGATTGCGAAAGGCTCATCGAGGTCAACGTTGGGAGTGTTCGGTCTGCACAAAGAAAGCGGGACAATCACCGATTGCCGCAAAGATTTGGACATCGTTGTCAAGAACCTCACGATCCTGCAGAAAGCCCAATACTGTACTGACAACATCTGCGTACCTGTAGTGTGTGCAGATAGGCCACAAGTAGCGTCACTAATCCGTATAGATCGAGATCACATATACGGGATGGGAGCCCTTGTCGAATCTATGATGATGGCGGAGAATGATGCGCATATCCATGGCATTGTGGAACACCTCATCGCCTTTGGCAAGGATATGGGCTTTTCCCAAGCCTTTGCGAGGGACCTGCAGTCGCTGTTCGTGCTTCCGGATCGACAGAAGCTAGTCGCTACGTTGTGCTCTATCGTTCGATTCTTGGATCTCACTATAATCTCCTACGCTGGAGCCCACCTTGAACCATTTGACAACAAGTCTATGGGAGACTCCTCCGGCTTTTTCGATATTGGAAGCAACATGCGCTTCAGACGGCGCTCGTTAAGGTGCCTCAGTTCATACTTTAAGGGTCATGACATCTGGGTCCTTGAAGAACACATTGAAATGGGGGCACCCCGCGAAGCATTGTACCTCTTGACTTCACTGCAAACGTTCGCCACGGTGTGGGGGCCCGTAAGAAGCGCTCAGGGGGCAATTGCGAGGGTTGGCCGAGGCGTCATAATTGCTCGTGACCAGACCGGTGATGCACCAATACATTCTGGAGAATCTCTTTGTCATTGGATGGAAGAAGGAGAAGAAGAAGAAGAAGAAGAAGAGGAAGAAGCAGACAAGGAGGTGGAAGAGGTAGTGAACGAAGAGAATGGACTAGCACACCTGGAATTCTCCATTGACCCCTTTGCTAGCCTTCTCCTTATAGGAGCGGGCTCTCGGGTCGGAAAACGAGATCAGTGTCTCTCGGATGCAGTATCGTTCACGACGAGGAGGATGGACCAGAAGCGGCTTGTTCCTCTCGGTGTGTCGCAGAGTCGCAGATTCAGAGATTCGCAGACTTTCACTGCATCAGTCAGTGCTATGGGACTCAACATAGGATACCAAGAGCAGTACAAGATCAGACAAGGATCCTCGTACAGGGACGCTTTCATTGCTGCCTGGCAGAGCGATGAGGGGTCTTCCTACGTGCAGACGCTCAAAAATTGGTTCGGTGTTGAAATAAGCTATTGTACACGCAACGCTCGCAAATGCAGACTTACGAAGATTTTGGGATCTGCTGCAATCAAAAATCACCTCGATCATGGCAGCTTCAACTGGAAATCTGTGATCTGGGAAAACGATTATTTCGCTGCAATGAACAGCGATGATCCTCGGGCTTTTGAGAAGCTGTACGGGTTCAATCAAGATCGCATGGAAATCTACAAAAACGCAATAAAACGCTCCCTGAACGCCTTGTCCAACACAGGCTGTGATGATCGACGATGCCTACGAGCGCTATGGTCACCCCGGAACTCTTCAGGCTGGACAATTGAACATCACTACAGCGAGCACCGTTGGAACGGCCTGCTCGCTGACGACACCACAAGCTTTGCTGTAGCCATAATCAGTCAAGACTGCCTAACGTTGGGCGGCCATTCCCAGTGTGGAAATGAACGGTCTTATCAGCATAGTGCTAGATTGGGCGCCCTGGAGACCGCTGTGGTTATCAATGAAGCTCCCGACGCTCAAAGGCCTGAGGGGCTCAGGAAAAGACCCATCCGTATTGGGAAACCCGATATCAGCGATGTCGGGATTTCATCCAGGTGGAGCCTGCGAAAAATCAGAGAGGGCGGATGTTTGGATTTGGGGGAGAAAGGTCGCCTCAGAGTGCGATCAGTACTCAAAGGAAGTCACGGTGAACAGCGGTCTCCGGCCCTCGAGGTTGAATGGAAAGAGCGCAGTCTTAAAGGGAAGTTCATCCAGCAAATACATACTGATCTCCGGACCCATGGTGGAACCTGCACTCATCGGGAGTTGGTCTTTGATCTGCCGAATAAGACCGAGCCCATCCCTGTTTTGGTTTCTTCATCTGGATAACGTAAAGTCTTAGTTACTGGAATTCACTAAGTATTCGCTACAGTATGGGTGTGGCCTCCAAGGTTCGCTCATCCGCACTGTGGTACAATACAGGCAAGAGGATCATCCAGATTCAAATTCCGGGGCGAAGGTATCACAGAGGTTACAAGCGTGGTGTGTCATGTACGAATGTACGTGCGTTCGAATCCCTAGACTCTACATCGTTTCACGTCAAGCGAGCCTGCCCTCTACCATACGGTGAACGGAGACTGACTAAACCAAATGCTAGGAGGTCACCGCTTATTTGTTGGCTGTTCGACTATCCCATAGTCGGGTGAAAAACGGTTGGTCTTCCTCCTTCTATCACCCGACACGTATCCGTACGTCGCCTACCGCTCCACTCTCCTAGAATCTTAGACGTTGAATGCAGTCGGATAGTTGTCTGCCATGAAGACCATACATGAACTTTAGCGCATCTATAGCATATCAGCGGTTGGAGGCTTGTTGATACGGTTGCTTGGTGACTGCAAGGGATAACAGTACTGCGTATACTTCTTCGTACAGTAGACGCTTCAGTGACACGCACCTTCTATCAATCCTAACGAGCGCAAAAAAACGTTCGTTTCAGTTGATAACCCACTGGACAGAGATTGCGCCAGTCGCACGCTGGGAGACCACACGTTGAGCAGTCTAGCGTGTTCACTTCCGTGTGGACTGCATGCTAGAGTCGGTTGTGATCTACAAAGTTGGGGAACTTAATTGTGCCAAAGAGCAGCGCAGCTTGCATATTTTGTATCAAGCAGTTACAATCCTCTCCGCAGACAGCCGCTCTTGACCAGAGTGAGTGCATCGATTCCGCCATGAACGTCGTAGAAGGAGGTGGATGCCAACATCATCAGATGAATGGAAGACGTCAACCTGTACGTGCGGATTTCGTCGGCGTTCGGCAGAGACCTCTAGGTTCGGCGGCTGTCTTGTAGATGCGACCTCGAGAAATGAACGGATTCGTCAAAGTCTGTGCTCGATGGCGCAATGACGTTGGCAATGAGAATGCAAAGAAATACTACCTACGTTGCCTCAGTGATGCTCGATGTCTTGCCACCCAGTGCGCCTACGCCGAAATATGCGAGGCCATTTCGCAACAGAGTCGAAATCTGCAGTGTGCAGTCCTAACGAAAGCCAAAGGCTTGCATTGACTGCAACAGCCACTGCTGTTCAAAAGGTAAAGGCGGAAGGGGTACGAAGCGCGCTGGATACTTTGGATATCGCTTTACAAGGTATCTACACCAACAGCAACTGAACCTTTATACATGGAGCAGAACATTGTGAGTTATCTCACCACTTCCATACCCCACACTTCACATCTCCGCTTTTACTCCTACGAACGTTTAGAGGCATGATGAGATCAACCTCTCATTGACCTCTTCTTAGTAGCTTTCCTCTGGTCCTTCTCTCTCTCCTTCTCCAAGAACTTTCTCTGCTCCTCCGGCTTTAGGCCCTTCAATTTGCGTTCTCGCTCTTCTTTCTTCTTCTTGTCCTGCTCCAGTTTCCGCTCCTCGGCCTTCTCCCCTTCGTCAACGCGCTTTATCTTGCGCATTTCATCTTCGCGCGTTTGTCGTACGCGGCGCATGACTTCGGGACGGAAGTGGGCTTGTTGGACAAGGAGGTCAGGGAGGCGGAGGAAGGCTTGGAAGAGAGGTGTCTGGTTGGAGTAGGAGTTTGAGGAGGGAAGGCGGAGGGAGAGAGAAATGCGCTTCTTTGGGAGGAGTTCATCGAGTCTGTAACGTTATCAATAATGGATGTCTTCTTTGCATTGCAACGCACGAAGGGGATACGCACTTCTTTGGCTGGTCCATGGGCATGTCAGTGACCACCAGCGCCTCTAAGCTCTCTCCCGCCATTTCCACCGCTTTGATCATCTCCGGCGTCAACAGCGTCTCCGTTATTTCACTCGCCTCGCTCATGACCGTTGCCCACGCAGGCAACTTCGCATGATCCTTCGTACTCGTGAGACTGAGATCGAATCTCTCATCCCTAAGCCTCTTCATCATATTCTTATGCACCACCGCCCACACAAATCCATCATACCCACTCTTCTCCGCCTTCTTCTCCTCACCCTGACGCGTCGCAGGTACCAGCGCTCCTTCCCGTCCATCAAAGGCGTAGATCGTAGCTTCCATGCGCTCCTCAGTCGCCGGCATACTATCAAAGAAGAAACTGAGCGCTTGCTCTCCAAACCGCAGGAGCGGATTATACCGCTTAACCAAGGTAAGCCTCACGTCCACAAACGCGGCATTCTGCCTCCCAGTCGCATACGTCAGGTACTCATTCGCCGCCTTCTCCTTCAACAGATCCTCGGGCAGTACAAGCGAATCCACCTTCACGTCGTCCACGCCAGGTCCGCGCTTCCCACTGAATCCCACAACGGCAAATTCTTGATTCAGTACCGGAGCGTGCGCAGCGATCCACGCCTTGGCTTTCCGCCGGTTGGCGCGCACGCCCCAGAGGTGCACGGCGACGATAATCAGGATGAAGGGCAGGATGATGGCTTCTTGGAGGAAGTCGCGCGGGGAGGTGCGTTCCCAGACCTTGTACCATCGTGTGTAGGGCGCGTCGGCGCGGGGCTGCGCTGGGCTTAGAAAGGAAGACAGGCTTGCGAGGCCGCCGGTTGGTGCGGCGGCCGTGGAAAGGGAGCTGGCGGAGAAGGATTGGGAGGGGGCGACAGCGGGGGTTGCTGAGGGTGGAGGAGCGCCGGCGAAGTCTGCGAAGTCTGAGAGAGGATGTTATTCTGCGTGTTTTGAGCCGTGGTTTGTTGTAGAGGAGCTTTATCTTACCGGAGTCGGCGACAGGTGCCGCTGCGGATGAGGGCTTTGCGCCGCCTAGGAAATTTTGAAAGCTTTTGAGGTAGTCTGCCATTTTTGAAGTAGAGCTGTGTCTCGTAGACAGCTTCTGGCAGAGGTGGGAGATCAATTGGCTCGTTGTTGGTATTGTGGAGGAGAGTGGTCGTTGGCCGGAAAAGCAATTGGTCGAGTGCGGAGCTTGGGGTTTTGGTTCTCGGGACGGAGCTCTTGGGAGCTCTGCAGAGCCGCAATTATTCATGCACAATCCCATGTCAAGCACGCAATTCTATTATATACGGCTCCAGTTGAGTTTCCATGATGACTGAAAGATGCTCTTCATGTTCAAAGGGGCAATTCTGAAAGCTTGCAGGTCCGTGAAATGGTTTATTGTAGGTCCAACTTAGACTCAAGGTATGGTATGGGCTACAGACATCAGGGCAGTATCGCAGTGTTCCACCGTACAAATGAGCGCAAAATCTTGGCTGATAGAAGGCTGGTGGGCGGCTTTCATTTATCTAACGGGGAGTCTCGCGGACAGGCTCCACTCAACCTTCGGGCACGACCTTTCAGCAACGCTAGCAAAGAACAAATCTATCCCTTGCTGAACCAAGTCTTGTGGCCCTGTGAGATTGCGGTTAGATCAACTGCTTTGCATAAAACGATCATGTGGTCTCTTACCAACAGCAGGCGGGTCATCATGTACATAGATGCTATGAAGATGTTAACGCAAACTCATGATACAGCCTGAAGTTCCTCGGAGTTAAGGACCGTCTTACCTGCAAAGTTGCCCCAGAGCACAATCGAGAAGGGCACAAGCAAAATTCGGCTCTTAGAAGTCTGCATTGACTCAGATGTCAGCCCACATTCCAGTTGTGCTGTGTTCATGTCTCTCAATATATTCAATTTTCATCCTCTTGTTTGCAGCCGGCGAACCACCGAAGAGCTTTGTTGGTGGAAGTGACGAGAAGTTTTTTAGGATGTGGACGAGGGCTATGTCGACTGACCTGCTGCCACTGTCGCCTGCCGTCGTGACCCTGGAACAGTCGCTGATAGTAAGGAACGCGGTTGACACGTTGCATCCAGCCCCATCTGTGAGAACACAATATTTAGCACCCATTCGCACATATTCACAATGGGTCCATGCAGATGGTCAGGCAAGGTGGATTGGATCGGAGGTTTGGAGGAAGCTAAGAGGACTGACCGTGCGCCGCGTGCATGCGGGGGCAACTCTTTTTCGATTTCGGGCATTGTGTTTTCAAATACTAGAAGTAATTGACGATGGTAGAGTAGTGTATCTGTCGTAGAGGGACAGAGCTGTCATGATGGGAGGTTGTCGTCGTGAGAGCTCGGGGCGCCAAGTCCCGCTAAAACGCTCCATCCGAACCCTCACGACAACCTCATGCGACACCACCACGAACCTGCCGAATACAATCTATTGAACGCAAGTCCAGCACCTCTCGCAGAATTCAGAACAAGTGAGCATCTGTGTACGCCCTACGTTTGATGCGCACGGCGCTCGAACGGTTTCTTGCGAGGCCCACTGTCCTTCAGACGCTCAAAGACATTCGACAATCTCATGACTTCTCAACCACAACTTGCGTCTCGCTTTCGGCCCGCTCCAGACGAGCGCGAGCTCGACATGTGGCTAAGGAAAAGCTGAAAGACGGTAATAACATATCAAAAGATGATAACAGTGAAAGGCTGGGAGGCCGCAATGGCCGATTCCGGTTAACGCACAATCAGGAGCATGGGCAAGAGGGCCTTGAAGGGAATGCTGGCGTCATTCGTGCAGTCGGTACAAGAGTGTCATCTGTCGACTCCAATGGCATCATCCGAAGCTACATCAGCGGCGTGGATGGGCAGAAATACTGGGCATATCTACTAACGGACCGTGAAAGGCTGCAGGGGCTCATTGGAGTTCGTCAGACGTGGCAGGAAATGCGGGAGCATAACGTTGATCTCCCATGCCACGGCCCTCACGCTCGGATACTCTGGGGGACATTGACTGTCTATCCGGAGATGTTCGAAGAAATATACCTGTATGCCATCGATTTACAGAAGAAGACGGGTCAGACATGGCAACACCTCTATCAATCCATAGTGGGTTACGAGCTGCGGCTTGGCTCTTTTGGCGCATTGAAGTGGCACCTTCGTATCTACAAGTGGTATACCCCATCCATCAACACGACTCGGCCTCTTGCACGAGCGGCATTAGCTACTCCAGAATCATTGTGGATGTTTCGCAAGATATATTTGAAGACACCTAAAGAGCAGCGCTTCGTGCATGACACCTTAGTACCGTTGCTTTACGAAGAAAAGACGGTTGGTGATACAGTTCGTTGGCATGTATTTTTGACGGCGCATGGCGACTATTCCGTAAGGCCACAGGAACTTGGACTCCGGCGTGTACTCGGCAAGCTAGCGACGCGAGACGAGAGCGACAAGTTAGAGGATAACACTATCGGGTTGCGACCCGTTCCCACAGCGCAACCATCAGAGGCCTTTCCAGCGCAACATGAGGGCCAAGCTGAGAGAAAGTTGTTCCAGCCTCCAGATACGAGAGTGCGTATAAGTGATCTTCTTCGAAACGACAGGCCATCAGAGTTGAGCGATTCCTTTTGCGCCCGGCTCTTCGCTACGAAGGCATTTCCTATTCACTCTGTGGTACAAGGCATGGCCATGTTCAGTGTTGTTTGTATTGGACCGCTAACTCTAAGGGAACTCGCCGCACGCGCAGGCTCTGCGAAAGTACTATTGGGAAGCCTTGAGCTGCTCAGATCTCAAGGCATCGAGCTCGGACAGGACACCTTCTCACGGCTTATACGCAAATTGGCTGAAGATGAACGAACGGATTCTTTAGCGGACATACTATCCAGCGACCATCATCCGGATGTTTATGATGACCAACACCTCATCAGAAGACTTCTCACAGCCTACATCGACCGTGACGACTGGCGGAACGCTCACCGCATGCTCCTCGTTCTTACATTCGCTCATCAGAATCCGGAGCAGGAGAAGTGGAACATACTTCTGCGCTATTACTGCGAAAGGAAAGACTGGCAAAAGATCAAGCAAGTCATGCACGATATGGAGCGCAATCATACTACATTTACTCAAGAGTCGTTGACTTTCCTATCCCTGACAGGCCTAGTGTATCGCCGAAAGGCACGGCGGCCCGTACATGAGCTTCACGCTAACGGAGACTTGCAAAGTCTGGTGAGTATCACAAAATCTGCAATGAAGAACGGTCTTCGAATAGGGACGGGTCACTGGCGCGAGATCATCAAGCGTCTTGGTATGACGGAACGTCATAATGAACTTCACGAATTGCTTCTCTGGCTTGCAGAATGGTATGCCGATAAGCGATTTATACATCACGCGTCCACCAGCTTTGAGCTTCGAGGCGCTGACTGGCAGCACGGTGCCGAGCTCCACAGCGAGGTGACAGCCGCGCAATTTTCTCGAGTCTCGAGCGCCAGCATGGTTCATCCCCTGCGACAGATCTTCAGACCTGTTCGTATTGCGG
>Ga0160429_1002227_pt1 | contig 10332 bp, 7 predicted proteins | sample SolpanmetagenomR_FD_108199 | JGI IMG/M metagenome (GOLD analysis project Ga0160429, IMG submission 108199) | Solar panel surface microbial communities from Lawrence Berkeley National Laboratory, California, USA - R | ecosystem: Engineered > Built environment > Solar panel > Unclassified ... | reverse complement strand
GCGGCCGGCTGGACAATACTACCGTCAATTTCTGTTCCTACTCCGATAGGACTCATGCCGGCTGAAACGCCTACTGCACTGCCAGTACTAGATCCACATGGATTCTTAAAATTAGTTTCAAGTCTTGGCTAATTAGTTGCAAGAGCAGGTCTCACTGTGTGTCCCATCAGTCCATCAGATTGATCTAGCCCGCCTTTTACGTAAGCCGAGTTAGTTTGACCACCTAAAGCTGACCAACCATTCATTGGACCCATTGACCTTTTCGTAAAGCGTTAATAGATACTCAGATCAGACATACTGTCGACCTACTTCCAACTTGATAACTCGGAAAAATGTTAGCTTTCGCTGATTAGAACGTGGCTCGAACGACATACATTCAAATTCGATTTGCCGACAATTATCATGCCAGCGTCAACCATCTACGAGAGGCATTAGTGTATTGATCCTTTTGGAGATCAAGCCGAGCTCACTCGATCAACGATTGTCGCATTTTCGTCAGACATTGAGTCTGCAAGCGCCCAACTACCCAGAGTTGTAGGCATGCCCATGTCATGATGTGTTCTGACAAGATCCTGTATTGCAATCTTGTTAATCTCGATCATGACAATCGTGTGATTCGCCTAACCTTGACAATGACTGGAATTCCATGGAATGGACCCCTTATATGTCCTCTTTCCCTTTCCAAGTCAAGTTGAGTCGCTTTCTGCAGTGCAAGTTCTCGTGGAACTACGCTTATAATTGCGCGAAGGTTTAGACCGTTCCTGTTATGCTTTTCGATCTGATCCAAGGTTTGTTTGATAAGTTCTACGGTAGTAATCTTGCCATTGCTCAATAAGTCTTGTAATTGTACTGCAGTTAGTCGAAGTAAATCCACCATCTTGCTCATATTTATGTACGAATTGCTATAATAGTATGTGTGGGACTAATGAAGACAATGATGATCGAATACACTAGCGTGGGGATCTAGAAGCCAGAGTTGTCACGGTCATGTGAATCCTCAGATTCGAATGCGATATCGGGATCACATTAGATCATGTCCCAAATAGGGTCATTTTGAAACCAATATTTCTTGGTAAACATGAAATTATTTCGCAGACCCTTGAGTCATGACTACAAATTGTAAAAGATTGCCTCATATTGATCTTGCTTGACTAATCATCCGTTGCAATCATGGAAACGATCAAGCAGACTTTTGCTCGATGTAAGAGTGAGAAACGAGTAAGTATCATTCCAAATCCCAATCGGAGTTGGTAACTAATATTAGATATAGGCCGCTCTTGTAACATATGTCACAGCAGGTTATCCTACTGTCGAGGAAACTCCTGATATACTCCTTGGTATGGAGCGTGGTGGGGCTGATCTAATCGAGCTTGGGATGCCCTTTACAGATCCAATTGCCGATGGACCTACGATACAAAGATCAAACACACAGGCATTGAAAAACGGAGTTAATGTCACGAAATGTCTGCAAATGGTCAGTGAAGCACGAGCAAAAGGTCTCAAAGCTCCAGTCTTGCTCATGGGATACTATAATCCTCTACTAAGCTATGGTGAGGAGAAGATGTTGAAAGATGCCAAAGCTGCAGGTGTCAATGGTTTTATCATGGTCGACCTGCCTCCCGAAGAGGCTATCAAGTTTAGAAATCATTGCACAGAAGCTGGACTATCATATATCCCCCTTATTGCACCTTCAACATCTGAACAACGAATGAAATTACTTTGCAAGATAGCTGATACGTTTATCTATGTCGTGTCACGAATGGGAGTGACTGGTGCTACTGGGACAATGAACGCTTCTTTACCGGAATTATTAGAGCGAGTTCGAAAATATAGTGGAAATATACCGACTGCTGTTGGGTTTGGAATCAGTACACGCGATCATTTTTTGAGTGTTGGTTCTATCGCAGATGGAGTTGTCATTGGTAGTCAAATAGTCACAACCTTGGATAATGCTAAAGCTGGAGAAAGAGCAAAAGCCGTCGAGAATTATTGTGCTACCATCACTGCTCGTGACAGCGATCATTCAACAAGGGAGATTGGTGTAATTGAAACAATGGCAGAAGCTGCAGAACCGAAGAATGTACATGTCGATGGCATAGTCAAGGAGGAAGATACACCGGACGGCCCAGGTCTTGCAGATCAATTGGATGCATTGTCCACAGGAACAGATTCAGAAGCCATACCTATGCGTTTCGGCGAATTTGGTGGTCAATACGTGCCAGAGTCGTTGATGGATTGTCTAAGGGAGTTAGAACAAGGATTCGATGCAGCAATCAAAGATCCCAAATTCTGGGAAGAATTCCAATCTCATTATTCATGGATGGGACGACCTGGACAACTTCACCGCGCAGAAAGATTGACTGCTCATGCTGGAGGAGCAAACATCTGGTTGAAGAGAGAAGATTTAAATCACACAGGCAGTCATAAGATCAATAATGCTTTGGGTCAAATACTTGTTGCTCGACGATTGGGTAAGACTGAAATCATTGCCGAGACAGGTGCAGGTCAGCACGGTGTTGCTACTGCAACTGTCTGTGCAAAATTTGGTATGCCATGTACAATCTATATGGGAGCTGAGGATGTAAGAAGACAAGCACTTAATGTGTTTAGAATAAAGTTATTAGGTGCCAAAGTGATTGCTATCGAAGCCGGCAGTCGAACACTTCGAGATGCTGTCAATGAGGCTCTGCGTAGTTGGGTTTCGAATTTAGAAACAACTCATTATATTATTGGGTCCGCTATCGGACCACATCCATTCCCTACCATTGTCAGGACATTTCAGTCTGTGATAGGACAAGAAACCAAAAGTCAGATGCAAAAGTTACGTGGAAAATTACCTGATGCTGTAGTTGCGTGTGTTGGAGGTGGTAGCAATGCAGTCGGCATGTTTCATCCTTTTGCTAATGATCCATCTGTCAAGCTTTTAGGCGTTGAAGCAGGCGGAGACGGTATTGACACTCCTCGTCATTCAGCCACTCTGACGGGTGGGACTAAAGGAGTTCTACACGGAGTACGAACATATATTTTACAGGATGAACATGGACAAATAAGTGACACTCACTCGGTATCAGCAGGACTTGATTATCCGGGTGTAGGTCCAGAGTTGAGCAATTGGAAAGATACTGACAGAGCAAAATTCATTGCGGCAACGGATGCCGAAGCATTCATAGGATTTCGATTGCTAAGTCAGCTTGAAGGTATTATTCCGGCACTTGAAACAAGTCACGCCGTTTTCGGAGCAATGGAACTTGCCAAGACAATGGACAAAGATCAAGATATTGTCATTTGTCTGAGTGGAAGGGGTGATAAGGATGTTCAGAGTGTAGCCGAAGAATTACCAAGACTTGGACCAAAGATTGGTTGGGATTTGAGGTTCTGATTGTCTTTTTTATTTATCGATTGCTTATTAATTTATCATTTGACAAATCCGCTTCGGAAAGGACCGAAAAGCATACGGTTTCGTCTTGCTTGATGTGCTTGTTTCAAGATAATGACCACGTGCATTAAGTCTCGACCTTTTTCATAATTTCAAGCCATACCACTCGTAACTCAATCTGCATTTACTTTTCATAGTCCAACATAATCTTATTATGTCATAGACGTTCTCCACGTCTCCACGCACAGTAAAAATGGCATACGGTGGTCGAGGTACCAAACTTTTTGTGGGGTCGGACACTTGAACCAGCAGGGTTTTTGAATAGAATTCACAAGTCTTTTGAAAACCAACAACGAAATCACGCGGAAGTCGCAAACCAACCAGCTTTACTGTGCTAACGCATCATTTGGAATGAGGTCGGCAAATGTACGAGGTAAATTCATGTCTTTTCTGAAGCATCTTCAAGTAGCCCCCCTGTCGTTAGCGTCTGTAAAAGTTTAGGATCCATTTTGGATCGATTGATCGTCGTAGTAAATTCCAAAAAAGAACAAACTCACTCCACCAATTCTACCGGTGGAGAGGGGCAAAGTTTGGTTGGTAATAAATAAATGTTTGTCGGTCTGTTTCGCTGACCGAGAAATATGTCAAGGCTGTCAACCATAATTGGTTTGATGTGCGTGGTGACTTTTTTGAGAAGTTGCACTAAGATTGTTAGCTTTCTCAGCCTGTCCGGGTTTGACGTTGGATATGGTTCAATATCGGGCCGGCCGCTTGTCGGTCTGTCAAGAGTGTGACCATATGTAACAAATGCGATAGCCTTGTTCCCATGTCTTTTCTTCTTTTTCCAGACTCGACCTTTACTTTCGTCTATTGATGATCAGACATGTCACATTTCCACATTGTTGATCTACATAGGCGGACAGATGGAGGTAAAACACGATCACAAACTCGCCCAACTCGTAAAGCTTCACCAAAGACGAGCACATTCTTATTTGATGATGACTTGACAACTGTATGTCAATCCAAAATATGATACTAGAGCAACTATTGACCTGAATAGTACTCTGAACCTTATACCTTTGATCCTACCTATACTACAAAGATAAGCGCCGATAATGTGGCGGAGGATAAACAGTTCAGTCATGCAGAAGGGCAAGATTTATCTACAAGACGGGAGTTGGCTAAGAAGGGCTTAATCCCAAATGCATTAAGAATTACAAAGACACCAGTATATGAGGAAATAAGGACATCACCGTTACCAAGTCAGTAATGATTGTGGATTGTATTGTTTCATAATATCTGACTTTGTCATTTAGCTATGCGATTACAACTGGGACAACAACAACAGCAACAGCAACAACTACAATACCAGCAGCAACAACAATCTTACAATAGTCGAGAGGACACGTCCTTTGAGCATCATTCGTCCCTTGTCAACGAAAAAACATCCCCCGATAGTGCAATCAGTTTTGGAAGACCACAAACTTCCCATATGACAAATGTAGAGACCTGGACGGAGAACAGTCCGAGATTAGTCAGAAAAGCATCGGAAGTGACACCTCGAGGTCATATTCATACACATTCTGGTAGTATCGATTGGACGGCAGTCAAACCAAGTCGGCAATCTCAACAACCTCCTCAACCTCTTCGACCTCGTGTAATTACTCCTCCAGATAGTCCTGGTCCATTATACGTCGAATTAAATCCTTATAATGAGGAGATGGATGCCGAAAATATCATGTTTGATATGCAACAACCAACACCGCCTCCAGAACCACAAAATATCCCTATGAGATCCGATAGTTTAGTCAAACAAGTTACCCCGAGATCATCTGATAACGAACTTTCCATCTCGGGAGAACTTGCTCCTCCGTCCAATCCAATTTCTATTAGACAAACTCCTCAGGTTAATCATGGTCGTCATCCATCCATAACTAGATCTCTTTCTGTCAATGATGTTGGTGAAGAACAGAATAATGCTGGAATGGAAGCTATTCCTGAATTAAGACATCTTATGACACCACCTAGACCTACCATGGAACGTCCAAACAGGACAAGTATATTGTCCGAAGCCATTCGAGAATTAAATGCACGTTCAAGTGCGCATTTCGAACGATATACAAAATTGAGACAAAGTCGTCAAAAACTACATAGTGAAATCATTGCTGCTTTACATGCTCCACAAGCAAGACCAAAAGAAGCAAAGACAATGTCCCAGTTGCAATTAGAAATGGCTTCTGTTGATGCCGGGATTGATGATTGTATGGCGAAACAATCGGCTCTCGAAAAGAAACGTCAGAAATGTTTGGAAGAGTTATTGACATTAGTTCAACAACCAACGACAACTAGAAATACCCCAAGTAGAGGTAGTCCGTTTAATGTATTTGAGGCTATGGCTTCACCTAAACCGTCTACTTCATACGGAAGTCCTTCTCCTGCAATGTCACCTCCAGTTGCATCAAACGAGAGATTTGTTCAACAGAACAATGTATTTGCATCTCCCATGTCAGCATCACCATCATCATTATCATCATCGTCACTACTACCTTCACCTACACCTGGAGTTTTGAAAAGGGGTTTATCGAAAGGTTTAATGTTGACATCTGTCAAGAATTTCCTAGATGGTTCTTCTTGATTTTGTGTCTTTTTCTCTTTTCTTGATCATGATTGAAATGAGATTTATACTGATAATGACTCCAACGAAGTTTATGTTGCATATATGTACATAGAAGATTGATGTTTATAGAATTAGTATATACACGTATAATACTGGCCCTTTACCTGCACTCCAAATGTTTCTGTAAGTCATTTTATCCTCTTTCAGCAAATGTCCAATCAGACACAATACCCGATGATATCATGTTTTCTTTCCAATCTTCTAACCTCTGCAATCCCTCTTCTTTATCTTTTATTTCCTCGTCTAATTTCTTACTTTTATCCCACCATCCACCCATATTTTTATTCTTTTTACTTTTGACATGATCCATCTCTACGATTCGCATATCTCGTTCTAAGAAATACCCCATCCTCAGAACCTGCCTCGCTCTCCCCTCTTCACAACCCACCGTGACATCCATAAAATCAATCCCCTCTGCCGCGTCCGTGGCTTTCTTATCGTCTTTAATAAACGTTACAGTCTGGGGCGATAGTCCAGCTTGTTGTTCTGCGATATTCCCTCGGTCGAGAAACGGAAATGTAGTCTTGAGAAACGACATGAAAACATTATCACCTTTTTTATCAGTAGCAGAATGTAGAGAGTGATGAGATGAGAGAAGAGAAGAGAGGGTTTGGAGAGAGGAAAAAGACCATGACAAGGCCATAGAACGCTGTGTGGGAGATGAGAATAGGATTTCGGATATCGACAGCGAGAGAAGCGTGTCGGCCGTAGAAAGCGTCAGAGAGGGGTAGCAGGGTTCGTTCCCTGTAAGAGAAGGGAGGGGGAAGGAGTCTGGCCGAAAGACGCGGGAGAAGATAGTTGGAGTATGCTCGGGGAGTTCAGGAGGTTGTGGCGATGGTTGTGATAGGATTGCCGATCGAAGAGTCTGTAATGTAGAGATATACATCGGTAAAGCGAGCCGAGTCCGTCCGGTACGTGCCAGATGAGACGCTTTTTGAATATTCGCTTCAATCACATTTGTCGTCAATGTACCCTTTTCGTCCGCGTCGTTACGAGCAAGATCTATAGCTTGATCGTATAGTTTCTCTGCACCGCCGACGTCCTTTCGTATCTCCAACCAGTTTGTACAAGCGTGTAGAGCTTTGATCTTCTGTCGAGTCGTGAATCCCTTTCCGTCTATTATTCGTCGATATATCATTTCCGGATCAGGGGCCGCAGTCGCGCATTCTGTCTCGTCTGGTCCAGATGTTCCGCCGGGAAGTCTTTTCGGAAAGGGATTGTCGGTACTCCTGACGGTGATTCTAGGGAAATACACCAGGCCGTGTTTGGTGTTGGCGATGACGGTGTCGTGGAGATATTCCGCCGCTCTGGCCATGATCATCACGACGGAAGCGTAGCCAGCGATCCATTCTTGAGATTTACGACGGACGTCTACACCACCTTTCTTCCACCCTCGAGGACCTTTTGTTGCTTCGTTCTTGTTGAATGATATATCGTCTTCTTTGTCAAGTAATGTCACGACACCCCCGAAACCATCTAAAACAGCGCCCCAATCGCTAGGAGATATCGCGACTCCTTCTCGACAGTGGAAGAACTGTTTCCACGCGGCGCGATACTTCCATCTCGTCATTCGACTCCATTCTGCAGGCGAAGGGTGTTCTCGTTCAGTCTGCTCTCCGTCCCATGTTATTAGAGCGAACCCTACGAGAAAGAAGATAGAAGTGGCTGCGGCGCAGAGTTTTATTGATAGAATGGACTGTTGACGGATATAGGTCTTTGTGCTAGGAGTTAGGAGACGGGAGAAATGGTGACGTAGGAAAAGGATCGATGTTGATGGAGGAATTGGTCGACCTGAGAGAAATAGAAAAGGGAGTTGAGGTCGATGATGGTATGATTTATAATGGATGTTGGTATTCCGACATGACCGAGTTATGTCTCTTGTGAAATTATACGATCGGCAATTCATTGGTCTTGATATAAAGACATGTGTGGTGAAAGTTCAAAAAATCTTTATACACAAGTTCTATCTAAAATTCCACAAATCATCCCCATATTGGTAAATTAATAGCTTGGTTTCTAAATACCTCCTTGAAATGTTCAGGTGTACAAATAGCATGCAACGGTATAGGTCTCCATCTATTAGCTTTGTTATCATGTATATGTACTACATCTCCAAAAGTATGTTCGTTTGGCCACCAATATCTTCCACCAGAAAATGCCAATGGCCCTGAAGGTTGAAGTTTCGCAACTTCAAAAAATGTTTGTAAATTCTTCTGAAACCATAAACGTGGCCACCATGTTTTACGTAAAGACTTCATACCATCTCGATGAGCATTATGATGCATAATCACAGGAATGACACCGGTATATAAATTAGTCAAAAGAGGGACATCTTCCCATTTTACCTCTGGATGAATACCTGGCAACGATGGTGTCCAATAAGGAGGCAATGATTGTGCAATATCCATTTGTAAAGAATGAATTCTATGCTGATCATTTGGGATACCTCTTATCATTTGTGCTCGTAATAATGCTGTACCATTATGTCTTATCCATTCCGTATCTTCTTCAGCAAATACTGTTGCGATACTAAGTTGAGATTCATAATCCAGCCCAAAACCATAATCCTTGTCATTCATCTCAATATTATGCTCAGTTTTTAACATTTTCATAGCTTCCCATCCTCCAGATTTTGTCAATTTCCGTCGTCTAGTTTCTTGCTGACCAAATAATTGTCCAAAAATCTTCTGGTCGCTTCCGAAATTCTTATTGACGTTTGCGATTTCTTCTGCATCTGCAAGAAAGGATCTCATGGCAGCCACAGTACCCAAGGCAACACCAGAATTGATGAACCTTTGTCGCATCTTTTGATATCTTTCACGATTATCTGCACCATATTTATCGGTATTTGGACCATAAATATCTTCTGATAACGTCGATTCCGGAACCACATTACAAGGTGCATCTTTCGCTTCGTCCCAAAATGCACATCTCTTTTGAGCAGAAAATACAATTTGCTGCTTCATATTTTCAGCTGCTTCAGCTCCATATTTCTTAAGATTTCTCGCGTCAGCTTTTCGGTTTATTTCATGCCATCGATCAATCAATATTTGTGGTTTCAATTGAAACCAAATGTCATAACCATCAACCATCAATATCAAATCTTCATCTCTGGTATGACCTAACTTTTGCAAATATTTGTGCATACCCGATATTTTTCCCAAATGCGATCCTCCATCGACCAAATCCTTATTGTCAAATGTTACGTTCCAATTGACGAGGAATGGGGAAGGGTAACCCAATACTTGCGCTGAAATTGCAGTCTTGCAAAGATTGACATCAGGTTTCGAGACTGGAACGAGAAGATGTAATTGTCTTGGTTCGAGTCCATCATCTGCTTTAGGATCCGGTCGCGATGAAGATGATTTACCGAATGTAGGTATATAATTTTGTTGTGAAGCAGATGAGGGTGTGTATGTAAAAGCAGAAGGACGATTGATGTATGACTATTTCTATCAGTACTTGATATTACTCGCAGTACCCGAACGTACATTTGTAAGATAAAGTGTCAATATCGTCAATACTATACAATATAACAATGCTGCCGATTTGGCTCGTAACCACAAATTGATGTCTTGACGCGCCGATAACACAGCCATCTTGATCGAGGTGTCGAGTCTGATCCCAGGTCGCCCATGGTCTCACTAATATACACCATGGCCATTTCGCGACGTTTCTGAATATGCTCAGGGGTTCTGTTGACAGTTTATGTAGGTAGAAACTTTACCCCGCAATCGTTTTGAAGAAAGCGCGTTTTGACTTTTTTATGGTGATAGAAATTTATGAATACTGTAACGTGAAATCACCTTGTGGATAATACCGGCAAGCATGTATAAGTTTTGGAACGAAACTTGAAATTGAAAAGAGTTATGGTTACAGCAAACCGAGGATCCCGGATGCTCCGTGGTCTAGCCTATGCTGCAGGTGCGGCAACGATAGGTCTTGGGGGGGTTTATTTGATATATAGACCAAGAAATATTCCCGGATCAGAAAAGGCAGTCGTTGCACCTCCAACATATACTGAAGGTGGGGTCTTTAAGCCACCGGCATTTCCTCGAGTAAAAGATAGGGGTGAACAAATTGCGGATCTCAAGGCATCAAATAACGGAAGCGTCGATACTTTACCGGATCAGTCAAAGGAATATGATTTGTTAGTCATCGGAGGAGGTGCGACAGGTACCGGAGTCGCTTTAGATGCTGCAACTCGTGGTTTAAAGGTAGCTCTCGTCGAAAGAGATGACTTTGCTTCAGGTACGAGCAGTAAAAGTACAAAACTCGT
>Ga0160429_1002226_pt1 | contig 10345 bp, 8 predicted proteins | sample SolpanmetagenomR_FD_108199 | JGI IMG/M metagenome (GOLD analysis project Ga0160429, IMG submission 108199) | Solar panel surface microbial communities from Lawrence Berkeley National Laboratory, California, USA - R | ecosystem: Engineered > Built environment > Solar panel > Unclassified ... | reverse complement strand
GCTGACGCCCAGCAGGCGCTGGCCGGTGATGAACTGCGCCGCGTCGATGATGTGCGAGCCGATGTCGCCCAGCGCGCCCGCGCCCGAGCGGTCCTTCTGCAGGCGCCACGTGAGCGGGAAGTCGGGGTCGACGATCCAGTCCTGCAGGTAGACCGCGCGGACCTGGCGGACCTCGCCCAGCCGGCCGGACGCGACCAGCTGGCGCGCGAGCCCGATCGCCGGGACCTGGCGGTAGTTGAACGCCACCATGCTGCGGACCCCGCGCGCCGCGGCGGCCTCGGCGGCCGCGGTCATGCGCTCGGCCTCCTCGACCGTCTTGGCCAGCGGCTTCTCGCAGATGACGTGCTTGCCCGCCTCGAGCGCCGCGATGGCGATCTCGGCGTGGCTGTCGCCCGGCGTCAGGACGTCGACGACCTGGATGTCGTCGCGCTCGAGCAGGGGGCGCCAGTCGTCCACGCCCTCCTCCCAGCCGAACTGGGTGGCCGCGGCGGCCGCCCGGCCCGCGTCGCGGCCCGCGAGGGCCACGCGGCGGGTCCGGAAGCGCGGCGTGCCGACGTGGTCGACCGTGCGCCAGGCGTGGGAGTGGACGGCACCCATGAAGGAGTGACCGATGACGGCGATGCCCAGCTCGGGCAGCGGTTCGGATGGTGCGGACACGCGGGAGACCTCCTCGTCGACTGCGGGCATCTAAGCACTGGTGACCGGGTGCAGCTGCCCCGCCGCCAGAGCCTCCCGCACGGACGTCCAGGACGCGAGCACGGCCCGCACGTCCTCGCGCCGCTCGTCGGAGAGAGCGCGCTCGTAGGCGCGCTGCAGGACGTCGTCCACGCGCACGCGCGTGGAGGTGCGCGAGGACTCCACGGCCGCCTCGACCATGACGAGGCTCAGGACGTTCTCGTGGACCTCGCCCATGGGCACGGGGCCGCCGCGCACGGCGCTGACGAAGGTCGCCAGCGAGCCGGCGATGCCGTCGCCCGGGTCCGCGCCGGGGGCCGCCGACAGGGCCGGGTCGGCCTCGAGCACGGGCGAGTCGTCGCCGTTCCACGTCGCCGTGCCCGTGGCGCCCGACAGCCGCCAGGCCCCGTTCCAGGAGGTCTCCTGGCCCGGCGCGCACCAGCTGCCCGTGTAGACGTAGCGCAGCCCACCCGTCATCTCGAACACCGCCGACGCCGCGGCGTCCCCGCGGTACCAGCTCCAGCTGGGGTTGTACTCCTCGCAGTAGACGGACACCGGCTCGGCGTCCAGCAGGAAGCGGGCCGTGTCGAAGGGGTGGATCGCCATGTCGACCAGCAGGACGTGGTCCATCTCCTCGCGGAACCCGCCGAAGTGCGGGGCCTTGAAGAACTCCGTCGTCAGCACGCCCAGCTCGCCCAGGGCCCGCGCCTGCTCCTTGAACGCGAAGACGTGCGGGTTGTAGCGCCGGGACTGGCTGACCACGAACAGCTGCCCGCTGGCCTCGGCCGCCGCGACGAGGGAGAGCCCCTGCGCCACGGTGTCGGCGACCGGCTTCTCCCCCAGCACCGGCAGCCCGGCGAACAGCGCGGCCGTGGTGACGGGGTGGTGGGCGCGCGGGACGGTCACGTTGACGACCGCCTGCGCCCCCGTCTGCCGGGCGAGCTCGACGGCGTCGGTCCCGACGGGGGTGTCGGGGATCCCGGCGTCCGCCACGGCGCTGCGGGCGGCGTCCAGGTCCAGGTCGACGATGCCCGTCAGGCGCACGTCCGGGTTGGCGAGGATGGTCGCGAGCCAGGCCTTCCCCATCGCGCCCGCGCCGACGAGGACGACGTCCAGCGGCTCGCTCACCCGGCCACCTCCTGCTGCTGCTTCCCGGCTTCCTGCTTCCCGGCGTCCTGCTTCTCGGGGTCGAGCGCGCCCTGGTAGCCGTGGCCGTTGTAGAAGTCCTCGGTGTCGTAGCGCAGGAGGACGGGGTCGGTGCGCTCGGGGCGCACGGTCAGGGCCCACTGCACCGCGTTGGAGATGACCTTGCGCACGCCCGCGTCGAAGTAGACGGGGTACTCCTGGTCGCCGGGCTTGAAGTAGAAGATCTTGCCGAAGCCGCGCCTGAAGGTGCAGCCGGAGCGGAACACCTCCCCGCCGGAGAAGGAGGAGATGAAGACGAGCTCGTCGGGGGCGGGGATGTCGAAGTACTCCCCGTACATCTCGTCCTCCTCGATGATCATCGGGTGCGGGATCCCCTGCGCGATGGGGTGCGTGGGGTCGACCGTCCAGACGAGCTCGCGGTCGTGGGCGCCGCGCCAGCGCAGCGTGCACGACGTCCCCATGAGGCGCTGGAAGATCTTCGACCAGTGCCCCGAGTGCAGGACGATGAGCCCCATGCCGGCCAGGACGTGGCGCTGCACGCGGTCGACGACCTCGTCGGAGACGTCCGCGTGGGCGGCGTGGCCCCACCAGGTGAGGACGTCGGTGCCCTGCAGGACCTCCTCGGTCAGCCCGTGCTCGGGGTCGTCCAGCGTCGCGGTGCGCACCGCGACGCCGGCGCCGAGGTTGTCCTCGATGCCCTGCGCGACGGCGCCGTGCATGCCGTCCGGGTAGCGCGCCGCGACCTCGGGCTCGAGCTGCTCGTGGCGGTTCTCGCCCCACACGGTGACGCGGATGGGGTTCTGGGGTTCGGTCATCGTTCGTGGACTCCTCAGGACTTGACGGCCCCACCCGTGACCCCGGCCGCGACGTAGCGCTGGGCCAGGACGAGCAGGGCGATGGCGGGCAGGGAGGACAGCACGGCGGTGGCCATGATCGGCGACCAGTCGGCGACGAAGCTGCCGACGTAGGTGTACAGGCCCAGGGTGATCGGGCGCAGGTCCGCCGTCGTGGTGAGCGTCAGGGCGAACAGGAAGTCGCCCCAGGCGAAGAGGAACGTGAACAGGCCGGCGGTGATGAGGGCGTTGCGGCTCATGGGCAGCACGATCGAGAAGAACGCCCGCACGTGACCGGCGCCGTCGACGTAGGCGGCCTCGATGATCGACGCCGGGATGCTGCCCATGAAGGCGCGCATCAGGATGATCGAGAAGGGGATGCCCGCCGCCGAGTCCGCGAGGATGAGGCCGCCCAGCGTGTTGAGCAGGCCGAGGTCGGTGTAGGCGCTGTAGAGCGCGTTGGCCACGACGATCCCGGGCACCATCTGGGTGATGAGGATGCCGAACAGGACGGCGGTGGCCCACCGGCCGAACTTGAAGTGCGCCATGGCGTAGGCCGCGGGCGTCGCGATCAGCAGGCTGAAGACCACCGCGCCGAGGCTGATCAGCAGGCTCGTCACGAGGTTGCGGCCCTGCTGGTCGATCGCCGTGGTGTACCCGCGCAGCGTGAGGTCGAAGGGCAGCCACGGGGTCGCGACGGCGTTGCCGGCCGGCTGGAGCGAGACGTTGATCATCCAGTACAGCGGGAACAGCATGAACGCCAGGATGACGATCCCGACGACGGTGTAGACCGGACGGCGCGGTTCGCGCACGGTCCTGCGCACCTCCGGCGCGTCCTCGTCGTCGCGGACGGCGTGGGGGGTGGGGGCGGCGGCGCTCACGGGGCGCTCCTCTCGAGGCGGCGGGTCACTCGTCGATCGCCCGTCGGTTCAGCCGCAGGTAGACCACGGCGAAGACGAGTGAGATGACGATGAGGATGTTGCCCAGGGCGGCACCCGCACCGAAGTCGAACTGCCGGAAGGACGTGTCGTAGGAGAACGTCGAGATCGTCTGCGTCGAGTTCGCCGGCCCCCCGTTGGTGAGACCGAGGATGACGTCGAGGACCTTCAGCGTGTAGACGACCCCGAGGACGAGGACCACCGTGACGACGGGCCGCAGCATGGGCCACGTGATGTGCCGGAAGGCGCGCCAGCCCGTCGCCCCGTCCAGGGAACCCGCTTCGTAGAGCTCCGCCGGGATCTCCTGCAGACCGCCGTAGAGGATGGTCATGTTGAACGGGATGCCGAGCCAGATGTTGACCCCGATGACCGCCACGAGGGCCAGGGACGTGCTCGTCAGCCAGTGCGGGCTCACGTCGACGCCCGGCAGGGCGGACAGGATGCGGTTGAGGGCGCCGTTGTCGGTGTCCAGGATCCACCGCCACACCGCCGTCCCGGCGATCATGGGGATCAGCCACGGCAGCAGGATGAGCGAGCGCAGGACGCCCGACAGGGCGAACCGCTTGTGGAAGAAGAGCGCGATCGCCATGCCCAGGACGAACTGGCCGGCGATGGAGCCGGCCGTGAACAGCAGCGTGTTGGCCACCGTCCGGCTGAAGATCGCGTTGCCGAAGACGTTGCGGTAGTTCTCCAGCCCCACCCACGGCGCCTCACCCGTGAAGAACGTCTTGGTCGTGTAGGCCTCGAACCCCATGACGATGTTCTTGACCACGGGGTAGCCGAAGAACAGGAGGAGGTAGACGACGGCCGGGACCACGAAGGCGATCTCCACCAGCCGCGTCCGCAGGGTGCTCGACCCGCGGGCCTTCGCCGGCCCCGCCGCCGGGGAGGCCGAGGCCCTCCCGGCGGCGCGGCCCGGGGTGGCGACCTCAGCCATTCTGGGCCTGCGCGAGAGCCGCTTCGGGGGTCATCCCGCCGACGAGCGCGTTCTGCACGGCCGTGTAGATCTTGGTGGCCGCCTTGGGCCAGTCCGGCCCGAGCTCACCGGTGCGGGCCCGCAGGTCGGGGACCTGCGAGGCGAAGGCCTCGAGGTTCGGGTTCTTGGCCGTGACCTGCGGTGCCAGGGCCGGCTTGGTGGGGACCGTGCCCGTGCCGAGCGAGATGGTCACCTCGTTCTCGTCGCTGTTGAGGCACTGGACGAGTTCGGCGGCCTTCTTCTGCTTGTCCTTGTCGCCGGTCTGCGGGACGGTCCACGCCTCGCCACCGAAGGGCGAGACGGTCTTGCCGCCCGCCTGGGGGGTGGGGATGGGGACGATGCCGTACTCCAGGCCCTCGGTCTTGTCGAGGGTCCCGAAGTTCCACGGCCCGTTGATCATCATGGCCGCCTTGCCCGCGGCGAACTGGTCGGCCACGTCGGCCTGCGACCAGTTGACCGTCGACTGCGACATCGACTTGGAGGTCAGCAGGTCCTTGTCGAGCTGCAGCGCCGCCGCGACCGCGGGGGTGTTGATGTCCTTCTCGTCCCCGCCGTTGGACCACATGAACGGCAGGAACTGCCAGGTCCCCTCGTAGGTGTTGATGTTGGACATGGCGAACCCGTACTGGTCGCCCTGGGTGAGCTTCGCGGAGGCGGTCTTCAGCTCGTCCCACGTGGTGGGCGGCGTCACGCCGGCCGCGGCGAGGATCTTCTTGTTGTAGAACAGCGCGATCGTGTTGGTGACCGGCTGCAGGGCGTAGAGCTTGCCCTGGTACGTCGAGGCCTTCAGGACGCCGTCGGCGACGCCGGAGGAGTCGATGCCCAGGTCGTCCAGCGGGGCCAGCGCACCGGACGCCGCGATCTGCTGCACGTCGGGGTTGTCGAGCATCAGCACGTCGGGCAGGGTCTTGGACGAGCTCTGCTGCAGCACCTTCTGAATCAGGGTCTCGCCCGGGACGGCCTCCCGGCTGATCTTCATGCCGACGGTCTTGCCGCAGGCCTCGATCGCGTTCTTCCACAGCGTCGCGTTGGGGTCGGAGTTGTAGTAGTCGAGCACCCGCAGCGTGCCGGCGTCGCCGGAGGTGCTGCTCCCCCCACCGCCTCCGCAGGCCGCGAGGGCCAGGGGCGCCGCGAGCGCCAGGGCCGCCACTGCGGTCATCGTCCGGCGGTTCGCTCCACGTCGAGCCATCATCCATCCTTCCGTTGCGCCGGCGTCGTCGCACGGCGTTCGTCCTGGGGTCGAGCACTCAGTCGGCGGGTCCTTGTCGATCCGCATCGACGAACTTCAGCGAGCAGTCGGTGCTCCACCGCGCAGCCGGGAGGGCCTGCGAGGGGGGTGGTGCGGGATGCGCCCGCCGTGAGCCGCCGTCCGAGGAGCAGCGTGGTCCGTCCCGGCGTCTCCGCCGGCCACGGGGCCGCGCTGCCTCGTTCCGCACTCATCATCGATGCGCATCGACGGGACAGTAGCGGGATCGTCGACGCCACGACAAGACATCGCGGCGAGACGTTGCGGAAACGTCACCCGGTCGGCGCGGGGCGCGGGCGGGTCGAGGCGCGACGAGCCAGGACGGCCGGCACCAGGTCCACGGCCTCCTCGTGGGGTGCGCCGTCGAGCAGGTCGAACAGGGTCCGCATCGCCCGGCGCGAGACGTCCCGCGGCTGCGTCGACACCCCGCTCACGGGGACCTCCTCCGCCTCGGCCTCCGCGTCCGTGGTCAGCGCGAGCAGGTCCACGTCGCGGCCGGGGCGCACCCCGCGCCGCTGCAGACCGGCGACGACCGCGGCCATCGAGGACGTGCAGAGGAGACCGGGCGGCGGGCCGTCGCCCGCGAGGACCTCCGCGAGCACCCGGTCGACCTCCTCGCGCCCGTGCGGCACGTCGTGCTCGCTCAGCACCACCCCGCGCCGCCGCGCCGCCGCGCGGGCCGCGCCCAGGAAGCGCGGCACGTAGTTGATGTCGCCCCTCGCCACGCGGGGCGGCCAGCCCAGGACGGCCACCCGGTGGTGGCCGAGGTCGGCGAGCTCCTCGACGAGCAGGACGGCCCCGGCCTCGAAGTCGAAGTCGACGCAGTGCAGGCCCGTGGTGTCCGCGGGGAGGCCGATGAGGATCGCGGGCACGCCCAGCGAGCGCACCGCCGGGATGCGCTCGTCGTGGGTGGCGATCTGCATCAGGACCAGCGCGTCGCACAGCGAGCGCCCCGCGAGGCGCTGCAGCCCGGCGATCCCCTCGTCGGCCGTGACCATGAGGACGTCGTGCTCGTGGGCGCGCGCGGCCAGCGCGATCTCCTCGACGAAGGCCATCAGCCCGTGGGCGCTGACCTCGCTGCGGAACGGCATCACGAGACCCACGACGTTGGTGCGCTGGCTCGCCAGGGCCTGCGCCCCGGCGTGCGGCTGGTAGGTCAGCTGCGCGATGGCGTCCTCGACCAGCCGCCGCGTCTTGGCGGAGATGGGCCGCTTGCCGCTCATGACGTAGGAGACGGTGCTCTGGGAGACCCCGGCGATGCGCGCGACGTCCTTGCTCGTTGGCACTCCGGTCACGATGCCGCGCGCACCTGCCGGACACAACCGCCCCCGCGCGCCAGACTGGTGCCGGACTCCCGGCCCCGGCCTCAAGGGAGCCCCCGGGGGTGCCGACCACCCCCTGTCCCGCCCCACCCGCAGGGAGCTCCTCCGTGACCACGTCCCCCCGCCCGGCCGGCCGCCTCGTCGCGCTGCTGGGCGCCGCCCCGCTGGTGGTGCTCCTGCCCTTCGCGACCGCGGCCGGCCCGGCCGCGGCGCAGACCCCGGCCCTCACCGCCACGCCCGCCTCCGCGGCCGACGGCGTGGTCGTCGACGTCCTGCGCTACCAGGGCGGCCGCCCGCACGTGCAGCCCGTGACCGTCGCCGACGACGCGAGCGCCCGGCGCCTGCTGGACCGCCTCGACGACGACCCGCGGGTCGCGGTGGCGTCGGTGGAGACGACCTACCACCTCGGCGCCGTGGCCCAGCCGGCGGCGACGGACCCGCTGCTGAGCCGCGCGACGCACCTGGCCGCCGTCCACGCGCCCGCGGCCTGGGCCACCACCACGGGCGCCGGCACGGTCGTCGCCGTCCTCGACTCCGGGGTCGACCCGGACCAGCCCGACCTCGCCGGGCGCGTCACCGTCGGGCCGAACTACGCCGACGGCACCGACATCGGCGACCACGGCACGATGGTCTCCACCGTCCTGGCGGGGGCCCGCGGCAACGGCGTCGGCGCGGCCGGCGTCGCCCCGGACGTCTCGCTGCTCAGCGTCCGGGTCTGCGCCCCCGCGGGCTGCCAGAGCTCGTCGATCGCCAACGGCATCACGTACGCCGCCGACCACGGCGCCGCCGTCATCAACCTGTCGCTGGGCGGGCCGGACGCCTCCCCCGTCGTGCAGCGCGCCGTGGACTACGCCCTCGGCAAGGGCGCCGTGGTCGTCGCCTCGGCGGGCAACTACGGGACCCCCTGCGCCGCAGGCCAGGTCGACGAGTGCGGGAACCCGCTGGAGTACCCCGCGGCCTACCCGGGCGTGGTGTCGGTGTCCTCCGGCGACGCCGCGGGCGCGCAGTCGTGGGCCGAGCACGGCCCGCTCGTCGACCTCAGCGCCCCCGGCGCCGGCATCCTCGTCGGCCTCCCCGGCTCCGACGACTTCCGCTACGCCCTGGCCGCCGGGACCTCGTTCTCGGCCCCGATGGTCTCCGCCGCCGCGGCGCTCGTGAAGACGGTCGCGCCGGCCACCTCCGCCGCGGACGTCGCCTCGATGCTGCGCGGGACCGCTGCGCCGCAGCGCACCTGGCCCGCGGGCTACGGCGCGGGCCTGCTCGACGTGGCCGCGGCCGTCGCGGCCGCTAAGCCCTCCGACGCGGTCGCCCTCCCGCTGCGGGGCCTGTACTCGAGCCTCGGCGGGACGTCGTCGTGGCTCGGGACCCCACTCTCGGGCGCCCTCCCCCTGCGCGACGGCGGTGTCGTGCAGCGCTTCACGGGCGGCCTCGGCTACTCCTCCCCCGCGACGGGCCCGACCGCGATCCGCGGCGCGATCGCCGACCGCTTCGGCCGCGCGGGCTGGGAGAACGGGTCCCTCGGCTACCCCACGACGTCGGACACCCCGCTGACCGGCGGTGCCGTCGTCCACTTCCAGGGCGGCTCGATCTACTGGAGCCCCGCCACGGGCGCGCAGGTCGTCACGGGCGCGGACCGCGACCTGTGGGCGTCGCTGGGGTGGGAGCAGTCCTGGCTCGGCTACCCGTCCTCGGAGGAGATCGGGATCCGCGGCGGCGGCACGGTGCAGCGGTTCACGGGCGGCCTGGTCTACCGCAGCGCGGCGACGGGCGTCCGCGCGCTGGGCGGCCCGGTCCTGGACCGCTACGCCCGCACCGGCTGGGAGAACGGGTTCCTCGGCTACCCCACGACGAGCGTCACCCCCCTGCGGGGCGGTGAGTTCGCCGCGTTCCAGGGCGGTTCGGTCTACTCCAACCCCGCGACCGGCCCGCAGGTGGTGCGCGGCGCCCTGCGCGACGCGTGGGGCCGGCTCGGCTGGGAGGGCGGCCGCCTCGGCTACCCCCGCGACGAGCAGCGCCCGGTCACCGGCGGCCTGCGCCAGGACTTCACGGGCGGCACCCTGACCTGGAACGCCACCACGGGCCGCACCCGGGTCACCTACCGCTGACCCCTCCTGCGCGGGGGTCAGGCGGTGACGGAGACGCGGAACAGGGCGCGCGGGTCCTGCAGCGCGGCCGGTGGTCGCACCGCCGCGCGGACGATCCGCCCGCCCCAGCGCACGCGGCGGCGGTGGCGGGCCCCGGCCCCGCCGTGCGGCGCGAACTCGTACTCGCCCAGCACCTCGCCGAGCAGCAGCGCCTGCTCGCCCTCGATCGGCACGCCCACCTCGTCGCCGGGCTGCACGTCGTGGACGAACGCGTCGAGGACGCGCAGCGCCTTGCCCGGGCGCTTGCCCGGCGCGACCTCCTTGAGCAGGTCGCGCAGGCTCGCGCCCTCGGCCGCCCCGCGGACGTCGACGTCGATGCCCGACTCGGTGCCGAGCCCGACGACGCCCACGGTGAGGAACTCCGCGAGCGCCGCCGGGGTGGCGGGCCGCACGACCCAGACCGTCCGCTCCGCGGCCGGCGGACGGGGCGGGGCCTCGGGCGGCTCCGGCCAGGAGTACGGCAGGTCGTCGGGCTCGTCGCCGAACACGGGCCCGTAGAACGCCGGGTCCTTGCGCAGCAGCGCCGACCGGTGGCTGCGGTGCACCGCGTCGTCGCCCCACCAGGCCGGCATCAGGCCGTCGGCGAGCAGCTCCTGCTCACCGAGCCCGACGACCTCGGGGGCGAACTCCGCGATGAGCGGACCGGTCGAGTCGGCGCGGCCGGGCGCCGTCCACGCGTCGACGCACGCCAGCCCGTACGCGACGAGCGCGGGCGTGCACCCCCGCCACATCATCACGGCCGGGTGGCTGGACCAGCCGTAGTCCGGCAGCTCCAGCGCGCGGAGGATCTGCAGCGTCTCGACGCGCTGCTTGCCCAGCCGCGGCGCGTCGAGGACGGCGGCCGAGCGAGCGAGGCTCGGGTACGGGACGAACGTCTGCACGGGCGGCCGCGGTCAGTAGCCCCGGTCGAGGTCGACGACGCCCTCGAGGTCCTCGCCGGCGGCGAAGCGCCGCACGTTCTCCGCGACGCGGTCGGCGAGCGCCCCGCCCTGCAGGTGGGAGGGGTTGGCGGAGTGCGGCGTGATGAGCGCGTTGCGCGCCGTCCACAGCGGGTGGCCGTCGGGC
>Ga0160429_1002224_pt1 | contig 10352 bp, 14 predicted proteins | sample SolpanmetagenomR_FD_108199 | JGI IMG/M metagenome (GOLD analysis project Ga0160429, IMG submission 108199) | Solar panel surface microbial communities from Lawrence Berkeley National Laboratory, California, USA - R | ecosystem: Engineered > Built environment > Solar panel > Unclassified ... | reverse complement strand
ATAGGTCTATATATAGACCCTGCGCCTCTAATATAGTTCTCAACCATTTTTATGTAACACAACAATTAGTATATATATTACATTATACAATCTATAATCACCAATCTATAATTATAAGCAACAATTACTCTCTCAAGCGAACCAGGTACGTACATAAGTACTCATTTCAATCTTACAGCTGCGACTCGGAATCTTTCTTATTCTGCCCCACTTCATCACAGAAGCTCACATAGACAGACAAGAACTCATACATAGGTCTTTTGAGTGATCCAATACTTCTATACGCCTATAATTGTGTTTGTATTCATAAAGCGGGTGATAGAGTACAGCTCAACTCGTAAAGTGCAAGAGAATCTTTCTAATCACTCGGCTTCAACTCTAATTTCTAGTTAGAATTTTATCTTCAATTTAACTCGAAAAGTGCGCATTTCAATCCTTCTATTTGACTTGCTTTGGGTTCGTGTCGTTACACTCCATTTACCGAGCCGTTAGAATATCCATTGCTGAGATTGCTGAAAATGGTCTCGTAACCCCATTCTACCTATTCATAACTCTCCTGTACGGAACCATTCATAAAGCCAAAGGTGACGAACGAGACCATGTATGAGTATATTACTCGACTGTCATCAAATTCTCAAAAGCGAGTCTCATATATTACGATTCCACTCAGGAGAAGATGTCGCTGAGGAAAGCTCCGTTCGTTATTGAGCAAGCATCTGCATTATAGATCTATCACAGACGCCAGAAAATACTGGTAAGAAAACCTTTTCTTCTCGTGGCATCATTCAACACTACGCACGGAGGACACCTTTTGCGGATACTTCAGAGTCAGCGAGTTCATTACATTCTGATCTTTGCCGACAAAGTACTTACTGGAGATAAAGTCGTTGTGGGCTGCATACCAAATCGTACATCTGTAACAGCCCTCCCACCCGAGCACGGCTTGAAGTTTGCCGCCAAAAAAGCTACCTATGATGGTAACGCTCAGATTGATCATTTCGCCTCTGCACTTAAGTTACCTTTCATGTGGTCACCAGCGGGTCTGCAAAAGGCTCTGCCGAGTATCGTGCTATATCGGTATCTCGACTGAAATCCTGTTCGGAAGGTATAACCATCGTCTCTTCGCTAGTAACCCCCGAGGCCGGACCAGGGCGAACCAAGTCTACTTCCACTCGGTTACTGGGAATAGGTGTGCTTTGATCGAAAGCTGCTAATGTCATTCCAGAAATAGTACGTATAGTTTGGATTCATTCGAGTCGCCTCTGCTAAAGAACGGTCTTGCATGCCATATGCAGTATGGACTCTGGCGTATTTCTGAATGCTTCCGAATCTAATGCAGCCTGGCTCATAGTTCTTCGGGTATGGTACTTTGAATGACGTTCCGAGAGAAGAATCTACATGTAGCGTTCTTCCAGGTTTTGTCAACAGTGTTTTCAATATTGCTTCCTATGCCTTGTAGGTATATATATACATATCAGTTTGTAACTGTTTCAGGTTGGCCATCCAGCGTTCATGGCTATGATTGTATGTTTTGCATTGAGTATAGGGTAGTATGCGGAGACAAGAAGGCTGCCGGAATTTGATTCCCTTCCATTGACGGGATAGTATCGTGGTGTCTTTTTGTCACAATCATGCTTGTTCCACATGTGGAAGATAGTTGGGGCTCCTAACAGCATGATTTTTATGATGTGAACAGCTTATGACAATTTTCAATCTGGTGCTGAGGTGATGTGAAACACCAGGAGATCAGTCCATAACGGCTTACGAAAAGTGCGCATTGAGTCCTTTACTCTGTTGACTCTGTGAATTATCATGTCTGTGAATCCATGTGACTTGCAATCACAGGGTAATGAGAAACTTAGGGCTGATGCTGCAGGGCTGTGGAATGAGTTCGGTGGCCTGACGTAGAACTTGCTTTTTTTTTATTTCCCAGTTTTAATTTCGACCGCAAGGAATCTGCACATCGTACTTTATTAATGTGTAGTAAAGCTTAATTTACATACTTGACACTTGATATCTGATGATGAACTTCGCCACGCTGTTTCACTGTAGGCCATCATCCTGATTCTGATGAAATGACAGTGATTGAACCGACACTGGAAATTTCCCCCAATGAACTTCGATATAAGCCATGTGTGTTATTCATGAGATTCTCGTCCATCCATCCCCAGATTGTAGTGACAAGAGTGAAAAGACGGAATATAGCAGTTTAGTGTAAAAGGCATGATAGCAATTGATTCTAACAAATATTTACTCTTCCGCGATGCGCTGAATGAAACAGCAGTGAAAGCAAGGTATGAGAGCACATTATCATATACTGGACTTGGGTTGCCAGAGTACCTAAATCTCTCTACATTCGATTTAGGCTTCTGGAAGGATGAGTTTTCCTCAATCCAGTATTTGTTCACCTTTAGGCTCGGCAATACCATCCCAGACAAAGTCTTGCAGGCTCTGCGTTGATCGTATTGCATACCGATTGACAAGATCTCGAAGCAATACTACAATGTCCGCATAATTCGATCTTATGTGCTGTATCTGATCACGAATGGCAGCCGGATTATTGAACTCGCTAACAATCAAGTGCCGAAATATTTCTGGTTCATCGTTATATAAGGCATGACCATGCGAGGTGAGGCAAGGTACACCGAGTCGTACCGAATCTAGCACTGTCATTGGACTAGCTTCGGTCAGCGAAACATACATCGTCATATCCATCTGAGAGATCAGGTCTAACAGTTGGGGGCGAGAGGCTGCACCGTGCACAACGATCTTTGCTTTACAATATTCTAGATATAACGGGTCAGGCGGCTCTAGCATATGTATCTCTGCATCTTCGAATAGACAGGCAGCCCATAATTGTGTCATCGGAAATTTGAGTGTAACTGTATCAAACATAATTAGTTCTGATATAAAGGTATGTTTAGTGATACGCCTACCAAACCAGAGAAAGATGCCAATTCGAAAGGGTTTCTTGTGAGGTGAAACATCATCAAGCTTAGTTCCACCTGTAGGCAGATCTGTAGGAAGCAGATCCTTCACAGTGTATGTGTTGTTGAGTCCTAACTCCCCGAACGCTTCCGCTACACCTGCTTTGACAAACGCAAGCTGATATAAATGTCCCATTTTTGCCGTTCCTATAAGATCGCTCAACGTCTGGCCTACAACAATATTGGCTGAAGTTTCGACTGGTGTTTCGTAATACATTAGCGCGACCTTTGTTCTGGGCGAATATGTTGCAACATCGCAGATCATTTCGTCGGAGCCGGGCGGTATTCCATTGATGATGATCTTTTGTATCTAGTAATATTCGATGCTGGTCAAACTCATAACAGTGATGAAGCAGAAAGGTCGTCTACCTTATGTTCCAAGATGAGGTCAAGCAATCTATTCCGATCCCGCTCTGAATTATATTCCCAGATCAACAATGTCGTGATATTCTGTGCAAGAGTCGCAGTTTTGATTCCAATCCAATCTGGTCTACATACTGCTATCACGGTATAATCATATATTTTTGGCGGCCGTGGTATTGTTTCTATCACAAAGTTTTGATTGCTTAATCCTTCAAGTGCGATAATATTTGTCATCCTATCGAACAGGAAGAAAATGAGGTTTGTTGAGATGAGAATGAGCCCGAGTAAGAGCCAGATGTGTTTATTTTGAATGCGCACTGTTCTACGCATCTAGGTTTATCGAAGATCTTGGTTGCAGAACTATACGTTGCAGAGTAAAGTGGGGGTATTGTATTTGATTTATATTACTGTTGTGATGGACCTTGGTTCAAGAGATCAGAGAACAGAAGGTTGTTTGTTGTGTGGCGACGTCAAAACTACCTTAAACGGGAAATAATGAATCACCGTGTTAGGATGCAACCAGATCCAAGTAAGAAACTTGGACTCTGAAGCAATCACTCCAGAAATATTCTTACAAGGAAAGCTAAGGTGATTCGGATATTTGCATATACTAATTAATAATCATACACACCCTCTTGCCAAATTTCGACTTCCGTATAACATAGACTCAACTTCCAGATGTACAGATATTTCTATTTCCGGATTTGGAGAAGTATACCTAACTTAGACGCTCTTGCCGTCCGTAATATCGCATGGGAGTCCGTATAAGTTTATCTCACAATAAAGATAATCTTGATGGAATCCACTTAGTGCTAAAAGCGTTAGGAAGGTGTATTATGCTTCCCACGCAAACAAGTCGAATGAAAAGTCTTAAAGCGGCCGTGGTTGGTATTGAAAGTGGTTTTTCATCAGTAATACGCAATTATTTCGTGTTACAGCGTACGTGAGCACTGTGATCTGTATTACTGATGGACATTGGTGCGTGGACATTGCAGCGTGTCGACCGAGATGACGATCTCCAGAGCTTATGGGTTCGGTAGATATGCCGGTCTATATACCGGGCCTCAGTTGGAGCTTCTGCTTCTCGTTCTTCTTGAGCAATGGCCGATTCGATCGCATTGGTATATATATGCAGTGCCAAGCAAGAAGAGGTAATTATAGGTACCATCCGGCTGCACTCTTATCAGTCTTCGTCAGTTCTAATTCACGTACGGTGGACTGAGGTTCTCTATCTGTCAGTGTCTTAATCTTTTTGATAGCTGATCTGCAACTGGTGCTAACGCCGGATGTGAACTCTTCCCGCAATTCAGCCTTATCCGCTCCTTCGATTTTGTTTAGCTGTTCATGCGGCATTACCGTATGAGTTGTATTGAGATCCGCCTACGCAACATCAGACGATGATCATTGGTGATTGTGATTGTACCCTGTATCGTTAAGAGGATTATGTGATCGCACCGATTTCCACCAATAATGTATAGGCAGACTATGCGGGATTATACCGATACAGCATGTATTCCTTTTCGGGATGGATGCTGTATTGTGTGTAAGAACATATCACCAATCAGTAGTGTTTCACCTCTGGACCTATTTTGACGCATTTACTCTTCGAAGCTTTCATATGTTTGCTGATCAGAGGGAGTCATCAGCATTGAGAACGTATATACCTCCGAATCTGTTAAGCCGCAACACTTTCAGTGGGTTGTCTCTTTGTATTCGAAGTGTTTTTGCTGCTTGGTTGGTTACCATCTCGCTAGATTAAGACAGAGCGCGCTGATGAGCTACCAAAGGCTATGTGCATCCACCTCTTCCAAACGAAAGCAATGAGGTGTTAGCTACCGAGACATCAACTGGTATCTACTTCCACATCGTCTGAAGAAAGGTTTGCTGCAGTATAACTATATGACCTGGCATATTGGAGTGATCTGAATAATACAGTGTCATATGTTTCGAATGCCCGCGCTTTGCCCGCTTAACTATTTGTTCCCTTCTCAGTGACTTGCGCAATGTCTAGCGTGGTACATAAGTAATATCAACATTTACCCGTAGCGGTATCATGCCATTTTATGGCAACTAATGGCATGTTCATTAAGTACAGAACAGTGCTTGTGGAAACTGATTTAAATGTATTTGGTATTGTATGTGTATTTGTCTTGTGTTTGTGTATGTAGTATGCTCTTTATCATTCTTGATATGCGCGTGGATGCTAAAGTGTCGCTTGTTTGTGATGTACGGTACCGTACTGTGAGTACGGTTGTGAAATCAGGTCGATTTCTTCAGACTCAGGGAAACGCTCAGTCTTAGATTGAGACTTAGGTACCAATATGCCGATTGTGCCACTTTGATCCCTCTCATCCATATTAAAACTTCCAATGAACCATGTGACGCCACCGCCCATTCCCACACTCAAAGAAGATACCACAAATCAAGAATAAGTATTACATAACAATATCCCCCATAATCGTCGCATGATCACTCACTAATCTAGTATCCTCGTACAAGCAACATAGAGAACAATTCGCATATTCAGACTTTGATGTTCCCACTTTTTTGCGTACCAACTGACATAATGGAACAAATCGTTGCGGTCATGAGTTCACAAACATTCGTAAATTTTGCGGCTTCCTATGACGAAGGAACAGAACAACGAACCTGGATTGAATTACACATGCTCCCTAAGCATCATCCCAATCTAGCTGGCACTTTCGCGATATGGAAAAAACTGGACGCCGCAGGCACATCTCAGGAGTCATGAGGACAAGAGCAAGAAATCAATCAAAGCAAACTCAACCGTGAGAAGTGCAGGTCACGGTCTCAGCACACCACGCCCCTGCTCCAATCAGGCCATTACTTCTCAGAATATATTAACCTCCTCATCTTTACAATAGATTATAGGAATCGCTCTGAGGTTTCTCACGTTACTATCATTGGCTCCTACGTTACATAGTTGCTATCATGCTAGGCTTCTGTCTTCGATTTGCTCCTTGACTATTTTTCTATCATGTTTTGTACACCATCGTTCTGGGCGATAGACAGCCTGTCCAGCGAGCCGAGTACAACACGAAGGTGCTGGCACTTGTGTCGCCAAGACATCGGATTGGAGGTTTCTATCCACTTACGCATCACCATTCCTAATCAGAATCCTCACCGTCTACCTGTCTCCAAGACCAAGTGACTCACAAGATTGGGTTCATCATTATCGAGATGATGTTTACAAACAGTGACAGGTTTTTTGTACGTGTGATTGCACAATGCCGAGAGTTGCGCAATGATCTGCAGCTGATCGCGCAATTCAGTACGAGAACTGCTGATGGCGTGATCTGTTCGATTGTTTGAGTGATTATTCCGGTTCTGATGATGTTTCCTAGTACCGTGGCGATGAACTACTATATTTGCGATTGCGACTTGTCTGGTAGGCACACTCCGCCATCACTACTCAAGGTAATAGCACTACATGCGCCTGTGAAAATAGATTGCGTTGTCTACATTCTTGAAGCGCTGATGCTGAGTGAGCGTCTAGGTAGCGATTCTGACATCCAAGTTGTTAGGAGGAAAGAGACGAAAGGAAGTGAAAGTCAACTTGCTGACTTATTGAAACTTGTACAAGTGGTTTTGTTGTGATGACTTAATTGTTCTATATTTATGTGTTCTGGCGGGTACAGAGAGGGGAAAAAGAGAAGTAGGATGGGCATATGCCCAAACAGCACAATGATTATGAATCATTCATAGTCGACCACATTGCATCAGTGTAATAGTTCACGTTCGAGTATTCGTCTTCCGCAATCATTTCTTCAATCTTCATGTGTGTACCAAAGTATCGTTCAGCATGTGGCAGAGTAAACCTCTCCCCACATATGCATTGCCGTCCGATCGCAAACATTGCTTTGCGCCAGTATATAAGATGTTTTTGTGTGCTTGCGTTGTATCGTGCATCCAGTATCTTGTCTCTTCCATTCTTCGTACGTGGAATATCGTTCTGCCTGTTGCTCGCCGACATGGTATTGAAGTTCGCTATTCTCATTCGATGGGTGTAGGATTTTATTTCCTCATATTTGTCGTTAGACATGCTGACGCGGTGCTTATGGTAATCTTGTACTAGTGCTATAGGTGGTATTTCGAGATGAGTTTCTGCCAATGAAGGGGATGCCAATATGTATAAGAATCGTTCCGGCAAGGTTGGCCAGCCCAATATAGAGTAGTGAATCTTCGAGAAGTGTCTGACTCCTAATATTCTGCAGGTCGCCTGTTCATATCCACGTTCTAATAGTCCCCATATATCATGGTATCCTACAATCTTTGGCGTAATCGAATCTGGTGCCAGCGATGCCAGGGCAAAGAGGCTCGCACAGTATTCCAGTTGTGGTTGTACGAAAGTTGAGTAGGCAGTAGCTCGAGCGTTAGGCGGCCAAGTGCTTGTAAGGAGGGTTAACCAGTGTGGTGATTTGTTGTGATTCGTGAGTATACGATCATAATATACGCGCCAATTGATCCCATTATGGTCCACATCCACATCCAAATACTTCTCAGTCAATTTGGGATGGATAGTCATATTGCTACCATCAATCTGCGTCGTTATTTGTTCATATCTCCCGACAAGACTGCACATTTGGAGGCTCTTATGGTGAGACCGATTTCTGCACATTCGTCAATGATGAATCTCGTCATCCTGCATGCCTCTTCGTAGGTACGAGCGAACTCCTTGATATCGTCGGCGTATGCCAAGATTACCACGAGGAGAAGAGCCATGTGTGAACCGAATAGTGCTGTGAATTTTATGAGTAATCGATTGAGGTAGATATTGAAGAGTGGAGACGATAGAATGGTGCCTTGGAAGAGACCGCGGCGCCGGCCAATCATCCGAGATTTTACTCCGTTGGCGATCATTGTCGAAGTAAGGTTGGTGAAGAATAGATAGTGTATGCATTTACGAAGTGCTTGTGGCACACGCATTTCAAGCAGCTCGTCGGACAGTATGTGAAGTAAAAAAAAATAGTGGTGAGTCGAAAGCGTGCATGGCATCGTAGAGAACTCGGTAACCATGATGCGAGTGATTTGCTAGTTGTAAGGGGTGAAGGGTTGAATCGAATTTAGTGAATCCAGACTGGGCAGGGTGAATTTGCGAAGCAGTGGCAGAAATCAGCTCAGGATGGATGATCTTCTCAAATATCTTCCTCAGCATCGGCGTAAGCGATATCGGCCTACATTTGCAGCTACTCCTGTCGAATCCTTAGGGAGCATAACTACCAATGCATGATTCCAGTGCGAGGCAGTGGCTTGTAGGCGAAGAAAGATGTTGGATATTGTAGTAAGGTGGTGCGCGAATGGACCAGGAAGAAGTGCCTTCAGCACCAAGATATGAATCCCATCTTCACCACAAGCTTTCGTCGATGGATAGGTATTGATCAGACTCCGATTCTTCTTTACATTTACCTCCGGCATGGACGCACTATCGTCGTACGGTGGTACTCCAGACTCCTTAATCAGATTCGGTTGTTTATTCCATATCTTCTTCCACACCTGAGCGCACTCTTCCTCAGCAGCAAGAGCCCGGTTTGATGAGACGATGAGAGTGTTGGAGGTGCATTGTGATCGTAAGAGTTTCTTGTATGAAGAAATGATCTCCACCGTATTGTTTAAGTTCTGTTCATGAGTCGTATAGGAGGCGCACGAAGGTGATCTTTTTTCGAATACGGCATCCATGATCCCAATTAGGGCATCTTCGAGGATCCTCATAGCTAATTCAGCCAATGCCAAACGCAACTCGTCTACGAAGACCTCTTGTGGGTTATTGACATGAGCTGATAGCAGCTGTAATTGGCGTGATATATCTGGGCTCAGATGACGATAATAGTTCTGCAGAAGACGCTGAGTTCCTCCACTAGATGCGGCTCGTCTCAGTAAGCTTAGATTGTAAGAGTGTGCATCTGGTGATGCGGGCGCTGTGTTTGGTATGGTTGTGGTAGCAATCAGTGCGGGATGGTCAGTAGAGATATCGAGGTAGTACTGATGATGCGATTGACAGGTGATTGGTAAGGAGGGGTGAGCAAAGCAGTGGTCCAGTTTCGACACCCCATTAGAGGGACTAACCTGCACCAACGAATGCCCCCTCATATACTCCATAAAGATCGCCCTGCAGGTAGATGATTCGTTGAAATCGACATTGAAATCCGCCATAATTAGCGTGCTTCTCGGAAGATTCTCCAGTATCAGTCTAAGATCGGCGTCCAGCAGTGAAGGTGGGTAATATGCGAATGTAAATACCTGGCTCCCTTGCGATAAAGACACTGTATCTAGACAAGTATTGTAAGTGAAGTGATGATGTTCGGCAGAACGTAGGAAGACGGATACACCCCCATTGGGATGACTCGCTGCTCCAGCAACTCGAGTGTTGATCGGCGAGGTATGGCGCATGAGTAAGAAACGTAGGATGCCACGTTTCGGCGATGGCAATGATGTCGAGCTTGTAGGAATTCAGTAATGAGATAAAGTAATCGTATTTTGCTTTGGTCAATCCATGCGCATTGAGATATAGGATCCTCGACCCACTCATGCGCTCGCTTCACCCGTAGGCGAAGCAGACATGATCTCATCGGGTTCTAATTGGTTGATTTCTTCTAGTATGGAGTCACAGGCGTCAGAGCGAGCAGCACGTACACTCTCTGCGCGAATTTCTTCCATCTTATGACACACATCCACTGCGATACCACGCTCAGTGGAATATTCCTCATAAAGTCTCTTCACTACGTCCATCTTTGTCGTCATGATTGTTCTCGCAATACGTGTGATACCTGCCGTCTTGATGCGTTCTACAATTTCCTGAGTTGTAGGGCTGTGATGTACATTCAGCAGGTGACCGTCCTTTATACAGTGGGGTGTATAAAACAAAAATAAGTGGCCAAAAGAGTATCACCCACCAGAATTTGTAAACTAAATCATAACAGAATGTAATAAAAGTCATATACATATCATTCTAGTACTAGATGCTCCTCTTTGGGCAAAAAAAGT
>Ga0160429_1002222_pt1 | contig 10356 bp, 11 predicted proteins | sample SolpanmetagenomR_FD_108199 | JGI IMG/M metagenome (GOLD analysis project Ga0160429, IMG submission 108199) | Solar panel surface microbial communities from Lawrence Berkeley National Laboratory, California, USA - R | ecosystem: Engineered > Built environment > Solar panel > Unclassified ... | reverse complement strand
GAGATTTCAGGTACTGGGGAACAAGCGAAACTCTTCTCCCTGTCTACCAAACCGTCGAGAAGGCCATCGCGAAGCACGCCGAGGTTGACACCGTCGTCAACTTCGCCTCGTCGCGTAGTGTTTACACCTCCACCATGGAGCTCATGGAATTCCCTCAGATCAAGTCCATCGCCATCATTGCCGAGGGAGTACCCGAGAGGGTAAGCACATCATAAAACAAATGCTGAACAAGTTCATTTCTAAAGCACGTCAACAGCGCGCTCGCGAGATCCTGCACGTTGCGCAGCAGAAGGGCATCACAATCATCGGTCCTGCGACTGTCGGTGGCATTAAGCCTGGTTCGTACAAGATCGGTAACACTGGTGGTATGATGGACAACATTGTGGCGTCCAAGCTTTACCGACCTGGTTCCGTCGCTTACGTCTCTAAATCTGGTGGTATGTCCAACGAGCTCAACAACATCATTTGCCAAGAAACAGACGGTGTTTACGAGGGTATTGCCATCGGTGGTGATCGTTACCCGGGAACGACCTTCATCGACCACATGCTTAGATACCAAGACGACCCCAAGGCCAAGATTCTTGTCCTTCTCGGTGAAGTCGGTGGTGTTGAGGAATACCGTGTGATTGAGGCCGTCAAGTCCGGCAGAATCACCAAGCCCATTGTCGCTTGGGCTATTGGCACTGTGGCTGGCATGTTGAAGACCGAGGTCCAATTCGGTCACGCCGGCTCATTCGCCAATTCTCAACTCGAGACTGCTACCATGAAGAACAAGTCGATGAAGGAAGCTGGTTTCTACGTCCCCGACACTTTCGAGGATCTTCCTTCAGCCATTCACGAAGTGTTTGAGAAGATGATTAGGAGTGGCGAGATCAAAGTCGCTCCCGAGCCCATGGTCCCCAAGATCCCCCTCGACTACTCGTGGGCGCAAGAGCTCGGGCTCATCCGAAAGCCTGCGGCCTTCATCTCGACGATTTCCGACGACCGTGGGCAAGAGCTGCTGTACGCCGGCATGCCCATTTCCGACGTGTTCAAGGACAACATCGGTATCGGTGGTGTCATGTCCCTACTGTGGTTCAAGCGCCGTCTTCCCGACTACGCTGGTCGCTTCCTCGAAATGGTTCTCATGCTCACTGCCGATCACGGTCCCGCGGTGTCAGGTGCCATGAACACTATCATCACGACCAGAGCCGGCAAGGATCTCATCAGCGCTCTCGTCAGTGGTCTTCTCACCATTGGATCCCGCTTCGGTGGTGCTTTGGACGGAGCTGCGGAGGAGTTCACAAAGGCCTACGACAAGGGTCTAAGTCCCCGTGACTTTGTTGACACCATGAGGAAGGAGAACAAACTGAGTAAGTTTTGAGAACCGATCTAGACTTGGAATGTTTAGAAGCTGATAAACGTTAGTTCCTGGTATTGGTCACAGGGTCAAGTCTCGCAACAACCCGGATCTCCGTGTTGAGCTTGTGAAGGAGTTTGTCAAGGCAAACTTCCCTTCATGCAAGGTTCTCGACTACGCCATCGCCGTTGAGACTGTTACAACCTCTAAGAAGGACAACCTGATTCTGAACGTTGATGGCTGCGTCGCCGTCTGCTTCGTTGACCTGCTGCGCAACTGCGGCGCCTTCAGCGCAGAAGAGGCCGAGGAGTACCTGAAGATGGGTGTCCTCAACGGTCTCTTCGTTCTGGGCCGTTCGATCGGTCTGATTGCTCATTTCCTTGACCAGAAGAGACTGCGAACTGGACTTTACAGACGTAAGCTACACTGGGACCCTTCTTTCTCGTTTATTCCAACGACTAACTTTATCCTCTCAGATCCTTGGGACGATATTTCGTACTTGCTGCCAAACCTTGGACAAGGAGGCAAGCCTGGCGTCGAGGGTCGCGTCGAGGTCTCGGTCTAGTCGCGCGGATGTAAAACAAAGGCGTTTAATGGCGGCATGTCTACATAATCTTTGCAACGTCTCTGGCATTTATGCGGTATTGTAAGGCCAATGGGAGGGGGGGAAACGGTTCTGTACAGGAGGACTACATGGGAGGCAACGGGAGGATTACGCGCAGGTTGGGTTTCCATGTACTCGTAGCAGCAGATGCGGTTTCTGCACAATTCGGACGTCTGTCTCTACCTCTGTCTTCTCTTTGCTGCTTCAAGAACATAATACACCACCTTCAAATTAGGCCACATTGGACCATCTTCACGTGCTGCTGTGAACCCGTAAAAGTGCCAAGCGCGGAACTTCATGCGCGTCGCGCAGCGAAAGTGACCTCCGATCAAAGCACCCCCAGGCGCAAAGCATGTTGATCGTTCAATCCACCACAGTTCAACGTCGACTAGTACGATGAGTGTGAGTAACTCGCCGCCATGGCTACTTTGTACGAACCGAACAAGGCTAACAACCTCGCGATTTCTCCAGTTCGTCCCGCTGAACCCGCGGCCCATGCTGCAAGGCCTGTTCGTCACCCTAATCCGCCTTTCGCGCGCGCAGTCACACGGCCGGCACAACTAATTCCTCAATCGCGACAGTATCAACCAGCCCGTCGTCATCCGTCTGAAGTGGGGGAACACCCAGTACAAGGGCCGCCTGGTCTCGGTCGACTCGTACATGAACGTCCAGCTGAGCGAGACGGTCGAGCATATTGACGGCAAGCCGACGGGCACGCTGGGCATGGTCCTCATCAGGTGTGTTTTGACTGCGACATGTGTTTTCCCTTTTTCCGTTCGGGGGGGGGCCCAACGACGGAGGCTTGATGAGATGCAGAGAAAGCTGACGTTTGCCTTGTTGGCGCGCGAGCATAGGTGTAACAATGTCTTGTGGATGTCGGCGGACGCTGGAGTCAAGGCGGAAAACGGAGACACGGAGATGAAGGGTTGAGCAAAGAGGGGCTTTGAAGGCAGGCAGGCATGGCATGGCATGGCACGGGGGGGCCCAAACATTGAAACGTGTGGTGTGACTATCCGCGAGTGGGAAGCGCCTCGTTTACACCATCAGCCGACGATGTCATAGGGGACGTCCTGATCATACCTTCTTCCGTCCGCCGAGCAATCCAAAAGTCTCGCTAGAAACGGGCGTCGAAGGATGAAGGGGGAAGGGGTTGGGCAAAAGAACTACGCATAGATTGACGAGAGCCCCCGCGAGTTGTGGGAAAAAAAAAGCCAAAATGTTATCACGTTGACTCAATCCTCGACTTCTTCGATTAGAACAACCCTCGCGGCTCCGTTTGAAGCGCCCGCTGGCTCGATGCTCAACCCAGCCAGTCTCCCCTCGGGCAGATGGACCCCACCGCGCTGCATGTACGCCTGTCTGTCGTCGATGAATCTGACGGCTTGCAATGCCGCGATCTCTTCGAGGAGTACCTCGACGTGCCCCCTGACGAGCTCGTCCGACTCCTGATGCTTGACGCGCCGAAAGCGCTCCGCCACCTCTCGCACCTTCTGCGCGCCCAGCTGTGACCGACTGACGTCGCTTCGGACGAGTTCGAGCACGAGCAGCGCGGCCGCACGCCGCAGTATCGCTTTCTCGTCGCCGGGCTCGAGGGCCAGTATGTCGCTTGCCATGTCGACGCATGTCGTGACGTCCGACTCGGCGGCCTCGCGTCGCAGGGCTTTCCCTAGCAGGGTCACGGCAGAGGTCCTAATCCGCACGTCTTCCTCTGTGTCGGCTCCCTCCCACCCGCGTGCAATCCGAGCCTGCCTTTCGGCACTGTTAGCTTCGACGTGTGGCTCGTCAATGTCGGTGAACAACTGCGAGACGTCCGGCACCTCGCCGCCCCACATCCTCGCGGCCTCCCTGTCGAGCTGCACTTTGTCCTCGCGCCTGCGTGCTGCTTCTCGGTGTCGGACGCCTCGACGGCTCACCGTCTCCATGAGTCTCTCCGCGATGTCGTGGCGGAGCTTGTGGCCGAGACGAAGTGGCCGGCTACCGGCTTGCGGGTCGTCGACCTCGCTGAAGATCCTTGCCAACGCCTCGCCTATGCGCAGACGCTCGTCCATCGATCGTCCCTCGGGCTTGTCCGCGTACGTCTGCGTCAATAACAGCAGGACCTTGCGAGGGTGGTGGAATGCCAGGGCCACGAGCGTGGAAATCACCGAGAGGTACACGTATTCCTCGGGGTCTTGAAGGATGCTCAGAAGCAAGTAGACTGTTGTCGTCGTGTCAATGATCGGTGACATGGCCGTTGTTTCTTTTCGATGTTGGGTCGGGAGCCCAGCGCGCGCAGCGTCCGCCGGTACCGAGACCTGGATCAACGACCGTAGCATGAACAGCCCTTCGGCTCTGATGGCAGGGTGGTCGTTGGTGATGTTCGTGAGCGCGTCCTGATGAACTTTACGATCCCGCTCGAGGTCATTGGTTTCCTGCGGAGGTTTCGCTGGAACTTTCGGTTGGACGTGCGCGGTCCCGGCACTACTCGCTGAGATGAGGGATAGCAAGGTCGTCGCGGAGGCTGCCGTCTCGTCATCAATGTCGTCTCGATGAAGAAGCAGTGATTTTAGCTCCGAGGCAACGGTCGACAGTGCTTTGAGATCCTCTTGACCAAGTGTAGTGTCCGTCGTTGCAAGCGTCGCACTAAAAAGACTCAACCCCATGGAAACCATCTCATTGGCCGATTCCGACTCAACCTGCGCCTTTTCGTGACTATTCTGTTGCGCGCTTCGATGTTGTGTACTACGAGACCCTACAATGTCCTTGAGGTTTACCAATCCTGGGTTGTTCAAACCCTCACGCTTTTGCATCCTCACCTCCAACGCAGCGTTGTGTTCTTTCAGCACCTGTTGAATCAACTCAAATACGTTGGCCCGGCTTTTCGTCACCTCTCCTTTGAACCTCACTAGCATCTCTTGAACTACAGACGCGTTAGCTAACGAGCTCAGCGGATTGATCGTGTCCTCCGTATCGAGAAGCAAATTGGAGTTCTTCTGGGGCAACAGCCAGCGCTTGCTGACGTCGAAAAACACACTCCCAAGCATAGTGGCGTCTACCCCTGTGCTGAGCAGGTCAATGAATCTCGACACCCGTCCTTGCAAGGATGTCATTAACTCGATCACATTCCCTGCTTCAACTGGCTCCCGCGATCTTCGTGGGCGAATCTCAACACCGCCCGAACTGCTTGAGCTGAATTGCCAGGTATGATCGCCATCCCAGAAGATGTGGCTGGCCAGATCGCAAAGTTGCTTTGCGGTAGCACATCTTTTCATATACAGCTTCAAGAGATCCCACGAGATAGTCGCGCACGTCGATTGAGGACTGTGTTGCACTGCATGTGTATGCAATGCCCACAGTGGTAGAAAGAGACCCGAAATGAGTCGCTTGGTCAATCCTGCGTTTGGTGTTGAGTTTACGATTAGAGACAAGCGAGACAAGGCCAGACTCAAGTCTTCTTGAGAGATTAGTGGTTTGTCAGGATGGGCAGCAGTGCCTTTACCCGGATTCTGGAAGCCAAGTTGAGGTTTCGCTGCTGGTGTACTTGGGTTGATTGCTCTGAGTATTGGCTCCGCGAACATTTTCCAGCCGATTGAACCCGGGGCGCCCACTGATCTTCGTCCGAGAACTCCGCTTCCTATGACGTTTGCAGCTATCTTCGCTAGGTCAAGCCCCGCAATCCCGTCTAACAATGCAAAGAGCTGCTTGGAAATATTAGTGTAGTAAGCCTGTTCGGTCATGTTCCTTGGGACCGCGGCAAGCAGGTTCGAAATTTCCGACAGTGTGTCTGACGTGAGGCTGGGCCCTTGACGCGGCGTTGATTCAAATCCCGATGAAGTGGACTGACTTGACGCTGATAGAGCAACAAAGTCGATGACGCTTCGTACGCCGTTTGGACGTAGCGGGACAGCAGAGATATAGTCAAGAAGAGGCATCCTCAGCCATGATGGCGCAGACGGTGTTGCCAAGCTTGTTACAATGCGTAGTGTAGTAGACGTAGGAAGTCTATCAATGACTTTAGTATATACCTTTGTTGCAGACCGAATCCGCTTATGCCGCTTGTCACATACTGATCCAGTAGCTTCACAAGTCTTGATGTCCAAACTGTATGAGATACCTGCTGATTGACTGAGAATTGTGGCGAATACGATAGCTCTGCAAGCCCGTAGACCAGATCGGGTAGGATGTGGTCGCGCATTACTGGCTCAACACCCTCTCCATGTACTTCGTCAATGGCAAGAAGGACGTCCATGATAGAGACCAAAGGTAAGCTCATCTGAGTTTCATCTGCTTTGTCGGCCCTGATTCTTTCCAAAACAAGCGGAGAGATCTGCAGCCTAGTCCGCTGGTGCAGTGGAACTCCGACGCCGGGACTTAGATATGGCTGGACTCCACAAAGCACAAGTGTTTCGAGCAGCTGACAGATGGTCTTTCTAGCAGGCGTGCCCACCCTAGCAACATCATCAGCCGTCTGAGGCCCTTCTGCAAGGACTGAATCATGGATTTGTGACAGCAGTCTCATGCATATCAGCAAAGCATTTTTGTTTCTGTGATCGTCGTGGCTAGAAGGACTATGGTTTGCCTCCGCCACGGAAGAAGGATTTGAAAATTGTGTTTTGCTGCCTTCCAGGCCGAGTTGGTCTAGAAAATCTCGAGCTTCGGCGAGACTCTGCTGAGATGAAGCCATGAGTCTAATCAGGTCTACATGGCGAGGTGGAAAGTTTTGCAGCTATCACGAAGCTAAAGGTGGAAGTGGTCAAGATGTCACGTGCACAGCACTATCCACGTTAGGTCAACTAGGTCAGGTACAGTACACATGCAGGAGTAGGCATGCATCCAGATTCATATTCCGGAGCATACAAGTGGTCTCGGAGGCAGCATTCTGTACTTCAGAGCGAAGCACATAGAGAGAACTTGAACTAAGCCTGACTAACATTTGTCGCCGATGGACGCGACTCTGTTGTCACTCTTGCCTACATACACAGCCGGCGCCCTTCCCAATGCGTTGTCGTCGTTAGCCACAGCTCTGCTTGCACAATCGCGCAGTAAGGCGAGTGCTCTCAAACCGGACGAAGAGGTAGCTAGGGCATACACATGTTGCCATATAGCCTGTGAACGGTAATTCATTGCTCCCGCACCCCAAGCCTCATACATTCGACTCATCAGAGCAGGCTTAAACAGCGTCTCAATCTACCCAGGATTGAGCCCCGCCCCCCTTGTGGCTCGAAGGTGTACAAGAAGCTCTACGCGTATTTAGATGGTGTGTTGACTGCGAAGGCGCCGGTCACAAGCACCGCATTGGCCTCCAACCCAAGCACGCCAACGAAAAACGTCAGAATCTCCGAACAACGTGGATCCGTACCTCAACCTAGAAAGATACCACTAAGCCGTAAACGTCCCACAAGTCTCGTCCCTGGAACGGTCCAGGTTGCGAAGACCGCTCAGGAAGATGTCCCAGCTTGGCTCACTTCCACCCTCCGACATCTATGTAGGACCTTGGGCGCATCAAAAGCATATCCGCATGTGTATACAGGGGTTTTATCCGTCTCACGAACAAGCCTGTCAGAAGAACTGCCAAATTCTGCTCAAAGCAAAGCACATGAATCCTCGAATATTTTCCATATGGTTGCAGGCGAACACGACTGGGCGGCTTTGAGTGTAGCAGTTCTTCTTATCGTACTAGCAAACTTGCCGGACGCTCCTGACCCGTCCGAACAGATAGGTCCAGCTGTAGATGAGCTCATTGCCTTGAAGGTCATCGACGCGTCCCATACCGAATACATCATTTCCAGTGTCGAGAGATTTTTGGAATATGAGGGACCGATTTGGGAGAACATGGACTGGTTCAAAAGTACTGCAAGATTCGGATTGCTCGAGGAGGATGAAGCTGCTGAGCATAACCCCTCTGATCAACAAACACCCGCAGACCTAGGTGTGCGGACAACCCAAAGCGAGGTCTTGGAGACGTTCAATCGGAATGGTTCTTTGCAGTGTGGATTAGGCACCATGATGCAAGATAAAGTTGATTGGCTCAGCGATGAACGCCAAGAGCATTTCCATCGTTGGCAGGCTTACATGCTACTCAGAATCGAGCAAACCGAACAGGGCCGCTTGTCCAAGGTAGCTGGAGCCACTATATGATGCTCAATACCAGATGCTGCGAGTTCGGTGGTGGGGAATTGTTTCCCGCCCTTGCGCTTCTAGCTCTTTCATAGTATCGTACAGAAAGAAGTCGAGCAAAATCGAGTTGATCTTCGCTTTCGGGTGCGCGTGTAGGATCTGCTTCAGAAGTAGCTGAACTGCCCAAATACTGTTGCCGCGGAGCTGGATCTCCAATTGGCTGCCAGCTTCAATTGCTTTGCACTGCCTGATGTGGTTCTCGAGCGTACTGCTATACGAAAGGCACCCAAGCGTGTGCAGCATTTGCGGAATACGGTAATCTGAGACAAGTAAGCCACCTCGGCTGGGTGCGGACAGGAAAGAACAACATCAGGGTACTGACCAGCGAATATCGTTATTTGGTCAATATCATGGAACTCACCATAACCTTCACCATTAAAACAAGCCCACAAGTCAGCGACCAGGATTTGTGCGCGCTTTAGTATCTGAACAGTCCGTCCGTGGTACGAGTGTTCATCGCGAAAGCAACTGAAGTTTCTCGCTAGCAGATGTACCAGGCTCACGGCGGAATTGGAGGATCTTTTGATGCATGTGATGAAATTCGACTCAAATCTCTGCATGCCTTTGATCAGTTTGAACGGTTGGATAAGGCTACGTAGATATTTACATCATGAAGCACGCGCCCCGCCTCACGTATGCAATCGAACCGTGCCTGGATGAGAGGTATTTCTTCGCTAGTTGCTGATCGAAAAACGTGCTTCAAAAGCTCATCTGTACATTCTGTGCCAACCCACCAAAAATCGGGGGAGGTTATTGGAATACCCTCGTCAATAGCTCTTTGCAACGCGGCCACCAGGCTCCAATAGCCGGTCCATTTTCTGTTCTTGTACTCAATGGCGAACCGAGACTCTGCATCTCTCTCAGACCAGAAAGAAAAGTTTAGCAGATCCATCAAAAAGATGAAGTGAACGGTCTCTTCGTTCTTTGCTTTTGGGTGGAGTTCATGTGACGACCAGGCTTGTGTGGAGTAATCTTTCTCGTTCATTCTATTCCATACTGATGTTGCCGCGACCTCTACGGCAACCATGTCGACAGAGACATGGTCGCTATTATCAGCAACAAAATGTGCATCGTCTAGGATGCGGTTTAACGGCATAGTAGCTGCCATGCTTGGTCTCAAGATTGCTTTATTCCAGTCACAGCTTGCCCTACAAAGATAGGATGTATCGTCCTCCAGAACCCCAAGACACACGAAGGTTGTTTGGTGCACCTCGCCTCGCACACACGGGAAGAGCCTCCGAGCGGGGCGGAATGCTTGTTCTCAATCAACCGGCCCCCTTTTTCTCTCGAACGCGCTTCGTCATGCTTGTTGGTTGCTTTTCACTACGACCTCCTACGCATCTTCTTCATCCGCAATTGACAATGCCGCGCGACCGGTTGTTGAAGCAGTCGCTTGGCTCTCTGCACACTCGCATCAAAGAGGTAAACAGACCATGGCTCGGTCAGCGGTATCCATGCGCTAACCATGTCTTCGCAGTCGCGCGTGCTCATGGTGGGAGCTGGCGGCATTGGTTGCGAACTCCTCAAAAACCTCCTACTTACTGGCTTTGGAGAGGTTCATATCATCGATCTGGACACCATCGATCTTAGCAATCTCAATAGACAATTCCTGTTCAGACACGAGCACATTAAGAAGTCCAAAGCGCTCGTAAGTTACGTTATAGCTAATGTCACACACTCTCTCACCGTTGTCACAGGTCGCCAAGGAGACTGCTGGCAAATTTAACCTGAACGTCAAGATCGAGGCACACCACGCGAACATCAAAGATCCCCAATTCAATGTTGAGTGGTTCAAGTCATTCACGATCGTGTTCAATGCGCTCGATAACCTCGAAGCTCGAAGGCATGTCAACAAGATGTGTTTGGCGGCGAACGTACCACTTGTAGAGAGTGGCACAACAGGGTTCAACGGGCAGGTGCAGGTTATCCAAAAAGGTCAAACGGAATGCTATGACTGCAATCCTAAGGAGACGCCCAAAACCTTCCCAGTTTGCACGATACGAAGCACGCCCAGTCAACCTATCCATTGCATTGTTTGGGCAAAAAGTTATCTGTTCACCGAGATGTTTGGGACAAGCGAGGACGATGCACCCGAGCTCGACACTACACAAGATTCGAACAACGCTAAAGAAATCGAAAACCTCCGGCATGAGGCGCAGGCACTGAAGAGGATCAGAGAACTGATGGGTTCGAAGGAGTTCCCGCAAAAGGTTTTCGATAAGGTCTTCAAGTACGATGTCGAGAGGCTGCGCACCAT
>Ga0160429_1002220_pt1 | contig 10359 bp, 14 predicted proteins | sample SolpanmetagenomR_FD_108199 | JGI IMG/M metagenome (GOLD analysis project Ga0160429, IMG submission 108199) | Solar panel surface microbial communities from Lawrence Berkeley National Laboratory, California, USA - R | ecosystem: Engineered > Built environment > Solar panel > Unclassified ... | reverse complement strand
ATTCCACTCTCACGCTCACATTTCTCACCACCTCCTCCTCCTCCTCAGAAACCTCTGGATATATCACCCTCCCCTCCCAACTCCCACACGCAACATCATACATCGAAGCACTCGTGCGAATAAACAACGCGGAAAATGTACTACGACTACAAAAAGCGGGTGGAGGGAAGAAATGGATGGTGTATAACTGGAAAGAATGTACAATCCCCCCATACATTGCGTGATAGAAAGAAAACTGAGCATGAAGGGGAAAAACAGGCAAATTCATATACCTTGATATCAACGCCGACGTGCCCAAGGATTGTATCGCAGCTACAAAGATACTCAACATCGAAGATACCACCACAGACTACACACCCATCGCAAATCTACAGGTCGGATGTCCGCTTGTCAATATTCGTGGGGTAGTGGTAGATTTCAAACCGCCGCAAATGAGCCGAGGAACCGGTAATTGTCTCGCAAGTATGACAGATCTACCAGACTGAAGTCAAGCAACAGACTTTGTAGCCTCGTTCTCCTTGAAGGATGCTTCAACCACTGAGTCTCTACTCGTACAGTATTTCAAACCTGAACTTTCGCAGCTTCCTCATATCAAACGAACAGGCGATATCGTTCAGCTAAAGCAACTGAAAGTAAAAAGTCAGGCCGTCCACTACCGTCTCGCTACTAAAGATTCGCAGATTACTGGTTTCAATGGCAAGTTGCAAGGCATCTCACACTTCAATACCCGCTTCTTCATCGAACATGCTCCAGGTGATCTTACCGCAAATCAGCTAGATAATGTGTATGACATCCTTCATGGGGAAGGATTTGCTGAAAGTCAACTGGAGTCCGAACAGACAGGCTCTCTCCCTCCATCCGCATTACATGCCAAACGTAACACAGCTGTCCTGAAGATGCCAATTACTGTTAACGATGACACTAGCGATAGATGATGATTTAGAGTTTATGCGAATCAAAAATATACGCTCAGCAAGAAAGGTAATACAAATCTCTATGCTTCTGCTGCAGCACTATTTAAAGCCACTTAGGCCCATCAGAAATATCGAATACATGGCCGCGTTTTGGATTTTCGTCCATTGGATGTGGAGGACTGGTCTGTGCCATGGTGTCGATCCTGTGAGAGAGCAGTAGGTGCGTTCATTTGTGATGTGTGTAATGGCTCTCTGGTATGGGAATGGATGTTTGCCCTACTAGTGGAAGACGTAGTAGCAAGGGAAAGAAGTTCGGAAGAAACAGAAGAAACAGCGGAAACCTCAGAGCATCTGATACCGGTATTGATACACGGCCGACATGCTGAAACCTTCCTTGGGATGAAGGCGTGTGATCTGCGAGATTGTTACCCAGAGCGTGAGAAGTTATCCAACTTGATTATGAGTTTATTAGATAGTCAAGTGGATATGATAATATATAGTTATGAGCCCGAGTCATTGAAGACATGTCCAGATACGAACCCAAACCACATACGGAGATGGGCTCTGATAGATACCATACACATACCGAGCTCAACAATGACAACGTAATCTGACATATGGTAAATATATATATGTACATATGTAAACGGTTCCCATTACTACCTAGTAGGTCACCTTTTCTTTTTAGCAAGATGGCTTTCGACCGTTCTGCATAGGCTATCGGTTGATGAGACTACGTTCTTTAACCATCCATCTTCTAAGTTCATAAGTTCTGAGAGATTTCCTTGCTCTGCTACCCGCCCATCTATAATTACTATGATGTTGTCGTAATCTAATATTGTTGTTAATCTATGTGCTACTGTACAAACTGTGTTATTGCCAAATAGATGTCGAAGATTATGCTGCAGCATGTCGTCCACTCTGGGGTCAATACTGGACGTTGGCTCATCTAAAAAGTATACTGCGGTATTCCGCAGCAAAGCTCGCACCATACATATTAGTTGAATTTCACCAGCGCTCCAATTACTAGATCCAACACTCTGTTGAAGTGGATCCTCTCCTTGAAATACATGGCTCTCCAATCGATGCCTTAAACCAACCTTGTCAATTTGCTCCCAGAGCTCGGCATCAGTATGAGCGCCCTGCGCGTCAAGATTGAATCGTACTGTGCCATCGAATATACCAGCAGTTTGTGGCATTAAGCAAAGATGGTTGCGCATTTCCTGTATAGTAAGATCGGTAATCACACGTCCATCTATTTCGATGCAGCCCGGTGGAGTGTAATCGTACAATCGGAGTATTGCTGCCGTAAGCGACGATTTTCCTGAACCAGATGGCCCTATTATAGCAGTGGTCTGTCGACCCGGAATATGCAGTGTCATATTTTTTAATGTCGCCTGCTTGGCATTCGGGTAAGTCAAGTTCATATTCGTGATCCGTATATCTCCTCTAACATATGATAAGTAAGTGTCAAATCACTTGATGGACTTAAAGCACGTACCTTTGTGGCCAGTCAGCTGATGGTTTGGTCTCGCCGGCAATATGCTTGTCCGACTGATCCGGAGGAAGATCTGTATACTCTATGATGCGCTCCACCGATATCATCTGTGTTTCAAGCTGCACATCTGTTAGCGTCTTATTATATTCAGTCTGTGTTAATGGTTTACCTCAATTGACTGTCGGACACACCACTGTAATAAGCCGATGAGTCCCTTGACCGCACTTAGTATCATACCAAGCTGGGCAGCCAAGTCAGTGTTGCCTCCTTTATCCTTGACAATCAAGACAAAGAATGAGATCACTGTCAAGAAAACCCAAGCCATCAAATCTAGTCGCAGGGCCAGCCAGCGAGTACCAGATACTAGGTAGGTGAATATGTGTTGTTCATTCAGTTGCCGCCTTTCGAATAAGTTTAGCCATCGCGAATTGTCGGCGAAAGAGCGGATGGAAGTCAGTCCTTGAATAGTGGAAGAAAGCAGAGCGTATATCGGAGTTTTTGCAGCTGAGTCTACACGTCGAAATTGACGTCCAGCATGCATATAATATTGCCGGATCCAAACAAAAGACCCAACAAGAAAAGGTACTGCAATTAAAGCTAGAGGCTGCTCTCGTGATAGCACTACGAATATACCAATAATACTAATGAGAGATCTAAATCATACGTTAGAAGAGTGCTCCGGTCAAACTGTTACTAACTTACACTATCGAATCAAATGCAGCAACTGGTAGTGATTCATCTGTATTCGTAAGATCTTTCGTAAATCGGTTAAGAATTCCCCCAGGATTGACTTGATCGAACCAATATGAATGCGCGTTTATGACAGAGGAGAACATTCTGCGAAACAGCCCATTTGACGCGCTGAGTGTAAAGCAGTAGAATGCAAACACTCGGGCGAAGTAAATAACGAAATTTGCTCCAACGAGAGACGAGAAGATGATCATGCTTTGCCGCCTTGCGCCGTTCTCCATTTTTGCAACATTGCGTAAACAGTTCTGTTGTTCAATTCCAATGGCTTCAGCTCCCAAAAGTAATACGATGAGAGCCAAGAGGACTGCGCTGGCTGCGAATGCTCGAAGTCCTGCTGTCAAGTATCCACTGTACACTGACGCTGATATTTGACCTACAGCTTCAGAATCCTGCATAGAGAAAGTATCAACTGCTTGTGTAGTATCTCGTCCATGACTGACTTGCAGACTTTTTTCTTTTAGTGACTCATCAAATTGTGTTTCCTGATCTTCACTTGCCCATATAGGAGAATTGGAGGAGAGCTGAGAACGACAAAATTGTAGAAAGGATTGTTGAATCGCTGGAAGTTGAGGTGAAGACTTATCAGCTGGTTCAGATCGTAATATGGACTCTGGATCACCAGAAGCGATCACGCAACCTTTATCGAGGACAATCAAATGATCGCACTTTGTTGCAAACATCAGCTGATTCGTCGCGATTATCAGTGTTGATTCTGGCGGTATCAAGCCAGTCGCTCGTCCTTGCGTAATGTCTTGGTAAATTCTTTGCGCTACTGACATATCGACAGCACTCAATACATTATCCAATAAGTAGATGCTGCTTGGTACGTATAGCGCTCTTGCTAAACCCAGTCGAGCTCTTTGTCCACCACTGAGCATTTTCCCGTTCTCGCCAACAATCGTATCCATACCCTTTCCGCCAGGCAGTTCAGGAAGATCGCTCGCCAGTCCACTTGCTTTTATCGCTAGATTCCATCGAGTCTCCGACCATTCTCTGCCAAACGTAACATTGTCTTTGACACTGACATTCAAGACGAAGGGAACTTGTGGAGCATATGCGATATCGACATCGGCAAGATTCGGCTGTACTGTCATTTTGCCACTAATGAGGGGTATCTCACCCATAATACTGTGTAACAGTGAGGATTTGCCAGATCCAACCGCACCGATGATGACGGTATTCTTAGACGACGGTATATTGCAGGTAACATTTTTGAGGATGAGCGGTTTACTGTCGCCAGTAACGACATCAACAACGAAACTTCCCTCCTGCTTGCTACTATGTTTGGCTTCTTGGGCAGTGGACCACGAAAAGCTGGCTTTCTCAAAGCTGATATGAAGTTTTCTTATCTCTGCAGGAGCATCGTGTGATTTCCGAGGCATCGTCGTACTTGTGAGCACCTTCTCAATCCTGCCTAAAGATATCTTAGAGAGCGATAGCATCTCAAATGCTCGTGCAACGAATACAGACAGATTCATAGTTAGCACTGACAGTAAACTTAGAAGTCCGTACACTGGTCTGTATCAGTATTTAGCTCCATAATGCGAATGAAGAGCTTACCTTCTGCTGCACCGAAGTTTTGGTCTCTCCACCACATTATTCCGATTATGACAAGCACAGCAGCGTATTGCTGTGAGGCTGCGACCGCGGTTTGGAGTGAGAGAAGCACGAATGTAATCTTTCGTAATGCGACTTCTTTAGTTCTTGCGTCGATGACGTGTTGAGTGAAGACGGCTGCTAGATTGTATGATTTCACCACTATAACATTATTCACCACATCGCTGATTTTGGACAGTATCTTATCTCGATGCTTTAAAATGAGTTTTCGATAGACTCCAAACATGAAGGCGCTCCAGACTTGATACGGCATCAGTAAGAGCTGGAAAGCCATTCCCACTAACCCTGGCCAGCCGACTAGATTATACATGAAGACTAAATGGGGATCAGTGTGATGAGGAGTACCGGAGAATCCAAGATTACATGATACTAAAGTTATTTCCACCGGAGCTGTTATAAGAAAGAAATAGTATTGAAAGCCGTCTTCGATCTTTCCCGCGTCTACACTGATGAGGTTAAGTATACTCGGAAGATCGCCAATCGCGCAGCTAGAGAGATGATGTAGTTTACGATACACCATGATTGTGAGTGCACTACGGATCCGTATTCCAATCAGCCATGCCTGAGCAAGAAATCAATCATCGACACATGCATCATACTTGGTGTGTGACTTACCTGAAAGAACATGTGATGTCTACAAAAGACATTTGCTAACACTACTAATGACAAAAAGAGCGCCCACAAGTATCCATGGAGCTTATCTAGTAAAATGTCAATTGCAGGCTATTCAGGCTGGATCCAAAATCTGTGTTGAGAATAGTTACGAATGTTGACTTGCACACGATGAAAACATGAGCTGACGTAACAACATTCCGATCGTCTCTTTGTTCGCCGACCAATCATACTTGAAGCTTGCCTAGCAAAATTGGTTGTAAGGACTGAATAATGCTGCCTTGTCTCTTTGTCTCGGGGTTTATTCTCTGTGGATATCTATAATCTCAGTGTTCTGCATTGTTCTTACCTTGTGATTGGATATTTCCGACTTCACGTATAAGCTCCTTGAGAACGAGTGCTCCAGTGACTTTCATTGCGCTTTCCATTAGCCCCAGAACGCACGTTCTGTAGTATCTAGGAAACACTGCTTTTGCGACTGCTCTCCATAGATGTTCTCCTTTGTCTAGTGTATCTTGTAGCCTCTGTATTGTTTCTTCGACTTCTTCCTGATTCTGTGCTTCTCCAAAGTCTTGTGCGTGTAGTGTATTTTTCTGTGCGCGTTTGATGAGTGGTTGTACGTGGTTGAAGAATAACAGGGATATTATATTTGTTGACATGTTTCCTATGTGTATGTGTGTATTGTGTGTGGTATGTGTGTTGTGTGTGTTGTGTGTGGTATGTGTGGTATGTGTGGTATGTGTGGTATGTGTGGTATGTGTAGGGTGATATGCAGGTGCTCAAAAGGTATGGTAAATGTATGGTATGTTATATCCCACTAACGAGCTGTTGTATAGCCAAAGGATATTATATCCTCTCCTTTATAATGTATTGTTAATCTACTTGTGTTTTTGTGTATGTAATTGTTCGAGTTGCAGGGGGATAACTTCACTGTGTGTGTTGCAAATTACAAGGATCCCTTTTTTGAGCGTTACAAGGGAACTGCGGGCGACTCACAAACTTTGGGGAGCACCTAGTTTTTATCAGGATACCCTTGTTGATTCAATGCGTAGAGAACATGCGGGGGGGGGCACCGATGAAGAATGGAATCAGACTCAAGTCACAGAGGTTGGTAAGAGCGGATGCGAGAAGCAGGAGCAACAAGCGTGGAAGAGGGAACAAAGGATGATGATACAATTATATAGACTACCAACGCGCACTCCAAAAAAAACAACGTGAGGAACGCAGCAAGATAGAGAGACCGCGCGTAAACCGATACCTCGAGGTGTTGGGTTTCGCAAAAGCACACGAGAGAATCACGTAAAAAAAAAGGTGCAAAATTTAGGTGGCTGGTGACGATGCCGGATCCGGAGGCAGGTGGGTGGGTCTGAGACCTCCTGAAAGAAAACTAAAAAAAGGTGCTTGCGTCACCCTTGTTGTAAAAGATCAGTCAGCTCATTTCATGGATCAGAGATGTGAATGATGATGATGTTACTATCTAATGAGTAAGTCTTGTTGGCCTAGGTATTGATGTATTGATGAGCACGGCAATATTCTTTGAGTTCAATAGACGCCCATGGTATGACATCAACTCTATACTTTGATGATATCAACGACGCAAGAGCCAAACGCAGACGGCATGCTTTTTGGTGCTAAGCTTCCTATATATCAATTCTCCTTCTACACCATTTCTTTACAAGTTCTCTTACTTTCCTAACTCGGCGGCGCATTTTTCCACGCCCAAGTTTTGTGTTGTTTCTCTTTTGATGTGACATTTTCCTTTTTTCTTCCACCATTGTGAATGTCCACCCACGATCTTCGCTATGCCGCATTCAAGAATAAACGTCTCTCTTTAGCGCATTCCGCTCATCCATTTGTACTGTCTTCTTCCCTTTCTCCTTTCATGCGGAGTACTAACCCGGATTGAAATAGACACCACAAGGAACGCCCTGTCGTTCGCATCCTTCACCACTACCACTCCGTCGTGCGCCCTCAAGGCACGCACAAAAGCATCTAAACTTACAAAGACCCGCAACCGTACAACTACCAGATGATGAAGAACATACACACACACCAATACAGACCGCACTTCGGAGTACACTCATCATCGCAATCATACTGGCAATCCTAGTATTCGCATTCGGAGATACCGCAGAGAACAAAGTACAACGTACTGGGATATGGAGAGTGATAGAAATGTATTGGGTCGAGTGTATCTGTGTGAATGGAATGGTATGGGCAGCATACTGGTTGGGACGATCGATATGGGAAGCTCGTAAAGATAACGATGATGATGAGGATGGAAGTCGAACTCATGAAGCAGCGGAATCGGAAATGCATAACGATACGGAAGGCATCAACATCAATGAAGATAAGAAGATGCAAGATCAAAGACGAGGTGGGGAGCATACTGCCATTACAACATTAGGACAATCTGCCTCCATTCAAACTAAAGAGGAGGACCTAGTTTACGAGAGTGAAAGCGACATACCCAGCACAAGATCAAGATACGATTCCTCACCATTTGAGAGCGCAATTACGAATCAAGCGCAGCAGGAATCTTTGCTGGCTGCTTGTCAAGATAAAAGCGTATCTTGGATGCACTAGGATAAGCAAGCACATCAGCTGCGAGCGGCACAAACATAGATAATGTCTTTATTGAATATAAACCTTGATGCGATGTATTATTGTTGGCACGACATTGATCAAGTCATCTCAAATCAAGTTCTTGAACAATTTTGACAATGCACAAGGTGGGATACTAGGAAGAAGCAGATCAAATAAGGCATATTTCAGCCACGATGAAATACTAAAGCAATGACATATGTACATATCCAATATGAAACTCTTCACATCCATACCTGAAAGATCGCTACGGTATATTACGACCTTTGCTATCTGGTTGATGGGCGAAGCATCAAGCTTCCCGCTCGCTGATTACACGGCCAGCACAGAAGCAGCAGTATGACCATGGAAACTTCTCACGATGTCCAAAATCATTCGTCTTCCTCCATATCGCGTTGAGTAACGAACAGAGCCTCGTCGCTCTTCAAGCCAGCTTGCTCAAGCGTTAATTTTCTGTATAAGAATTTACGAGTAGGAAACCTAGCAGCAAGATAAAATTCGTCCAGCACATCATTCGTAGGCGCTTTATCCCATTCGGCTATTTGCTGTGCTGCAACGTATTTGTAAAGAATCTCGACTGTTTCATGCATTTCAAATCTCGCCGTAATTGCGCTACCGTTACCAAATCTGAACGTGATCATGATTGATGATTCAGAACTTGGTTCTACTCGAGTTGATATCTCGGTCTTGATGGCCTCATGTTGTTGGCGCCGCGACTCTGTTTTTGTCTCTGCTAGTTTGGCTTCATCTAGCGTCTTCAGTCTTTCTACCTCCTTCAACTGATCTGCCATCAGTGATCTCTCATATGCGCTCTGCTGCTCCCGTATAATTTCTCTGTTTTGAGAGACACCTGCAGTAGCAGTTCGTGATCTCAATGGCTGCATTTCCATAGAGTCGCTTGACGAGGGTTGTATCCTATGTCGCAGACCAGACTCGGATGGTAGAGCGCTCCTAAGAATCATATTAGTTTAATGTATCACTCTCACATCATGTCCATACCTTATGTGATCGTTCAGATCAGCTGGATGTTGATGCTGGTCTCTTAGTATTCTATCAACTTCTCGCGTTACAGCGTTGAAGCTATGATCATGTATCATTGCTGCCTTTGCTCCCTTTTCCAATATCAGTTGGAACCCAGGTCTGAACCGTCGCAGTATTTCTTTTGTATGCTGTCTCGGACTTTCATTGTGCAAGTCGCCCGTCATAGCGTTCTGCCATTCCGCTAATGTGATATGTAAGAATTGCAAGTTTGTTCGTGCAGCGTATCCGAGATATTCGCTCGACGATACGAAATTAGTGGGTCGCAACGATATTTGCAGGAGCAGCGGTGTTTGTAGTATTGCGTGCTGCAGCAAGTTTGGTGGGAACAAAAAGTCCCATATTGATAATGTGAAATTCTGGAAATAGGATGTGAATGAGCATATCCATGAGAAGAATTGTGTGAGGATATTTGGTTGTTGTTGTGCTGGCTGTGCTCTTGTTGCTGCTGTTGTTGTTGTAGTTGGTGTAGTGCGACGTGCGGATGGTGGGATGTAGTTTGCGGATGAGGTGGGTTGTGGTGATAATGATTCTCTCTCGGTGGATGAATGCGCTAAATAGTGTTCAGCGGCTTCTTGGATGTTTCCATTCGCATTTTCTAGAAGTGTTAGAGCTTCCGGTTCGTCTAGACCTGTTAAAGAGACGAGAATGGCGAGGTCTTCTGACATTGCTTTTGGTGGGACTGCAAGTGAGGGGTGCAAAGAGAAGAGAAGAAAAAGAGAGAGAGGAAAAAGTTGTCACTGAACGTTCGCAAAAGACCGCGCAACCAGACGGCGGAAGCGATACAGTTCTACAATATAAGCACAAGCGCAAGGACATCGAATGATCAAATTATATACGATCAGAAATCTACTAGGCAATGATTCTATACATCAACTATCCTATCTTCAAGCTCTCACTTTACATGATTTTTTAGTGGTGGTCGTGGTGGTACCGGCACCTCCGCTGAGAGGTGTTGTTACCACAGTATTCCCACTAGAAGAAGTAGTAGGTACGGTGCTGGTAACAGGATCAGTTGCCGCAAGAGTGGGTGAAGAAGTAAGCGTACTTTTACCAGTCGTACCTGCAGCAGCAGCACTTGTAGATACAGAAGTAATAGCAGCAGTATTACCAGTTGCAGAAGTACTAGCAGCAGCACTCCCAGTTGCAGAAGTACTAGCAGCCGTGGTTGCAGATGTACTAGCAGTGGACATAGTGGTGTTAGCAGCCGCAGCAACCCCCCATTGACCAACAGGTATCCCACCAGGAAGAAGATTCATCGTTCCAGTCCATTGTTCCGTCGTATCATACATTTGCTGCATGTCAATATTGCATGTGCTGGTCGTT
>Ga0160429_1002219_pt1 | contig 10359 bp, 8 predicted proteins | sample SolpanmetagenomR_FD_108199 | JGI IMG/M metagenome (GOLD analysis project Ga0160429, IMG submission 108199) | Solar panel surface microbial communities from Lawrence Berkeley National Laboratory, California, USA - R | ecosystem: Engineered > Built environment > Solar panel > Unclassified ... | reverse complement strand
TACTGTCTTTGTAACTGTTACCTCTTCAGGTACACCGATTACATCAACATCGTCACTGCAATCAACGACAGCTATTACTACTTCGACGGCCAAGACGTCGAAGACAACTAAGAAACAAACTTCCAAGAAGACTACAGCTCAGACAACAAAATCAAGCACAAGCAGCACCAGCCCAACGGCTTCCTCAACAACATCATTAATAACTTCAACCATAAGTATCACATTGCCTACCACGTCAATAAGTGCATCTCCAAATGTAACGGTAGCAAGTGTCAGCGTCGGAAATACTGTAGCTCCACCGGCACCGACTGATGCAGGCACTGTCTCTGGTTGTAGTGCCTGGTATGTTGTACAGTCAGGTGATTACTGCTACCTCGTCACACAGAAGTTCGACATAAGTCTAAGTACATTTCTTGCGTGGAACCCTGCTGTTGGATCGAACTGCGCTTACTTGAAATTGGGATACGCATACTGTGTCGGCACGACATCGCAATCTCCTTCTATAGCGACTACTGCAGTCACTTCTGCGGTTGCTGGAATAACGCCGGCAGCCGTAGGAGGAGCAGGCAGCGGTAGTGGTATTTCAGGTGATAGCGGCAACAATCCTGTCAGCATATCCTCTTCATCAAATACCGCAGGCGGTCTTGGTCAGGATGTCTACAGAATGTATACCGGTGCAGGGACTGCAGCTGCTGGCTGGCCACAGATCAGTTCCTGGGCTAGTTTTGACGCTATATGGAGTGCTAATCTGAATACCCTACAAAATGGCTGTATGAATGCGTGGTCTGTTCCAAATAATAGTCCTGCAGAGATTGCTGCACTCAAATCTGCAATTATCAAATATGCTGGATTGTCAGGTCTCGATCAGCGCTTCATTTTGGCTATCGTAATGCAGGAATCTTTGGGATGCGTGAGAGTGGTATGTCTAAACGAAGTTCTCGCTTGTGAATTTATTGCTAACCATAAGTTTTAGCATACAACTAATTGGGGTGTCAGAAATCCTGGTCTGATGCAATCACACGACGGATCAGGAACTTGTAACGACGTCACAGTTGGCGGTATAGCCAATCCATGTCCCGCGTCTTCCATCGATCAAATGATTTCCGATGGTGTAATGGGCACTTCATCCGGTGATGGTTTGAAACAACTCTACTCAAATGCAGTAACGTTTCCAGTCGTGACATCATCTGGAGGTGCGTCTGCTGCTTATTACATCGCCGCGAGAATGTACAATGGTGGTGCAAACGGTTATCGTGCTGCAGACCTTGGCACCGGATGTTGTACCTTGTGTTACTCTTCAGATGTTGCAAATCGACTTACAGGATGGGCTCTCGCTCCAAGTACTTGTAACCTATCTGTTGCTGCGGCTTGATGAGGTTGATGATTTACTGAGACTTTTATTGACGAGATATATGTCATTCACGATTTACCCATCGAATAGATGGATTTTCAATCTATTTCACTTCTTTTTATTTAGCAATTAAATCAATTCGTTTAGACTCATTTCAATATTGTACATCGTTATATTAGTCGTGACCTTAAACTGGTGGGATGGGATTGACATGGTCCGGTAACCTTGCCGCAGCATGTTCTAAATTCGGTTCAGGTAATATCCTCCTCGGCCGCCTCAATTCATCTTCAACTTGTGGAGTTGAAACTTTCGCTATCCCCATGACAGGAGGGTCACCTTTTCTGACAAACTCATAACTACCTATGTGGACGTTAGCTCATCATTCACATCCTCGTCCTCGAAAACTGCTAACCAGGTAATTTTGCGCCGGCCAATCTAAACGCATCTCTTACTATTTGCTCATGCACATCTCCGCTCAATTCAAAGATAATTTTACTGATAGCTACCCTACTAGCATAGTAATCGAAGCTACCTTTCCCCTTACCCATTCTCACTTCATTGCCCTTTGTGCACACACCAATGTTCGCTGCTATTCTAGTGTATAATCTGTATCGCATTCCTCTCAACCTTTTTTTGATCGCCTCTTCGCCAACTTTAAGCTGCGCGGCAGATATTCGTCGATGATGATCTAGCAATCGAAGTCCATAGTCTCCCCAAACCACTGTTGTTCCTCGAGTAGATCCGCCAGTAGGTACTCGAGGTCGACCTTTCGGATCCTTCTTCGATACACCTCGTCTTGGCGCTAACCAAGACTGTAAAACTGAACATGAGGAAAATGGACGTAGATTTGGAATAGCTGTACACGGTATTGATGGCGTGCGAAATGACAGAATGAAGGACATTGTCACAGATAATTTTGTATATACCTTTGTATAGAATACTAATCAACTTATCGAATGATGCCGCTCCAATAGATCGGAAGAACCTCGGGTCTAAACTTTAATTCATCTTTCGTAGTAAAGTCGCGATAGAACGCGTCATAGGTAAAGTGAAGTGAAGTCTGAACAGCTGTGGATCAGGAAAGGCAGTTGCAATGCCGTCAGACATCAGAAGTTTTTTCGGAGGCAAGGCTTCTACGACTGATACTACATCGGATGTCAAAGCAGACATCAAAGTAAATCACCGCCTATTCCAGACCATCGCCGAAGAGGCTAATCATATGTAGAAACCATCACGAACCAAGACGAGCCGTAAGATAATAGAAGAAAGTGAGGAGGAAGATCCAACTCCAAAGGAAAAGAAAACGTCGCCTAGAGTGACCAAAAAGAGACAAGCATCACCCGAAGGTGAAGAAACTACCACCAGCGATTACTTTGGCAACGGAAAAACCAAAGGTCGCAAGGCAACCCAAAAGAAACAGACAAGCCCAGTAAACTCTCCTACAAAACCTCGAGCGGTTGTAATTTCCGACGCAGAAGAACCCACGCCATTGAAAAGAACCCCTCGATCGACCAGGGCAAAGGCTGATGTGAAGATTGATGTTGATGAGATATTAAGTGACGATTTTGAGGAGATGCCTCCAAAGACGACCAATGGCCGGGCTTCACGGACATCTACACCTGCGTCTACCAAGGCAAAACGAACGAAATCTATGAAAGATGAGGAGTTCGAAGACGGAGACGGAGACGGAGACTTGCAAACAGGAGGGAGATCTTCAACAAAGAGGAAAGTCGCTGAAATGCGAGACGAGGGCCACAATGACGACGACGACAAGACAGCGAAGAAAAAGACAAAGCGAGCCCCAGCTAAATCTGGCGAGATCGTGGATAGTACCGAAATTCAAGACATCCTTTCCAATATACCTACCATCAGAGCTCCAACGCCTCCTCCTCGAGACGAGACCGGAAAGTTCAAATTTGTACCCGGTGGCAAAAACATGGAAACGCCAGCAGGTGCTGGATCAAAAGCTCTACCTCAAGGCGCCGAAAATTGCTTGGCAGGTATGACTTTTGTATTTACAGGACTTTTGGAGACACTGAGCCGTGAAGTTGGAACAGATCTTGTAAAGAGACATGGAGGTAAGGTGCTTACCGCGCCTTCAAAGTCCACGAGCTTTATAGTACTCGGTGACGATGCCGGACCCTCGAAACTTAGAAAGATTCAAGAGCACGGTCTGAAGACAATTGATGAAAATGGGCTTTTTGCACTGATTGAACGCCTTCCCGCCAATGGGGGCGATAGTAAAGTTGCAGCAAAGGCGGCTGAGAAGCAGGCAAAGGTGGAAGAAAAGATAGTCAAAGATGCTGCCGATATGGAAAAGGCCGAAAAGGCTCGGAAGATGGAGGAAGTCGAAAAAGCCGACAAGAATGGAAAGAGTGTAAATGACAAAATCCGGAGCAGTGTCGATAGTAGACTATGGACGGAGAAATATGCACCTACACAGATTAGTCAAATATGTGGAAATACCGCCCAAGTTACAAAATTACAAAATTGGCTACGCAACTTTCCACGAAACGCAAAAACAAAGTTCAAACTCCCCGGACCGGACGGATCTGGTACATTTAGAGCAGTGATTATTCATGGACCTCCTGGAGTTGGCAAAACAACTTCGGCGCATCTTGTGGCCAAACTTGAAGGTTATGACATAGTGGAGAGTAACGCGAGTGATACGAGAAGTAAAAAGCTTGTCGAAACTGGCTTGAAAGGGGTGTTGGATACAAAGTCATTATTTGGTTATTTTGCTGGCGATGGCAAAGAAGTGGAGATTGGGAAGAAGAAGTTATGTCTTATCATGGACGAGGTCGATGGAATGTCTGCTGGTGACAGAGGTGGTGTCGGCGCAATGGCCGCAGTCTGTCGAAAATCAAACGTGCCGATCATTTTGATTTGTAACGATCGGAAACAGCCAAAGATGAAACCATTCGACTTTGTCGCTTACGATCTACCTTTCCGACGTCCTTCGATTGATCAGATAAAAGGCAGAATCATGACCATAATGTATAGAGAAGGCATGAAATACCCCGCTCAAGTGTTGAGTGCTTTGATCGAAGGGACAGGATCCGACATACGGCAGATTGTAAACATGATATCTACAGCAAAACTTGATGACAAGACTAACATGGAATATGAAGACAGTAGGCAAATGTCAAAGGCTTGGGAGAAGCATATCGTTCTCAAACCGTGGGATATTGTAAGTAAGATTCTAGGTGGTGGAATGTTCAGTGCAGCTAGTACATCGACTCTTGGCGATAAGATTGAATTGTATTTCAATGATCACGAGTTTAGTTATCTAATGCTTCAAGAGAATTACCTCGGCACGAATCCCATTCGAGCCCGAGAAATACCTAACAAGAAATACGAAAAGCTAAAAGCATTGCAATTGGCCAGTCGAGCTGCAGAAAGTATATCTGATGGGGATCTTGTTGATCGCATGATACATGGATCTCAGCAGCAATGGTCTTTAATGCCTGCACATGCAGTCTTTTCTTTTGTGAGACCAGCATCATATATGGCAGGTAATATGGGATACAATAATACAAGATTTACTCAGTGGCTTGGTCAGAATAGTGCTTACGGAAAGTTCTCACGTCTTGTCAAAGAAATACAAGGTCATATGCGATTACGAACAACAGGAGATCGTCACGAGATTCGTCAACAATATTTGCCAGTCTTGTGGAAAGAAATGATTGGACGTCTCCAAGCCGAAGGAAAAGAAGCTGTAGATGAAGTCATTAAACTTATGGATAGTTATTACTTGACAAAGGATGATTTTGACGCAATTTCAGAGTTGGGTGTGGGACCTCACAATTTTGAGAAAGTCAAGATTGCCAGTCAAGACAAGGCCACATTCACGAGAGAGTAAGTCGTGGATTAGCTTCCTATTATGCACGTATGCTAACTGCGAATAGATATAATAAACGCGATCATCCACTTCCTTTTATAAAGGCTTCTAGTGTGACAGCTCCCAAGAAAGCCAGCAAAGACAAGCCAGATCTGGAAGAAGCAATTGAAGAGTCAGATGACGGTGAAGTGATTGACATAAAAGATGAAGAGGAAGAGGACAACGATTTGAGTAAGGACAAGTATGTTAAACAACCGAAGAAAAAAGCAGCTACCTCAAAGGCCAAAACGAGTAAAAAGGTTAAAAATGAGGATGATGATGATGATATGATTGTTGATGAACCTGTAAAGGGAAAGGGTAAAGCACCGGCAAAGGGTAAAGGAAGGGCTAAAAAGTAATGGTTAATAATCTTTTATATGAAATGATTGATAATCTTATAGAAATGATGGAAGCATATGTACATAAATCAAGGGTATCTTAGCGTAGCATCATAGTCTGCATTCAAGTATATATTTCTGTAATTCAAAACCAAAGGTCCTATATCTGAGGACCGGCTGTATCCATTTGCTCTAGACTTTGCATAGGGTCAAGTCGTCTCGGTTCTTCGTTATCATTATGCTTTGCCAGATATCCCTCCTAAATCATCAATTAGCAGTCAAAGACTTTGTAGTATGGAATTTATGATGTGACACCAACCTGCTCCCAGACCGCCGTCTTACTTCCAAGTCCTTCCCCTTCTGCTTTTCGTTCTTTTGCAACGTTGACCCTGATTGTCCTTCCAAATATTTCACTCCCATCCATGTTGTCTATTGCTTCTTTCGCATCTTCTACACTCTCAAACTCTACATAGCCATACCCTCGATGCGGATCTGTATTCGAAGGTAATTCCGGTTCTGGCAGACGGACATTAAGAATCGACCCGAACGGTACAAATGCTTCGTGAAGTATATGAGATGTGACCGTCAATGGCAAGCCGCCGACAAAGAGTATCGATTTTTTAGCGGACCCAGATACATTTTCAGACATATCTGCGACAACTTGCACACAGTAGTCCGGTTCGAAAGACTGTAGTGAGTTATGGTCGAAATGCCAAGAAATTTGCGATGTTTGTCATAATAATCCGACAACGTAGCTCGACGGATAGCTACAGATAATAAATCAATAACAATGGTCAAACATTGAAAACTTGTCAACAAGCCTATCAACATGGTCAGATTAAGGGAGATATCACGTACTGCTGCCTTTGCATGGTCTCCTTCATCTGGGCCTCCTGCCATCGTTACAGGAACCAAAGCTGGAGCTGTCGATGCCGATTTTTCTAGCGATACTACTTTGGAGCTATGGGATTTGGGGTTTGATGACGTGACTTCTTCTCGTTCAGAATTAAAACCTACTGGGAGTATATCTACAGACTCGAGGTATATCTTTTCATCGATCGATAATTGATCAATTCGGATGAAGCTAATGTTTGTTTTAGATTCAACGATATTGCCTGGAGTCAACCAACAGCTGATCGCAAACAAGGTGTCATTGCCGGAGCGTTGGAAAATGGTGCTCTCGATGTCTGGGATGCAGAAAAACTACGGACCGGCGCTACTGACAGTCTTATCGCCCGAACGATAAAACATAGTGGTGCAATCAAGGCACTACAGTTCAATAATTTCAAGAATGAACTGTTGGCTACAGCAGGAGCAAAAGGAGAACTCTATATATGGGATCTTAACAATATACAGAATCCATTCAAGCTTGGAGCCAGCGTCACAAGAGCTGATGATTTTGAATGTTTAGACTGGAATAAAGGAGAAAAGGTTCCTCATATATTAGCTACTGGTTCGAATGGTGGTTTTGTGACAGTTTGGGATGTCAGAGGCAAAAAAGAGAATCTTACTTTGAATAACCTTGGTAGGAAACCTGTCAGCGCTGTTTGTTGGGATCCAAGCGTCGCTACAAGACTCATTACGGCTATTCCTAATGACCAAGATCCACTTATCCTAGTTTGGGATCTGCGAAACTCGAATGCGCCAGAACGAACCTTACAAGGCCACGAATTAGGTGTTCTTTCCTTGGATTGGTGTAGGCAGGACCCCAGTTTATTGTTGTCTTGTGGTAAGGATAATCGAACAGTCTGCTGGAATCCACATTCTGGTCAAGCCTATGGTGACTATCCTATCGTTACAAACTGGACATTCCAGACAAGATGGAACCCTCATAATCCTGATATGTTTGCTGTAGCATCATTTGATGGCAAAATCACGATTCAGAACATACAAAACACAAACTCAAAAGACGTGGCACAGAAGTCATCACAACCTTCTGACGGTGAGGACTTTTTCGCCCAAACTCAGTCAAGACCTCAAGGACCTTCATTCTCGCTTCCAAATGCTCCAATATGGCAGAAAAGACCTGTTGGAGCATCATTCGGTTTTGGTGGAAAGTTGATTCGATACAAGCAAGAGTCTGGAAGGAGTGTGGTTACTATCGATAACTTTGCAGTCGATGATGCTATATCCGAAATCGCAGAGTCTTTTGAGAAAGAATTGTCGTCTGGAGATATTTCAGCGCTTTGTGAGCGAAAGATAACCGAATCTACGAATGACGAGGAAAAAGCAGATTGGACGGTAATTGATACACTCAACACTGGTAAATCGAGACAGAAATTGACGGCATATCTTGGAATTGATCAAGTGGTGGATGCGGTTGCTCCAGTCAGTGCTATCGATGACGACGACGACTTTTTCACTAAAAGTGCAGTCGACCAAAGTTCGGGCAATTTCTTGGCCGGTCTGGCGTCAAAAGGGGCTAGAACTAACGCTCCTTTCTCTTTACACACTGACAATGAATCAGAGGCGGATAGGAGTATAACATCTGCGTTGATTATGGGTAACTTTGACAAGGCTCTGGATATTTGTTTGGCGGACGAAAGATTGTCGGATGCTTTTATGATAGCCATTTGTGGTGGACAGAAGAGCATTGATAAAGTGCAACGTGCTTACCTTAAAAAGAAAGCCGACGGTCCTTCTTATCTGCGACTGTTATCATCTATAATTGGAAAGAATCTTTGGGATGTCGTCCACAATGCAGATTTGGCTCATTGGAAGGAAACAATGGCTGCACTATGTACATTTTCTGAAGATAAAGAATTTCCAGATCTTTGCGAAGCGCTTGGAGATCGCCTTGAGGAGGCAATGATCACTACGCCTGCATATAGAAGAGATGCGTCATTCTGTTATCTAGCAGGTTCAAAATTGGAAAAGGTTATTCGCATATGGGTGCAAGAATTGAAAGAAAGGGAAGCTGAAGGTCTCAAGGAAGATCAGCAAGATTCAGACTTTTCACTTCATGCTAGATCTTTGCAAGACTTTATTGAAAAGGTGACCGTTTTTAGACGTGTTACGAACTTCCAAGACGTAGACAAGACTTCTACAACAGACGACTGGAAGCTTGCGGCCTTGTACGAAAAGTATATCGAGTATGCAGATATTCTCGCTTCACACGGTCAACTTCAAACTGCTCAAAAATACCTAGATCTGCTACCATCGAAATATGGTCTCGCAGAGATTGCTCAACAACGTGTACAACGAGCAACTGGGAAATCAACACAATCTACAGCGACCACAGCGTTACCTGGTAAACGCGCCACAACAATGACGAATGGCATGCCCCAAACACAACTTCCAGGTCTCGGCAACCAATTTTCGTCGAGTCAACAACGAAATATGCCTGGTCCTCAGGCCGTCAATGGAATGCCTCAAACGCAAGCTCTTGCAGGAGGTGCAACTCTGCCATATGCTCCACTTGGTAATCCTTATGCGCCAACCGGATATACCGGCTATCAGCCAGTCGCTCAGCAATACATCGCCCAAGCTTCACCACGTGGATCTCGTCGATCAACCTTGACGAAGGAAGCGCCTCCTCCACCGCCTAAAGATCGTAAAGATGAAACAGTATGGAACGATACACCCGACAACTTCTTCAAACCCCCACCGACTGCTACTAGAAAAAGTACTCCAGCTACTAATACATCTTCATATACCCCATCAGGATACAACACACCTACTCCGAATAATATGCTGCCACCGCCAAAACAAGCTCCATTACCTCCGCCGCCAAAAGCTGGTCAATCAATATCACGAGTGACATCCCCTCCGGCTAACATTGCTGTTCCAGCAAGACCACCTTCGGCGGCAGCTAATGCTTATGCTCCTCCACAGTCTGCTATCAGTAATGCTTCGGGTTTTGGCTCGGCACTTCCAACTCCTGATCTTCGAGGCCCGTTATCTTATCAACAGTCTCCATCTGGCCCACCTTCCAACGACCGATATGCTCCTACACCGATCATCCAGAATGCTCCCTCAGTTACCGCTCCTCCACCCCCACGAGCTATGCCCCCTCCTCCTAATCCATATACACGAGCGCCGTCATCTAATTATAGTGTAAGACCCCCTGTAACAACTCCACCACAGCCGACAGCACCTCCGAGTGGTCCACCTATGAGAACAGCATTACCTCCACCCCCAATGGGTCCGTCACGTCAGACGTCTTCAATGAGTGTAACTTCGATGCCACCTCCACCTCCGCCCGTGGCAAGAACAACTTCTGTCTCTCCTGCTCCTGTAAATGATCAAGCACGAAGCGGTCGATATGGTAAGTTTTATTAAAGGTTATATATAATTTAGCCTAGCTAATTAATCTAGGACCCGGCGATCGTTCTCATCTTTCTCCTACAGCCCAACAGATCTATACATTGTTGAGTACAGAAATGGCTCGGGTAAAGTCACTGGCACCGGCAAATTTTGCTCCACAGGTTAATGATACTGAAACGAGGCTTAATATTTTATTCGATTGCCTTAACAATCAGGAACTAATCAAGGAAGATACAATTGAACAGTTATCACTCATTGCAGAGAACATTAGGGATAGAGAATTAGATGAAGCTCAACAGGCATTCGCCACGGTCGTCTCAGAAAAGGCCGATAATGAAGGTAGAGAGTGGATGGTTAGTGTCTTGCTCCTATCAAATAATATTACAATACTAATAGAATTACAGGTTGGTGTGAAGAGATTGATTGCCATGAGTCGAGCTACACCTATCAATCCAGAATGATTAAATCATAATGCTAGATACAAAGTATTCTCGTCGCTTCCGTAGTTGATCCATGCATATCTT